>Ga0116231_10000300_pt1 | contig 78366 bp, 68 predicted proteins | sample S1TSphgellanicum_2_FD_89695 | JGI IMG/M metagenome (GOLD analysis project Ga0116231, IMG submission 89695) | Host-associated microbial communities from peat moss isolated from Minnesota, USA - S1T2_Fd - Sphagnum magellanicum MG | ecosystem: Host-associated > Plants > Peat moss > Unclassified... | reverse complement strand
GTCCGCGCTCTTTTCACCTCGTCCCAACAGGAGATTTCTCTCGCCGCCCCCCCCCCCCCCCCCCCCCCCCCCTCCACGCACCCCCTCTAGGTGTTAATCTTTCACAATTAAAAAAGTTTGTTGGTGACCAGTCTTTGTTATAGTTAGAACCTTTCCCATGATTCCAATCTAAATCAAGATTGAAACCTTGATGATCTATTAGCCCATGCAAAAGTATAGGCTCAAACTATGCTATTCTTATGGGACCTCTAATAGCAACCCCCTCATTTTAATGACGAGCAATTTTTGCAAGAAATTCCCCTAAAGGCACCTTGTGAATTATGGGTTCTTGAGGATGTCTCCCGAGCCCAAGTCCTTCTATTTGTTGATGCATTTCTACCTCCTCCTTTTGGTCAAAATTTCATTCATGATGTTCATGAGAAGGTCCCTTTAAGTCATTATTTGTTTGCATGTAGACATTAAATGCATTTCTTCAAAAATTGTGTAGATTCTCTAGAATTACAATCCTACATATTGATAAACCCAAGCTATATATAAAAATTACCCAATAACACATAAACAAGAGTGATAAACTTGATACCTATACTCCAATGTGTTATTGAAATACTTCTTGGAATACTAGATTTAAAGCATATTTCTAAATTTCTTCTACTCCACAATAACACAAAGTCTTGTTCCATCCAAACAACAATTATAGATAACAATTGTTACTTTGAAATTTGTGTGACCTAAATAATGTCAAAAGAAAAAGAAACCACATACACAACATATGGTCCCAAGTACAAATTAAGACCTATCACTTACTAATAAGAGGACTCAAGTGCCATCAAAAGATGATCCCAAGTATGGATCCCCTTCTTTTGAGATCTTTTTTGAAGGTTTCTCTTGGATTTGTTGGTGTCAACAAAATAGGATCTATGAAATTGTAGAGAAGAAACCAATCACCCTTTGAAGTAGAGAAAAAGAAAAAATTTCACATGTAATAGCAACAAAGATTGTCATCCTTCTTGTTGACCTTTTGTTGGTGAGCGGCATGCATTGAAATCAATTATATAGATGCGTTGTTCTAGAAAAATGTATTAAGATGAATAGTCATCTTTGGTTAACTAATACTACAAGTAGTATTCACTTTATGTTGCACATTGCTCTCCAATGCTGAATCTAAAATGGTTTAACATTCATGAAACTAGTAGTTTCTTGAGGAATTGTTATGTTTTGTTCATGGTTTCCATTAATGAATTGACGAAATATTTTCAATAGGATTGTGGAATGGAATAAATAAGAATGCTTTCATAGCTGCTTAAGAATTCAACTTGTTTGTGAACTCCTCCTTTCATAACTTTCTAAGATATATATAGTAGACTAAAGTCCATATGCCAAGGACAATTTATGCCTTTTTGTGAGCTAAAAATCCAATTTTGGGCCAACAATTCTCTTCAAGAAATTATGATTGTCATGGATTAAATATTGTCCTCTTAAGGTGATGTTTGAGTGACAAGACATGTATGTAAAAAAATTAATCTTTGACTTGAGCTAGCAATTGTTCATGTTCAAATCCTTGTATTTGATATTTTGTAGTTTCTGTAAATGGACAAAATTGGGGCCAACCAAATAAATGTCAACATACATGAACATTGTGCAAGAAATAGGGTCCAATCCTCCAAATATCAATGGATTAATTGAGAATACATTGGTTGAAATGAACCTTTAGGATCTAGAAGTTAAGGTTTGTGTTAATGGGCATATAGTTGATTGACTATTTTCATGAATCATGGTTTCGAGTTCAACATTGAAAATATTGTGTCCTTGTTTAATTTGCAAAAGAATTTGCATGGTGGGTAGAAGCACCATGTACAAGCATATGCAACAAATGGACAATTCAACAACAAGACCATTGACCTTTCATGGACTATCAAACCTTGGAAGTTTGCCATTATAAAATGTGATGTAGTTTAGGAGGCCAATGTTTTGCATGGACTAAAAGGTGCCTTAGTTGATGTTTTAGTCTCACCCAACCCATTTTCAAGTGATCAACCTCTAGTGAACTAAGCTAGTGACTTTGATAAAAGCTTTAACCAACAAATTAGTGGAGCTTCAAGGCAAGTGGGATGAAAACCATGTTCCCATTAGTCTGAACAAGATTACATGTTTTACCAAATATTTGGTTTTTTATAGGAGGAGCCAAAATTTTTAAATGATGGGAATGTTGATTATAATGCCCTACTAATGGGCAAATTATTGACATTGGTTGGTTTAAAAGTGGTGGTAGGGTTCTCACCATTGATTTCATGGAAGAAGCTTCATCAATTTTATCGTGAATTGGGGTTAATAATGACCAAGAGATGGCATTGTGTACTCCGTCTAAAGTAATGGCACACATTTTACAAATGAAAAAGAACATTTTAACTTGTGAAACATTATTAGCAAGTTTATGCAAAAGTAGGGCCCTTTGTTAAAATTGTTAGCTAGATGGAAGGTTGGGGACAAATGGTTGAGAAAAGATTCCAATTTTTTGCCAAAATTGATCAAGGAACATTTTGATGGGAGCAAGTTTTGTGAATATTAAACCTTTTGGGACCTAGAAGCAAAGTGGGAGGTTTTAGTAATTTGCCCCAACAAGAATTGTTCTCATGCCTTGAAAACGTTTCCTGCATTTAAAAAATGTGAAGAATTTATTTAACATTCGGGTCCTGAAACTAAACATTACACATTTACATGTTCAAAGTGTTTTTCACTCATCCATACTCCAAGATGTTTGTTGGAGGCATACGATTTTAGATAATATTCAAATCAAACACTAATCTTTTAACGCATAGAAAAGTTGTTAACTTAGTTGTAGATGGAACCTCAATCACACGTGTAATTCATGAGAATTTTTTAGTTGTTCATCTTTCCTTTGCTCTTTCTATAGTTTAACTAAAACATAATTAACTTGCCCTAGAAATTTGTACATGCTTTATGTTTGATAAGGTCGGGTCAAATTTTGATGATTTATAACATTTCAAGTTTTCTTGTCAAAGAATTTGCATGTCTTCATTCCATTTGAAATGCTTGTGGATTTGTTGTTTTGTATTTAGAACATCACACTTGTTATTTTCCATTGTTACTGGACAATTATTGCAAATTGCATTCCTAGTTTGGTTTATAATTTTTTTGGTCCACACAAATACATCCATGTAATATGTCTAAAAAGAATGGTCTCGGTTGTGCTTATCAATGTACATTTATATGGAGTTTTCCAAAGTTGATTATGTGGTATGTAATGTTCAAATTCTTGTTTTGCTACAAGATCCTACCTACGCGATTTGTTTCACAATTTAATTACTTAGTTTATCCAAGGAATTTGTTTCTAAGCTAAAATTTGTGGTTTGCATGTGTAGGGCAATCCACAAAATTTTGGATTAATGCTTCATTGGGATGGTTTTTCATCAATAAAAATTAGTCAAAAAAACTATTGGACAAAAGATTTGGTGATATTGAATTTTAGCAAAAAATACATTTTGGATCCTTTACCTATATGTCCATTCCTACAAGCTTTAAAATGATTATCAAACAAATTAATTGTGATGTTTTGTCAACATTTCTAAAGCTACTTATGACAAATTTAGATTAGGTGTTTGTCAATGGATTCCCTATACAATTTCTGCATATATTTCCACATTGATTAGTGAACATTTGTCTTATGTGTTGGATGGTGTTCAATTATAATCTTGAAGGCCATGGTAATGATTTGGACTGGTGACTACCCAATTTAGTGCAAGGTGTGTGGATTGAAGAATAACGGTTACTCAAGTTGTAAATGAAACTATCATGTATCTAGATGGAGAATTAGATCTATCAATATAGGTTTGGTGGAATACCAAGATAACAAATTACAAAATAGATACCCACCCATCATTTAGCTTGTAGAAAAGTTTGTAGTCTTGATGAAGCAATGGTGATAACTACCAATTGGTAGAGAAAAAGATGTGATGACTTGTGAAGTAGGCATTTTTGAGTACTCATGTTTTTGGAGGTTGTATGATTTATATGGGTTTGATTTTGTCTCAAGACTTGACATATGATGTCGTGCACATTTTGGTATTATGTATATGCAAGAAATATGTTCACATGTTTGTGAAAAATGTTGAAGGGAATGGCAAGATGAAAAACTTACAAGTTACAATGAAAAGCATAAAAAGTTGAGACCTCAAGGACTTGGGGCTAGGAAGCCAAGGGATATAGACTTTTTAGGATACTACAATGTGGAAGAGTATCAAATTTTCATCATCATGTGGTTGGTACTTGCCACATGTGTTAGATCATCTTGATCTAAAACAAAACATTGTTTTAGGTGGGACAAGTGCATTCCTTAGGGAGATTGAAAAGTTTCTTTAAACCCATATTTGGGGCTATGGATGGACCATTCAAAGTTTGGCAAATGCATGAAAGTTATTATCAACATAACATCTATGTTTGGAAGAGAGTCTTCGGTTGAATTCTTTTCCACTAGAACATGTTGCAAGTAAGCCAGGATTTTTACTCTATACTTATCTTCCACCTTCTTGCAATCAAGGAATAACTATTAATTGTGTTAGTTTAGTTGATGTAAAAATTATAATTTTTTTCCTTCAAGATAAAACTTAAACATTTGGCAACAATGTCAAAAAGTTCCTTCTTGGAATGATTACTTCCTTGCACCTCCAATCTCTTTGATTAAAAAACCTCATTTGGTTAGCTTCAATGTCTCTCTTTCATCAAAATTTTCATTTGGTCAATTTCTCTAGACCTAGAACTATCTTTATTTGTATGTTTTTGTACCACATGATGGTGGTTTTTGTCAAATAAAAATCAAGGTTTGGGTTTGGCTTCATTTGGTCATTGTCTTTGAATTGTTTTTTAATGTCTATCCTTCTACATGAAAGCTCTTCAATGGGTCTTTGTTTCTTGTGTATAGTTTTACAATGTGAAGGACTTCATAAGCCTCGTCCCACTTTAATGCTATATAATGATTTTTCTATTCACACCATCATCACTTCCACTTTGTGAACATACCTAGACAAATTAGGTCTATCGCATTTAGTAAATTCCATTGGACTTTAAAATTTCAACTTACCATAGGAAATCCTAAACTTTGTGATTGAAAATCTTGTTTCAATGTTGGAAAAATTCAAACTAGAAATGAGACACATTTGTTTGGCCTAACCTAAACCAAAGCTTTATGTGTGTAATTATTGCTCGGAGCATAACATGTTGTGTGTTGAATAGGTAGTGAAAAACTATTAAATGATGTGGAAAGATATGGATGCCATGATTTTTTTGGTGCTACCCATGATTTGAGAAAGAAGTTTCAAGAATTGTGAACATTTCATCCAACCAATTGGCTAATGAAGTCACGTACACTAGTTACTATGCCAGGTTATTTTTCACAACAATTCACAAGGCAATGCAATTAGACTGAGATGAACTATTCCTAGGTCAAAGAACCTTGAAAAATATGCATCAATGCTTTTAGTTTCCTACAAATGTGCATTGTGTTATGGGCAAAAATTGCACAATTTGTGAACCATGGCACCAAGATTGTGTAATGGTGGTGCTTTCATAGGAGATTGCCCAAGTGGTTTGGAAACTAGTGCATTGGCTGCCACCTTGTTATTGTAGGCAAGTGATCACCACAAAGGGCATTGTTGTGGGTAGAAAGATAGCCCCATTAGTAATAATATTAGAAGATACATGTTTATACTTGCGGTAGTTTTGGAGCAATCTTGGCATTATGACCAATGAGAATTTAGTACATTTCTAGGCTTCAATGGAAGGAATCTCATATTTGATGTTGAGGGGGAAAGAATATTGATTTAGTGATTTGGTGGTTGTTGAACTCGATGAGCATTACAAAGGCCACACATGGACATGGAAGGCAAAGATCGCCACATTTTTTAATCATGAATTTTATGGTGATAGGAAGGTTTTCCTCCAAGGTGAGTTTTATAATGTAGCAACGTCAATATCATCATCTGCTTTAGTGTTCACACATAGTAGTACATTGGGATAGCTGTCTTAAAACCATGTCTGTAGAAGTGGCTTGGAGATGACATCAGACCTTCACACCTCCTATTGCATAGGTTTATCCCAATGCCTATTATAGAGCAGAACAATGATTTTATTGTTGCTTATGATCTAGAGGACATTTCACCATGGGCCTATAGTTTAGAAGGGTTTAGGCTTGTGAGGGTTAATTTATATTTAAATCCCTATTTCTACATAAGTAATTTTGCCCAAAAATGTATACCCCAACACCACGTAACTTCCTAGGACTTGTGGAAAATAAAAGATATGAAACTCTCATGCATTTTAAGCTATGATCACCCACCTGCATGGAACTTGTTCTTTATGTGGGATACATCCAATTGGGAGATCTGCACACTGTCAAAGATCTTGTTTTATGGGGTTCATTCACCAAAACCACATGAATTTCTTCGTACCCACTAATCTAACATCACAAGGGCAATAATGTTTATTGTCACAAACACCCATTACATCAAGGTTCTTATCATATCTTCACACAAGGTAGCAATTGCAAGATTATCAAAAACTAAAAAACTCTATGGCAAGGCCTTGCCCATAACCCCCTTATATACTAGCAAGGAAGAATGGTCAGATTATTATCCTCATTCATACACATCTATGAAACTATCACATTTATCAATCACAAACCAATGGGATCATGCCACTTATTATTGTCCTACAATTAACATTCATCTATGGATGAATCCCTTCTTGTTTGGAATCTACTTCTTATGGTAAGTCAAGCATAATTCAATTATGCTTAGTCCCAAAATTAGTTACTACATAATTCTTGAGTTTAACCTTGATCATTGGTCAAAAGGTGTTCATGGTAGTGCCCAAAGTTGGGTTATTTATTTTTATCCACACTTGTCAGCTTACCCCTAGGCTAGGATTTATTTGGCATGTGTGCTTTTACCCCTCTTTTCTTCTCCAACCAAAACATACACAAAATAAACTCCTACCCTATACAAAGCAAATTTGAAAACAAAATTTTGTTTCGATTTGGAAACACCATTTTTTAATGTGAAATTTCTCATGAATGAGGAAAAATGAAAAGAATATTCTGTCACAAGTTTCCTATTCTTTTGAGGAAAAAAAAACCAAATTTTTTTTATTGGGAAAAAATTCCACCACATTTCCACTTGGGTTTTAAAAGGAAGAGGGGGGGGGGGAGGGGGATTTTTCTTACCATCTTTTTACATTTTGGAGAGGTTCAAAAAACCTGCCCCAATTTAATTCTAAATCCTTCTTGGGTTGCTTGCATATGATGCGATATAAAAAATTTGGAAAAAGAAAACAATGTTTGAAAGTGTTGAAAATGAAACATGCTTTTTCATCCACACATCACATTCATCTCTAAGGGTTTCCTCTGGTTTCAGAAGTTGTAGGGTCAGCCCCCCTTGTGGGGCCATTTGTGCACATGATGACATTTAAATTAGTCTCTCATTTTATGCTCTTCAATTCTGCATGTTTATGGGTGGGGGGTGGGAGAATAATCAACACTCTATGTTGGATGTGGTAAACATTGATAAAGGGCCAAATAGGGGGAAGGTACACATGATCTACATGGTGGACATGCATATCAATATAGGCTTCTCATTTTGGGAAGGCTTTGAAATACCAATGCCCTCCTTTTATGGCCCCCAACATTATATGTGCCTATACTTGTTATTGCAGGTAGTACAAAAGTACTTCATGCTTCTTTTTTTCCTTGTCTGCCCTCAGCCCGATCCATCTTTTTCTTCAAAGAAACAGGGAATGATGCCCAGACGCAACTTGGATGGGCATATAAGGGCAGGACTTCATTCTGATTGATAGGTACCCGAGTGAGTACCTTGGCCAGTTCCACCCTAATTATACTATTTTCAGAAATGTTGAAATTTTCAAAAAAATATTTCTTCAAAATCAAAAAAATATTGTGAAGGAAAATAGTGGATATTTAGAAATATTCCATTTGTTGAAATGCATGTTTCAAAATTAATTAACTATTCGAGGGACATGTGTTGAAATGGCCAAGGTACTAGGGTATTCAAATTTTTGATATGTGTACAACTAGGTAAATGGTGTCCATCTTGGGTATGCCCGTCATGATAAGGTTCTGATTTTGCAGATACTTTTGCGTGTGCCAAAACCCTAATGTTCGTGTTTTGCATTCATTTTGTTTGATACCCATATACCAACTGGTCTCAACAAGGGTGGTGAACCCACACATACTACACTGGGACCTTCTTCGCCTTCTTGAGTGAGGCTTTCTTCACTCTAAGAATGAATATTGGAGGAAATGTAAAATTTAGATGAGAACCATGATTTTAGTCTATGGATGGGATATATATAATATACCTTATCCTAAGGTCAGTTTCGCCATTAAATAATCCTCAAAATAGTGAAACCAATTTTTGGTGAAAATATGAAGAATTGACATGTTGAAAAATCACCATAATTATGATAGGGTTACACACTCTAAGTAATTTCATTACTCATGTGACAATATCATGGTAGATCATGGAAAAAATAATAATCTTTAAAAAAAATAAAAATGAATTAAGTTTTTGGAAAAAAAATTTATAGGTTTTGTCAATGTGGAAACTAACCCTAGGCTACTAGGGTATATAATTGTTTAGAATCAAACCAAATTTTTTTTTTGGGTTTTTACTGTGGTACCCTACCACCAGTGTAGGTGCTGCTGGTTGACAGAACGCAGGCTCTTTCAAAAGACCAGACCCGGGCAGCATTGGGCAAAAAAGTTACAACCCTTTTCTCATTGCAGATGTCACACTAGGAGATTGCTTGAATTCAGCTCTGCTTTCACATTGAACAGTGTGGAATCCAAGGCACCCCACCTCAACCAAGTGAACTACCATCCACTGGATTGCCCCCTTATAACTCAGTGGTGTATAAACCTCACCTGAGTTAATAATATTTGGTTCACCTTAGTAACCCATTTTGAAGGAAGTAGGGTTCTATATACCCTATTATGACCTTTGCAGCTTGAACACTAAAATACATTTATTTTCAGAAGTGTAAAAAATTTCAAAAATATGCTTTTTTATTTTTTTTTAATTTTTTTTTCCTGATAACAAATTTTTTGGGATGGAAAACATTGGATCTTCAAAGAATATTCTATATGTTGATAATGAAGATTTCAAATTTAATTAATTATTTTGACAAACATGTGTCAAAGCTACTGAGGTACTACAGGACATAAGTAGATAGGTGTTTAAAACAGGTAACCACTAGGTAAGCAGGTTTGTTAGTTGGCATGTAGTAGTCAAAAGAGCCCTCACCTATGTGGGTTGTTAGTCAGTAGTTAGGTAGTTAAAAAGCCATTGAGAAAACCAGCATGGTTAGCCAGGGAACTGGGACCCAACAGGAAACTGTTTCCTGACCACTTATAACCATCCATCCATCCATCCTGATTTCTTCATTCTGGGCTGGTGGGTACCGACCGGTTCACTGTTCACCCTGGCCCTTCCCACGTTCGCCATCCCGCGCAATTCCATACTCGCCTTTGACGGAAGGACTGCTTTGCGCAAGTCCGCTTGCTTCTCTGACCATGCTTTTATAAACAGCCTCAGTTCTTCCTGCACACCTCACAACTCTGCAGACATCACCAGACTTGCAATACTTCTGCAGTACTTGTTGCTCTGTCTGTCTGTCTGTCTCTCGCAGTTTGTGCCTCCCCACCCAATACTAGCTCCCACAATTTTCTATTTTCTACAGTTTTTTCTGCAAGAACAAAATTTCCATTAATTTACAATTCTTCCAATTTTGAAGTTACCGCATCTTGTTGAGCTGCTTCTGCCAAGACTCCTCGCACAATAGTGTCATGGCTGCTGCATCTTGCGCCCTTTCTTCTAGTGCCCCTGGAGTACGCTCAGCAACATTGCTTTCTGGAAACCAAGTTGATGCTCTGGATCGTTACAATAGTTCTCGTCGTGTTCATAGTACCAGTACCAGCCTGATCAGCACTGCTGCACATGGGAGAACGCAACTGCCCATCCGGATCTCGACCACGACTGTCCAAGGACTACATGAGCGTAGGAGTTGGAAGTTGGTAAGACCTTCTGCCATCGCCGTAGGACCTAGAGATAACAACAACTGGGTAGAGAAGGAGTGGAATTCGTTCACTCAAGTAGCGCCGAGCTCGCCCAGCTCTCCATCCCAGCGCAACACCAAAGGTTGGACTGATGGAAATGGAGTGGAGGGTCCGAGGGTGGTCGCTCAGCTCCGCAACATCGCCTTCGCAGCTAAAGATCGCAGCGAGATGCACGCCATTATTGGTGTCCAAAGAGATAACTAGAACAAGCTATGTTACATGACAGTGAACATGACCACCATCGCAGCAGCCATGCTAGCGGCTATGAACAATGGGGTTGCAGGGAGTACCAGTGCCTCCTTCGGCATGTCCATGGCAGCTTTCCTTCTCAATGTCCAGATTTATGTTCTTGGCCAGCAAGTTCCAACCCTCACAGCTCGCTGAAGAGCAAACGCACGGCATCTCGCTTCTTCAAGATGCTGGCTAGGGACATCGAGACCACTTTGCTGATCGATCCACGGCTGCGTAAAGCTGTCCAATTCTACATGGACGATGTGATGGACAGGCTTGAGGCGCTTGACGTCGCCTTTCCTCTCCCCTTGACGCCCAATGGGTTGGTAAAATTCCCCGAGGAAGTGGTACCCTCGGTCCTTGGCTCTACCGAAGACCTCTCCGAAACGGAAATCCCAGCCAACAACGTGAATGGGTGGAGTAACGAGATGGTGGAGGATCTCAAACACACTGCAAAGAAGCTCAAGGAGTCGGACATTGAAACCTACTTGGGCTGGGCCAGAAACAAGGAGCGTGATAACAAGAGATTGGCAATGTTGGCTCCGGTACTTGCAGCCTCTGCCGCTCTCTTGAGCTTGCTCGGGTCCTGCTGGCCAGGGATTCATTTGGCAGCCTTGGCATCAGCCTGCAGCATAGCAGCAGTCTTCGGTTCTAGCTTCTCAAATGGTGGGCAGATTGGAATGATTTTCGAGCTCTACAGAAACTGCGCAGGTTACTATGAACAGATGGTGCAAGACATCCAGAGGACAATCAGGGTCCCCGTGTGCCAGAGAGAAGATGGAGAGCTGTACCACCAAAAGATTGCACTCAAGCTGGGCAGGCGTGACAACATGCCTTTGTTTTCATCTGCGGAAAAGACTGCTGGCAAGCTTTTCTAGTGATCAGCCTAGTATCTAGATTGAGAAGAATTGTCCATGCAGTTTGCAGGACACCATTTTTAAAAAACCAGAAAACAACCCAATTTTGCCCATGAATAATGATGAGCACTGTGATTCTCCTCCCATAGTTGAGGTTTTAGGGTTTAGATTGATTGGTCTCCTGTGCATAGTTTTAGATTGGTTTGGATAGATCATCAACTTCACCAATGGACATTGCCATAAGAAATTTGCTTCTTATGTGACCTGGTAAAGTTACCATTGTGCAAATATTAAATGCACCTATCTAAAATGAACTTGCTATTTATGATTGGATTGCATAACAATCTAGGAGGTCTCGATGCTGAATTCTCACAATTGTCTTTGCCTGAAGAGTTTCTTCATTTGAGGCTTGGTCAAAGTCTTTATAGGATTTTTCATACCACATTCATGGAACCAAGCATCAAGGATCCATGAAATGGTTTTTTTAGATTTGGCCCTGTAAAGTGCATTCAACTATATCTATTGTTGTGATTCTGTAAAATTCAATAAATCTTCATTTTACTCCTACTTCAATAGGACCACATTGTTTTGAAGAATTGAGTGTCCAAGGTTCCAAAATGCCATTTTTTACTCAACCTTGAACACCGATGTAATGGGACAAAACGAAAAGGGGCAACCGTGAAGAGTAAAAAAAAAGGTGTGTTATACACAACGGCCATGCCATTCATATATTATCAACAATGGAGATTGTATGATAAATTGGTCATAGTAGAGGGGAAAAATAAAAAACTTTGATCTGGAACTTGACATAGCGAAGAAGGTTCATGCCCTAGGGTTACATCAACTTTTGGCAGTTGGTTCGTGCTCAGCTCAAGGGATGGAAGGGATTAACATCAACCTCATGAACTGGGAGGAGCCAGTGTGGTTCTTTTTGGATTTCTCATTAGAATAGATGCAGTGTTCTGTTCTTTGTGTTTTATGAAGTGTGCAGGATGGAGTTATTAAGGGTGGCTATGGTGAAGATGCTGCTGCTATTGGTGTATTGTCTGATTGTGTACATGAATGCTACTGCTGGAGATATGGCATCGGTGCTGCAATGGCTTGAAAGATGGAATCAGAGGAGATAAGTGGAGGAGGTGATGCACAGAAAATGGCATCTAGAGCTAAGTATTAAGTTTGGTGGTGTGTTTGGGGTGATATGGTAGCTTTTGGAAAATGCAACTTGTAAAAACTGTGAGAAAGAGGAGTGTTCTTGCAACAGCCCAGAGCATTGTTCAAATCTGACTTAGGTTATTATTTTTGTTTCCGTTGCACAAATGGTGATAAGGAGGAATTGAATATGTTCCTATATAAAGTAGGTGGATCATGAATGGGAGATGATGACCATTTTAGAGGGTTGTTGAGTGGGAAGATAAGTTGGCATGCTGATTTGTTGAATGTGCTGTTATGTGGGAAGATAGGTAAGATTCCAGTGGGATACTGCAGAAAAAAGTGTTGTCTTGTGATGGCAATTTATTGTTGTCAGTGCATATGTATGCTTGATAAACTATTTGTGTTTGTGAAGAGAATCCAGTCAGCAGTGAATTTGTTTATGTTATGAGGCTGTCAAACATTCTGACGGATTGTGGAATACACTGGGAAGAGAGAAGAATCTGCTAAGTGGTGATTGAGTTTCCAGGGTGTGTTGTGGAGAAATGAGTTCAGTAATCAGTGGTCCTGTATATTTTTTCAGTGAGTGTTGGGAGTTTGCAGATCAAGCTGAAGCATCTGTGGAATAGGATGGGTATGATCTCGACTCCTTTACAAATCATACTACCCTTTGGGGCATAAGTGTCTGAAATAGTTGATAGTATATGTGTCGTGAATGTTTGAAAATGTATGTGTATGTTTGGCTGATTTACGTGGGAGGGAGTAATTTCCAACTGATAAGAATTCCCATGATGTTCAATTGAGATATTCCAGATGGATTTGATCCCATCATATCCACAAAATAGATTTTAGGACATTGTGACAAGGCAATAGACTTCAAGGATACTTGTTTCTGATTTATGTTTATCTTTTTGAAATGGAAGCATCAAGGTTCTTGCATCATGGTTTGAGTCTGCTGTAAAAAGATCAAAGTTGTTATCTGGCAATCTTGTTGCATACAATTTGAGAGCATAGTCATGCATAGTATATGACCCCCATTTTGGGCCACACCAGTGTTGCTCCAGGCAACTTACTGTAAGACAGCACCCAAGAAGCAGGGCATTCATGAAATAGAGTCATCTCAGGCAGGAACCTCAAAGTTAGGCTCATACATATATATATATCCTTGTGCTAAGTTTATACTATGAGAGAATGCAGTAAGACTTTTGTCATTTGAAAGATAATCTTTGAAGATCCAGAGCATGAATGAATTGCAAATGCATGGAAACCAAGATTTCAAATTGGCCTGACTTTGATTGAAACTGGAGTGAACCTGTTAGATGCAGGGGAATGGGTCAACAAACTTAGATATGACAAGAGGACCTGAAATAACCAGAGAGGATTATATTTTAACAGATGAAATCCCCAGAACCAACCCTATGTAAAAATACCATCTGATCAAGTGGAAATGCTAAATCAATGCCAGGCATCATCATGTGTCATATGTTCTGAAAGCCTCAGTATTGGTAGTATGTAAAAAGCATTGGAGGGCAGTTTTTTCAATATATGATCAAGGTTTTGCAAAATGAAAACCACAAATCCATCCCTCAAAGAAACTCCAGCGAAGACCTTTTGGTTCACCTGTCTAGCTTGTGCTGTGAACATATTCCTGAGTAGAAGATGTCCACTTTATGGTCATCAGGCTTCTGTGACGCTTCTGATCCCTTCCCACACTTTTGGATGCTGCACATTTGTGACTAGAGGTTGCTACTTTCATTTGATATGTGAATTTGTTCATAGCGTCCCTTGATCCCTTGATATATAGTAGCCCCTCTTTGCAACCCTGTCAGACCTCCCAACCTACTCTGCAACCCCTCCCAGCTTGAAGGTGCATAACTTTACTTAAATACTAAAATCTTAAATTTCATATTAAGTTTTGTTCTCCAAAACACAATATAGTCCTCATACTTTTGGGTGGATTGGTTGCAACAAAGCCAATTTGTATACACCAGATCCCATAAGAAATCTATCTTAAGTTTTTTTACCCACCAAATGGTGATAATGAGATGCATTTGAAGTCTCACAAATTGCAAGTGCAGTGCAAGTACCTCCAAACACATGTACATGTTCCAAATGTCAAAGCTTTGTGGTAATACAAATCATCTCAGCCTCCTACTCATCCGAATGCAGATCATATCATGGGTCCATTTCACATACTGCATTCACACATGATGTTACTTACTATCTATGATTCAGTCAGCACTCATCCTTTGGAAAATTCCAAGTCACTGTGCATGCATGTCTTCAAAATTCTGGCCCAGAAACATGGGATGTTGGATCCAAAGGTATAAAGAGTTCATTAGGTTCTCCCCATCCTACTGAGCTCATATTTATTTGTGAGCTCAGTTTACTTTCACTTGCGGTCAGCCAATTGTTTTGAGGCGGGTAAAAGAAGGGGCATGCAAGTAGGATAAGGCCTGAGGTCAAGGGCATTACGATAAGAAGGGGCTGTGTGAGGTGGATGCCAAGCACAGACTCTCTTCTGATAATGTCCTCAATCGAGGGCCTTACCCCATGTAAAAAACCAGACAAAATTTGTGAAAAAATGGAAGATACCTCCAAAAGATGGAAGAAACTGCTTGGAAAAATGAGAGATATCTCCCCAAAACAGAATGCCCTGCAATTTCTCAGAAGTCAAATTTCAGTGTAGAACATGCCATCCAAATACACTAAAACAATTTCAGCAGGTCTGTACAAAAGAGAGAAAGGGCCTAATGCCAGTTGGTGGAAGCAGGAAGTTGCCAGGCAGTGATGCTGAGAATACTCATGGCTTTCATGTTTTGATGCTGCTCCATTTACATACAACACCTTGTTGCTGATTATCCAGCACAAATGGAAATTAACACTAGTAGTCCTGGACTTTGGATGCTAATCAAGCTACAATCATCTCATACATACATAATACAACACAAGATGATAACTCTGTACCCAGCCAGACCCATTAATGAGAATCGATATCACCTCTGACTAATCCCACTTGTAGAAACGAGGAACAACAAACTAACAGATTGCAACAACACACTACAGAGTACTAAGCATAACCTAAGGCAAGATCAGGTCACAGTTGCTTATTAAGCTGCTGTTGTTGTTGCAACACCTGAATCCCAGCAAACTATTCTATAGAATTCCATCTCACTTTCTCCTCCTGCTCAGAAACTGGTTTTCGTGCTCCTATTACTATACCCGCTACCCGCTACACCCCAGTGCTTTGCTTCTCCATCGATCATGGAGCTGTAATTCTGGGCTTGCAAAACACGGGACGCCATCGCCCACAAGCGGGGCAGAGCTTTTCCCTCTCTCCATTACAAGAGCCGGTTTCACACTTGTGGCCTCGCAAGCAGCGCTTTCGCCGAATAACCTCAATATAAACCGTTCGATTATCAAGATCAATGACACATCCTCCTCTGATTACAGCTGTCTGTAACGGTCGGTACAAAAGCACAAAAAGTTGGGAGTATCGGCAAATCCCAGCCATCGATTCTTGACCTGCATACATAAGCAGCTGCCGGCCCCGCCAGCTGGCAGAACTTTTCGCCAGCGTGCTCTGTGCCCGCCATGCGCTCCTCAGGGCCAGCGTGACCTGGGCAGGTGCCCGGCTTTTTTTTAATAAATAAAATAAAATAAAATTCTTCTGTTATTCATTTCTTTCATTTTTTAGTTATTCATTTCTTTTCATTTTCCCTTCAATTTTTTCCCTCCTTTTTTTTGGGGTTGATTCTTCCTTTGTTGCACCCTCCCTTTTCCCTTTTTAAAAAAATTCATTGGGGTTTTTTTTCCTTCTTTTCTTTTTTTTAAAAAAAAATGGGAAAGATGTGGTTTTCTTATCCTTAGTCTTGTCCAACATATTAAACCTTTCATTATCCAATCACCAGTTTTTGTGAGATAACCTCTTCCTATTTGCGCAATGGTGAAGATTATTTCATATAGACTAGCTCATGGAATGAGACCAAAGTTAATAACTAATCTTTAGAATGTAAGCACTTTCACTAATCAGAAGTACATCAAACATTTTTCCAAACAAGAATAAGTTTTATCATATCATGTTTACTCATTCTTAACAACGTTTGAAATCCATCATGCAAAGATTTAGAAATCTAAGTGGCATTTAACAAATTGCATGCATCATTGATGGTTTTCACAAATTCTTTAGTTTTTCTCTCCCATACATGAGGATTATTATTGCACAAGTCTATAATTTCAAAGGCTCTTTTGTTGTGACCATGCAAAGAATTGATGATGTAGATAAGAGTTTTTGGAGCGATTGCTTATGCTAGGACAACCTAATGGTGTTCATGACATGGGCAATTCAAATATTTTAATATTTATAAAAATCTACAAACTCATGAAATGTTATACCTAAGTTGAATAAAAGTGTGATAAAGTATACCAAAAACATAGACATTGCAAAATCAAGTTTTAAAATGAAACAACTTTTGACATAAACACAAGAAATTATATGCAAAATCTACTTATATTTTTTATGAAACCATTGTGCATTCTATTGAGTTTACAGTACTTGTTAGACACAAAATTTGAAGAATTTTAGTATAATAAAAGTGGTAATAAGTACATTTGAAATAAATTGGCTAATATGGTGTTCAAACTTATGTTTTCATTAGAAAAATTAATTAAATAGATATGTGCTAAGTTAGGATATAAAAATCATTGTATATTCAAGTACATCATACAAACAAATTGGACTTTCTCTTTGTTAGAACATATTTCATGCATATTTGAAACAAAACATACATTATTAAAAAAAGTCAACAACTATTTGCATTTAGAAAAAACTACCTGAAACTCATTTGTACAATCCAAAATTTGATAATCAATGCACCATAGTGAAGATTTTATTTATTTTTAATCATTGAAGTAAAAGCATTGAATGTATAGTAATTTTACAATGGTATTTGTTGTTGTTTTAAGTTTACTTTCCCATAAAGTTACTAAAGAAATCAAACTATATATATTATTTTTCCCACACCTAATGATTGGAATTTGAAGCTTTAAGTTGTATACATTCATACTAAGTGATTTATCTAACTGTACTTGTTCAAGAACCGCAAGATTTTGTAATTCTAAGTATTATGAACGATTAATATTATTTAATCTTCAATGAATGCTAACATAGTGGTGATTGAAAATGCATTTCACCTTAAAGAATCAATGGAGGACTTTTAATGGCATACTAATGTGTGTTGATAAGATTTATTGTATTTACCAAAAGTTCAATTGACTTGATGCCATCTTCAAACCTATAGTTTGTGGTGCTAAAGAAAGAAACAACCCATTGATGGCATTAGAAGGAAAAGGCCATTTTTTGCAAACAATTTTTTAACTATATGTTGTTTAAAATTTTATTTCAACTCATCTATATCTTATTGATTTTGTCACAACATTGTTTGGAAGTAAATTTTTAGACTTGAATTAGATTACTAGTAGTTTGGGAATAAATGAACTATATGTAATTTTTCAATGGGATGTTTTCCATTTACACTCATTATACCATAAAGATAAAGGACAATTAATGGAAATAAATGAAGAGTTAATTATCATATGAAGAAATTTTGGATCATTTTAAGTTTTAATCATGAAAACTTCAAATTATGTGAACTAATATAGGGGATTCAATTGTGAAAGGAGGGAATTTCCATTATGACATGCACTTCAAGCAAAAGATTGAATGACTGAACAAGTGTTGGTGTAAATAAAACTTGAAGCAACTTTTAAATATTGTTTTGTTGCATTATATCCATAATCCATTAGTTTCAAAGTATAACTCCCACAAAAGTTGCAATGACAATAATTGAAAAATTTCAACAATTACCTAAATTTTGTTTCTTTCTTTTTCAACTTAAAATCAAGCTCCTTTTGAGCTTGATCCTACCATGAAAGCTAAAACTCATCATGTTCTTCACAAACAATGAGTTCATGATCATAGAACATATAACTTCCCATGCACATTAATTATAAAAATGTGATAAAATGGTTACTTAATTATAAATATATCTATAAAGCCTCCCCTCTTCAACCACACAATGTACTTTATTAATGTTTGAAATTGAAGAATCTACAATCAATTGTACTAATTGTGATTTAAAAAAATACCTTTCACTATAATTTTGTTAATCCAAATTCAACAAAACAACTTAAAAAACTCATGGTGTTTTCAATTTGAAATTCAAGCATTCCAACTTGTGTAACTTTCATATGTTTTACCAATAATCATTTGACGATATTCAAAACTACTCAATTCATATTTCATAATAAATATTCTTGGTCTTCAAATGTATGTTTTTAAAAAACAAAACAAAATATTTTCACTATACACGCAACAAATAATTATACTCATTCCTCATGTGTTTATTTTAAAATTCACATACACCATTTCAAGGACAACTAAATGATATGCTAATCAATGTTGCACCTTTACCTTTATTTATTTGGCAACAAGGTTCAAATTTTGATAAACATCATGTTCAATTCATGATCGCATGCATTGCAAATGATGCTAGGACCAATGAACATTGGAAAATAATATTTCTAATGTACCTTTAAAAGATTTGGCATTCTAGTGGTTTAATAAACAAGCCCATGGAACTTTTCAAAATTGGATCATTTTGAAGGATGGGTTTAAGGTAATAATGTGATGAAAAATTTCAAGATTTTTCAAGATTTTTTAAAGACTTTTGTTCAAAATATTCCAAAAATATTTCAAAATAAACACCTAATAAGTAGTCACCCAAAGGGGCAAGTGTGGCTCATGATATGTCATTTGCACCTTATTAAAAAGATGGAATAATCATAATATACCCAACCACATGCAAATGGGGTTATTTATTGAAAGATTGCGACCTTTTGGATTAATGAAGTTCATGCCAACAAACTTGCAAGTGACCATCAACCAAGCCAAATTGTGGGAAAATATATTTATTGCATATTATTTACCCAATTCCACCCCAATGACTAGAAGCAATTAGACATCAACTCATCAATTTCCTAGTTTAGCAATGCCAATACAATAATTCACAACCCCCAATGTACCAATCAATATTAGTGGGAATGTATATTCTATTTCCACTATTGGATCTTAATTACCATTGGTACCAATGCCCATCTGAAATCATCAAGAGGACAAGATATTAACATTAACAAGTAAATTAGAAGAATTGTGAATTCAATTACCCAATAAAAAAGAAGGATGACCAAATTAACCAATCAACAACCCAATATTTAGTGTGATAATTGTAAAGCTTATGGCCATCTTGCCAAAAAAATGCCCATCACCCCAATTGGTGCCTAATGTAGTAGATAACAAATGGGACTATTGTAGTAAACACCACACAATATTACAATGTTGGCATTTATAAGTAGTTATGGTGCTTACCCCAAATAAACCAACAAATCAAAAAACAAGTTTGGATGTAAACCAAGTGAATGCCAATATGGGGTTGATTCTTCCATAACAAATTGGTAGTATGTTGGAGATGTAGAAATATAGGCCATTATGCCAATGAGTGTTTATAATCCAAAGGCACCTGAATGTTGTGTGCCATTATGTGGTTGATATGGTGAACAAAGTCATATTACAACCCAATGCCAAAAGATTTTTTCCAATGTGCAACACAGACCACATTCAATGGGAGAGACACTAATTACAAAGATCCCCAATCTAAGAGATTATATTGCATATAATAAAGAAGTGAGATTGGTAAAGGCTTGTATGCCCATTTTGAAAGAAAAGGCACCAAAACAACACATGCAATTAAAAATTTCATCCAACAATGAACAAGTGGAGTTGAACCAAAATAGTAATAATGGCTTACCTAAAGAAATTAAGATTGGAAAATCAAAGTCAAAAGAGGTACAAGCAATGTTGACTTATGGTAAGAGGGGGGGAAAACTAATCCATAATTTTGAAACCAACCATACAAATGAAAATGAAGAAATATTTGTACAAATAAAGAAGTCAATGTCTATCCATTGGAAAAACAAGAATTAATTATTGGTGTCAAACTAGTAATGTGACCAATAATTGAAACAAATGCAACATCTTTGGGCCTTACCAATGGGCCAATTCTAAAATCATTGATAAAAGTTATAGTACCAACATTACATATCAAGCCACTAGTAAACCCAATGAAAGGTCCACCAAAAGTGGGAAGACCACCAAGACAATAAGGAGGAACACGAGATATATCAATTGGGGAGGCTGATATTGAACACAAGATTGATTACATTGTGTTTGTTCTTGAGTTGATACTAACTTCAACATTTCCTTATCCAATATTGTTGGGAAGACCTTGGTTGTATCACACCAAAGCAAAAAATGATTGGGGTAAAGGAATCTTGATTTTGAGTTGACATGAAGACAAACTTATATTACAAATGTCCCCAATCAAGTAGCATGGGTAAACCCAAAAGGAAGAATTCAAGTTTACATTTGATGTTGATGATAAATTAGAAAAAGTCAAATTAAAGAATGTCCCACCATCCATCATCCCACCCATTACTCAAGTTTATCAACTTCATCCAATGGCTTGGCCCAAACAAACTAGAAGTGGCCAAATGTATAATTGTTGCCAACCTTGGAAATGTCAATAAATTTGAGATAACACTAAGGATTCTAATGATGACATCAAATAGTGGATGAACTTTAAAGAATCCTCCAAGTTGATAATGCATTGGTGTGGGGACTACCATAATCCAATAATGAAATTAAATGGTATGGACCAAAAGGTGATATGATGGTTCACTTTCAACAAGAAAAAATTGTAAAACCATCAATATTAGCACAAATGATCAACCATTAAATGATCATTAAGGCTAATATTACAAACAAAGATTTGGAAAAAAATTGAACTTCCTTAAAAGGAAAAAAACCATTTTTGCATGGAGTTATATTGACCTCAAGGAGGTGCCACTTGACATTTGTCAATGTCAGATCATATTGGAAGACTATGTAATATTGATTCAATAACATCAACATCAATTGAATCCAAAATAATTGTTGTTAGTAAAAAAATTAGATAAGCTATTAAAGGTTCGATTTATCTTCCAAACCTTTCATTGGTTCCCAAGAAGAATGGCAAAACACAAATTTTTCAAAAGATTTTCAAAAGTTGAATGTAATAATAAAGAAATGTTATTTTCCATTGCCATTTAATGATAATAACTTTAATGCAATAGATGGGCATGAATGTTATTCCTTTTTGGATAGGTTTTTTTGGATATAACCAAATTTTGATAACAATTGAAAATTTATCAAGACCATTTTCACCACAGATTGGGGCACATATGCATATTGAAAGATGTCTTTCATTGGCTACTTTGCAAAGAGTAATGATGACAACATTTAAAAATTATTTCTAATTATTCATGGAAACATTCTTAGATGATTTTTGTGTTTTTAGTAATTTGGAAGACTGGGAAGAAAAGTGACAATTGTGATGGAGAGTCAAGAGGAAATTTTTGCAACTATGGCAGACAAGAAGCCCGTCATTCGGCCGCTTGGGCCTAAGATAAATCTGTGGTACGATTCACTTAATTCCACTATGAACTCATCACAAACGTATTTTGTTGATGTGAACGTAGACAACAACGAGTTGACATGCCTCCATGCAGAAGCTTCGAAAGTCCTCGAAGCGACTAAGAAGGCACGCTTGTTACATGAAGAGGATCAAGCCACTCTTTCAGGGTTGAAAGTAGATCTTGATCGAAAGATTACAAAAAACAATCTCATTCGTGACATGCAAGTTTGATTGAAGATGCTTGAAAATTGATTTCGTTAGAAAGGGCACTGAAGTTTCCTTGAAAGCCTTCATGGATTATGTGCTTCAATGCACTTTTCAAAGAGCGAGTCTAGTCGGTTCAAATAGTAACACAAGTGCGGAGTTTACTACTCGGAAGTGCTCGAAATGGTTGTGGAGTCCCGCCACAAAACAATTTTTTTCACAAGAAGTTACAGTTCTCATTTTCGGTGAAACCCTTGAGCTTAACCTTGGCTTTCTAGACATGCTGCGAGAATTTAAGGCCACGTCCTCCTCTATCAACAGACGAGAGGCTCATTCGTCTTCACCTACTCAGGTTGCATTTGCTTTGAGTGCCTTAAGGCATTCAGTGAATAGCAACCTTGGGAGGCTATATGAACACATTTTTGGAATGAGGTACACTGATGTCATGCACAAATACGAGAGTGATCAACTGTTTCCTAAAGAGAAAGCAAATCTTTCAAGAACATTCACAGTTTGAAAGTGAAACTCTGCTTATTTTGGTTTCTATGGTTTTGTTTTCTGTCTGTGGTAGAGATAATAAAAGAATAATTTCAATCGTTGTAATCAATATGGGATTTTTTTTTAATGCAAGTAAGTGCCAATTTTTGGTGTTAAAAGGGAAATTGTTGGGTCATATTATATCATAAGATCGAATTTTGATGAACCTTACAAATATTGAATTATTTTTTTATTATCTCTACCACAAACAATTACAAATGTGCGATTCTTTCTAGGGAATGTTGGCTATTACTTAAGGTTTATCAACAAGTATGATATTTTGGCTAACCCTTTAACAAATTTGTTGAAGAAATATTAGGAATTAGTGTGAACTAAAAAGTTTACCAATTTGGCTTTTCGTGATTTGAAAATGATATTCACCCAAGGTGGGTGCAAGATAAGGTGGACCACTTTTTGTGTCACATTACAAGTTTTTGCAAAGTGTCATGCATTAACATGTCATCAACATGCTATAAAATTATCATTCTACCAAATTATGGATTATTTATTTGCTATAATTGGTCCACCTTACCTTGCAACCACCCCTAAGCCCCAATATTGGTTCCTCCAAATTGGAACAAATAGTTCCAAGTTTATGTGGATGTTTCTAATTTTGTGATTGGTAGTGTGTTAGGTCAAAAGGATGATAAATTATTCGACCACTGAATATATTTTGCAAATAGACAATTGGAGGTAGTGAAAATAAACTATAGGAATGTTAAAAGAAGTGTGTTGGGGATGATTTATTTTGTTAAAAAATTTAAACATTATTTATTGGGTTATCCATTTGTATTTCATGTGGACCATGAAATAATTAATCAATAAACTTCAAGGGTGTATTCACTCTAAGGTGGCTCATTTTTAACAAATGTTCCATTCCCTAAAAATCCAATAGTGTTAAAATGGTAGTCTATTTTAATGTCATTAATTTAGTGGGGAATTACATGGTGGTTAATGAACTAAAAAACCCATATGAATAATAGCCATTCTAAACAATCCTTTGATGAACATGTTAAGAAAATAAAAATTGAAATCCACCCAAAAATGATTATGATATGGACTTATGAAAATATTGTTCATTTTAAGCCATCAAAAGTCCATCAAAGGATGGAATCAAAAGTAAAAGGAATAAAATGTGCCTCATCAATCAATAAGGTTCAATTTTTTCCTTTAGTAGTAATAATCAATATAATAATAACAATAATAAGTACATTTTAAAAAATCACTAGTGCAATCACTACTTGTGAGAAGGTTTAGTTATGGGTGAATAGGTTTAATGTTGGGAAGATAGAAAGGTTTAGGAGAGGGGCTATTCCACTTTTTGGTGTCTTTTTTCATTTATGCTTCTTGATGTTGCTTGCATCTTAGCCTTCAACTCCATACCTTGTTTTTGTGACAACAAGTTGATGGTATTATAAAAACATGATTGTTATCCCATGTGAAAATATTGAACAAAGGGGTGAAGAGGAAATGAAATAACAAGTTGGTATTGAAGACATTGTAATTCAAAAAGAAGATGTTTTGGGAGTTAGGTTACAATTTTTTGTGGAGTGTAGTAAGGCAAGTCCTCTTTAATTTTTTTAATTTTCTTTCCTTTGTACAATAATTTATTTTGAGAATGAAGGTTTGGATTTTATTTCAATGGTTGCAAGCCACTAGGTTTAAGTAATTGTTTGTTAAGATCTGCTGTTGTGGTCATTGGTAATGTGATCCAAATTTTAATGCTAGTCATTATTAAAGACAAATATATGGTTGTGCAAATATTTTAAGAGTCATCCATGGGGGTAATTGGATTAAAGGAGGATGGATGTGTTTTCTTTATTTGTGGGTTTTCAAAAAACATGCATACTAGTTGAGTGAAACTTGAAATTCCAATGGCAAGAAATTTTGAGGAATTGGTATAAGGAAGACTTTGCATAATCTTTCATATTGTCATCCATGAACAATTGATTTTGCATAATCCTTTGTACGGTCATCCCTAAACAATTCCAAAGACAACTACCTCATTTCGAAGCCTAATGAACTCATTTTTTTCCTAACAACTACCTCTTTTCTTACTAACTTTCCTAATAACTATTTCACCCCTTTCCTAATGACTACCTCACTTCTTTTCCCTACCTATCAACATGGACATGCAAAAGCAAATCATTAAAAGAAAAACTATTTTTTGCAATTTGGTTTATGCACAACTAAAAGTATCATATGCAACTAAAAAATAGTTGCATATAGCACTTTTAGTTGCACAAGACAAGTTGCAAAAGATAAATTTTCTACTAATGATTTAACATGTGCCTTTTCATGTCCATAATAATTATATTAATTCAAATTAAATTCGAAATTGACATAAATAATGATGAACTATTGAAAACCATATGAATACATAAGTACAGAAAATAAAGTTGGTCATCATTGGTAATGTGTGGCAACATGGAGCCCAAGTTGGCTCATTATAGATTTGGGAGGGTTTGGAAAAACGTCAAGACTATTTTTCACTTTGCCTTATGGACAAAAAATGTAGATTGTGATGGGACCAAATTTTGTTAGTGTGAGAAAATTCCAAGAATAGTGTAGGGTATGTAGTTAATTTGTTACCAAGAGGGTTTTAAAAATTGGAAGAAAGGAATGCTTTATTGGTAGTTATTTTCTTTAAAAACAAATTTGGGTTGCAAACTAACAAGGAGATTAGGTGAAAAGAAAAAAAATCCATAATTACATATAGTAGTAAACTAATCTTGTTATTTTTAGAAAATAAGGTGTTGGGAAACAAACCAATGGGAGTAGTGAGTTAGTGGAAATAAGGGGAGATGGGTATAGGACCCCAATTGATGATTTTAGATCCATGTGGGGTTAATTTGGGTTTTATTTTATTTTATTTTATTTTGGTGTAATCGCTAGAATGAAAAGTAACGTGGTCATAAGTGGTGTGGATTGAAGTATATGTTGTTTTTGGTCCATTTCAAACTTGTTTTTTGTTTGGATAATTTTTATAATAATTTTTTTGAAATGGTCTTGTTTTTTCTTACAGTGGGGTTATTTGACAAAACTTCATTGATTTTCTTTTGTTGTTGGATTTTTCAATTCAAAGATGGTAATTGAATTATTAGTAGAAATAACATTGAAATATTGGTGTATTGGGACATTGACCTTTTGGTGAATGGATGAATGTTTGGTTTTTGAACGGATATTGGAAGGCTCGGTGGATATTGAGATATTTCATCCATATGGTTATTGTTGCAAAATAAATAAAATGAGAACCTAATCAATATTTTTTGTGGCTTGACCAAAGGAAGGAGAATACCAATTGCAAATATGTCTTCTATTGGAAGCACCAACATGGTGATCACCACCATGGAAGATGTTGAAATTGGTGTGATTTTAGGAATTGGTGAGCATTGACAAAAGTGGAAGCAAGTTGGTTTGTTTGAGTTCCTTTTGTTGCCAAAAAAATTGCTCATAACATTGAAGGCCTGTTAATTGGGGGGAGCTATGTGCAATGGGAATGGAGAATTTGATGGTGGAGATGATTGTAAAAGGGGATGTGATGGTGGTGTCTTTGGCATCATTTTCTTTGTTGGTGGGAAATCATTTTAATGAATATATGTTTCCTTTATTACAAGAGATTGTAGAATTGAATGGTTGAACACCATCATTACAACATGACCAAATGGAATAGCACCCCAAGGATGGAATTTTTTAAAAATTTCCCTTGCCTAGACCAAGATGATTTCAAGTCATGGTTAACTAATTTTAAAGACTTGTACAATCATGTGGGAGATCCTAAATCCTTTAAAATGATGATGGAGTGATCCTACCAGTGGCATGAAGGGCTAAAAGGTATTTATATTTTTGGTCTTGCATTTGCTTGGACTTAATTATAAATTCAATAATAATTGGAAGAAGTATCACTCACTTTAGATTAGAATGAAATATTGAAAGTTGGATGAGAGAAAAAAATTCTCATTGAGAAACCTATGTTAAAGGAATTGGCATTTATGGGATTGTCCTTTCTTAATATTCCACATAATTGGGAATTTTCTGATCTTGTGGGAAATGATGGGAAATCTTTTGTAGGAAATGAAAATCAAGATTTCCTATCATAGTATTGTCTTTTGTGGTTAGGTTGAGATTTTGGGCACAATGCCCAAAAATAATACATTTAAACCATGGGAACTTGGGAATTTATGGGTGTTAGAGAAGTCTAGCCTCTTTCCATAAGAGGGGAGAAATTTTTTTTGTGTGTCCTGGCGGGGGGGGGGGAGATGGTGAGAAGGAGAAAACATTATAAGTTAACCTTGCATTAATATTCTTGTTTCATTGTGATCATTTTGTTGTGTATTTGAAATGGTGTGCATTAATAAATTATTGACTATTTTCTCCAAGAATGAATATATAACAATTTCATTAGTTTTTAATCTTTGAATTATAATCTAATTTTCCTCTATAATTTTACATCATGATTGAAATTTTGAAATGCATGGCAAATGACAAATGTGGTGACCTAGAGCTCAAAGGGAAATAAATACACAAGAAACCCTAAGAAATTGTTAGAAGCAAAAATGTCATATAGTTTTTACCTAGGACATACTATGTAATCACATTCTTGGAAGAGTTAAAACACAATACAACCATGTGGGTTGTAAAAGGACTTAGGGATTTCACAATTGTTAATGATGACATGTTGTTTTTTGATGTATGATTTTTTTCACAATAGTCTTTGAACATGTTTTTAATTACAATGGAATTTTTTTGGAAACAATTATGTGATCTTGTTTATGATTTAAAGGAGTCACTAATGTGATAAAAGTTGGTTCATTGTGATAACATTGCAACAAAAGCTTGACATGCATGTATTGCCTCAAAGAAATTGAGGGTGAGAAGACAACATGGTGTGATTCATGTGCATTAAAAGATCTTGCAATGGAACATGTGCAAATGTTGCTTAATATTGCTTAAACAATATGAAAAGGTTCTTGGATAAATGTTCTTCACAAGTTTCATAGTTGTTTTCTATGGAGCTAAATGGTGTGAAGCTAAGTCTAAAACACACTCTTATGATTGTTGAAAAGTCTTATTTGTGTTGATTGAGACCTACTTAGGAATCTTTGACACTTGACAATGAGACATTGGAGGATGCAATGTAAACTTATTTGGATAGATATAATCGGACTTTGGAGGTCACAAATGTTGAGTCAAGGGAAAAATTAAAAAGTTCATTGACTAAAACATTGGCAAAATTTCCTAGTAGTAAGTATGCCCAATTGAATCTCGTGATCTTTAGCACCCAAGGGTCTTTGGTGATTGCACATATTGAGGAATTTCACATAGAAGAATGGAAGTGTGTTTCCATGGTACAATGTATAGAAAACTTGTCATAGTTTGATCATTTTCATTACATCACATTTTGTATATGATGTTCCAAGATATTTGGAGAAGATTTTATTATTGAAATGTGCGATTAAATGTGGATAACATCCCACGTCTCATTATGTTGTAAAATTGATGCACATTTGAATAATTCAATCGTTGATTGGAGTACATTTTTAATTTGCAAGAGTTTGTAACAAAAACTGGAAATCAACAAAAGAACTAAGAAATATTAATTTTAGTAAAGATTTGTCCATGGAATTTTGCATATACAAAGAGAAAACCATAATGTACAATCTTTTCCATAAAAACTTTTGATTTGTTTTAAACTCATGATGTTTATTTTAAATGATAAATAAATGTTTGATAGTACATTATTTTATGATAATATTGATGATTATGATTTTTTAAGTTGTAAAATGTTCTCCCATTAAAGATATAGTTGCATTCAGTGTTGTTTTTATTTTTTTACAAAGATGAAGTGAATTTTTTTCATTCATGAAAGATGGTAAAGTGTTGTTAAACAAGGTGTTTAAATAAATTTTATCAAATTATTGATGTACAATTACATAAAAATAAAAGTATGAATCAATTGCATTTCATGATTTATACAACTTGTTTTGTTTTGAAGATCCAAATCAATTATATCTTATTTTAAAAAGAATTCAAAGCGAGTGAATTTTACATGTTATGACTATTGATATTCTATGTACTTCCAGTTTTGACACAAGTACACTGTATTGTGAAAACACCTAAAAGAAGTACCAAAACGACATGATTGGTCAACTTAGCATCATGCTTTGTTTGGTGGGGAATGAAGAGGACATCATAGGATTTCTTATGGATCGGGTGAAGGCATATAATATTTGTTTTGCAACATCTTTGATTTTGGGTGCACTAGCCAAGCATCAATCCCAATAAACTAGTGGATGTAGATGCATGGGTGAAGACAAACTATTCCCATTACCTAGATGGATCCAAAACTAACAAAATCATGTTTATGGAGAAAGATGTTCGTGAGTTGATTTTTTGGGAATGGATGAGTACCATCAACATTACATGACAATCCCATGATAGTATGCAGGTGACAAAGTGCACATTCCATTAATGTAGTACGAAACCTTAAACCTTGTGTGAAGTTCAACTTAGACATTTTGCAGATGGAGTCTTTGAAGGTTGTGGTGCAAGCCAATCAACCTTCAAAAGTTGTCATGCAAAATGCTCCAAGACTACTGAATGAAAGTGGTCAAAGAGCTACACATGTGGCAAGAAAGTTTCAAACCCAAATCTTTTGGTAGTGCAGTGCTATTTGTGTGGAACCACTTTAACACACTCATTCTGCATGCAGGATTACTCTACTGTTGGAATACCTGATTATATTGCACCAGAAGTACTGCTAAAAGAAGGGCTATGGGATGAAATGTGACTGGTAAGAGCTTGATGTCATTCTCTGAGAGTGTCTTAGCATTCATCATCTCTGGTCATTGTTTGAAGCATCACAGTCTTCAATTGGACCCAAGCTTCTACCAAAGAGACTAAGGGATAGCCGCTGCATGTGGTCACTGAGAGCAATTATGTATGAGATGTTGGCTGGGTACTAATGAGATGAGCCAATGTCAATGTGCCGAAAGGTGAGCAGCTGACTATTTAGGAGCCTCTACATTTGTGGTGCTATGATCACATATTCTCTCAGACAGTTACGAGGTTGTAACTATTCTTTATTTTCTGTAGTCTTTGCTTCTCTTTGCAATTGACAGGCACATATGCTTGGTTTGTAGGTTGTCAACTGGAGGTCGCATCTGAAATTCCCAGAGGAAGCAAAGTTGACAGAGGAGGCCAAAGGATTTATCAGTGGACTACTGTGTGATGTTGAGCACCACCTTGGCACTAGAGGTGTTGCTGAGATGAAGGTATTGTTGCCTTTGCCCCACTCACCCAATTTGTTGTCAGAATTTGTCTTGCCAGATGGTTCTACTGCAACTCATGTCCAAAGTTCATGAGATCATCTGACATTTGCTTCATGTGTTCAAATGGAACTCAGGTTCATACATGGTTCAAAGGAATGCAATGTGAATAGTTGTATCAAACGGAGGCTGCATTCAAGCCTGAGGTGACATGTGAGCTGGATACCCACAACTTTTAAATTTTTCAAGAAGTTTGACTCACTAACCCTCCCTTTGTGCTTGTTGGGGTGGTTGTCTGGATACTTGATCTAGGAATGTCTTTCTAATCCAAAACAGATTGATTTAGAGATCTTGTTCTACATCTGAAGTAGGTTTTGGGTCATAGCCATTGTAAATGAAGTCACCATGATGTCTCAAGTGGTGCTCAGAGGTGCATTTTTGCAACAAAAAGTCAGCAGTTCATTGGTGTACTACAGTTTGGGTCGGTAGCCTAGTAATTGTGAACTCCATGAATGTACACCTGCTGGAATAGCATTCCAGCATCAAATCAGTAGTTACCTGATCTCTAGCTACCTTGGTTAGGGGCAGGGTGTCAGGGCCAATATGAGGCCACAACAGAAGTGTTCTCTCCATGTTCTCTCCTATATCTCTCAACAAGTGGAGTACATAATGAGGATGGTGTCCATGTTATGTGCAGTGTGAAGGGGCTTTGAAAAACACAAAGCCTTTGGGCATGTAATTGGGCAGCTTTGTCTAAGAGCTGCAGGCTTTGGGACCAGACTCAATACACAATGCAAGGGTAAACAGCCAAATGAAGTTTACTTGCTTTCATGTAGCAAAATCATGACCCAATACACACAAGCAAAGACAGACCTTGGTTAGGTTTTCCCATTGAACTCTAGAGCTAGGGTTGAGAATCTATGTCTCCCCCATTGGAGGTGCTTGCACTGCAGTAAGACCAAAGAGCAGTGAAGCTTTGTTACTGGCAAGAGAAGATGTTTTTGTCATCACTACCAAATTCTGTCATCCTGTCAGTGCTCATATGCCAAAGATGGCCTGTAGGTTTCATGCAACAAGGCAATACAAGTGTGCAAGGCTCAGGCTAAGAGCATAACAAAGCTGGCTCTGCAGTATGCAGTGAGGAACCATGACATTACAACTACACTAGTTGGCATGAACTCAGTTGAGCAGTATGTTTGCAGTTGGTTATGAGCTTAATTTCACCCATATCTTCAATTGCTATCTAAGTGATTAATTGAAAGATAGCAATTGAAGATATTAATTCAATCTCAGAAGGAAGGATAAAACACAACCTACAACAACCTACTAAAGAAAAACTTAGTCAAGGAAGAGCACCTGGGGTGCCTACTAGGGTGCAAGCTTTATCTGTCGGTGGAATTTCTAAGGATGGAATGATAGTCATCCCAGCTTTGGTCAGAGGTTGGGTTGTCTTGTTTCATGGTTGTGAAAATCACAGATGTCCAGCCTTGTAAGAAATCTGACTGTTCTTCTGCTGAGTTGTTTTCACTGGGTTTGAATTTCTGCTGGTTTTCTCAAGTTTATGCTCCATGCAGGTACAAGAAAATGTGAAGGTGGTGATTTGAGGAGGTGCAAGGTGCAAAATATCATGAGGAGCTGCTAGAGTAAGTTGAAAAAGTTCCACAGCCAGAGAAAAATCTAACATGGGGAAGTGGGAGGGATGAAAATAACTGACAAAACATAAGCTGCTATGGGAGTAGATTCATAGGTGCACCAGAGCCATACCATTGGAACCATGCAAGGTGGGAAGGTGTAAAACTGTGCTTGCATTTGCCAAATTACAATAGAACACTTGGGGGAGAATTGCTTTGATAACACAGCAATTTTTTTCCTGTTGGAAATTGAGGAATCTATAGGAATGGCCAGAAGACTGGAAGCAATCAACATGACTTAGTATACATTGCTATCACGGCGTCCTGAACATTTGTGCACTAGTTAAACAGGAATGATTGGCACAATATGCAAGGTTCAGAATGGACTGTGGATATGCTCAGAACCACCATCATTGAAGCAGTGACACACTAAACGTACTATTGAATGCAGAAGAAGTCTAGAGCATAGAGTTTGAATCTGGATAGACATGAGGTCACAATGAAAACAAAAGGCACATCAGGAAAGCATGACAGCTGCCAGCACAATTCTTCAATAGAAAAGGCGACATTTCATCAGCTTTCAATCCGTATTGGAACCTTCACTGAGTGCACAAATGGACACACATAGAGTACAGAATGCTGTTTTATTCCACTTTGTAGCCAGCATGTCGCATTTGCTCCTTTTGGTCGCAGCTGCTGTGTCACTAACTTGTCAAGATTACATGCAAGGCTAGCTCATCCACAGTTGAGAGGCATGGGTGGTCAATCACACAAGAAGGATCAGGGTGTATTTGCGTTTGGCCAACACTAAATTTCAGTAGCAATCATGGAGCAATCATCTAGCAATCATAGAGCATTGAAGCTAGTAGTGTTCCTGGATGAACAAAGAGAAGTGGATTTTTCATTAAAGGCACACAAGCACAACCCCAGGTTCAATCTCACCTATGGCTATCCAGTGAAAACCTCTTCTGCATCATCATAGAGGATGAGCATATCAGATGTATACAATGCAAGCAAGTGAAGCCACAACTCAATTCCAGGTGTGACTTCAGAATTTCAGTGCATGTAACATACAAGTTCAGCAAACTGCACCATAAAGGTTGGCGTTAGGTCAGAATTACTGGTTTTTCAGATGAAGCACACCAGCATCAGTTTGGGTCCTTAGAGATTGTTCCTGCATCCCTCCAATTGCAATGGTCACATTCAATTTCAACAAAAATGTCATATCGGCATTCAATGCTACCTTCTCTGAAGGACCACAAATTCCAACAAAAGACACACCACAAAATGAAATGTTTGTTCCAGGAGTGTTGTCCGGTGTCGAGTGCAAAAGTGTTTCACATGTCATGATAGGTCATGCTCTTGACAGTAATGCCAATATTGACTATTTGTTGGCACTTGCAATCACATCTCTTTGAAAACTGAAGACTTCAATCCATAACATCCAGGGTAACTTTTATCACGTATACCAGGGGAGGCTCTGCAAGATCTGGGGAGCTTTTCCCACAAAATATCTATTGGAAATCGTCATGTGATGACTAATTATTCTGTGCACAAGGAATGAGCTGGAAGAAGTCTCTGCAATGTGCTCATAGATTCCTTTCAAGAAAATTGCATATTCGCTCCTCCATGTACATTCGGTCTCGAAGCCCCCGTGGCATGTGCCGTTCATCTGGGAAGAGGAGGAGCTCATACTCCTTTGCTGCTGCAGTGAGAGCATTAATAAGTCGTGCTGTGTGACGGAAGTGGACATTCTCATCAATCATGCCATGAACCAATAACAGTTTGCCTCTAATCTGATGCACATGGTACATTACAGAGCTCTTGTCAAATCTCACTGGATCACTTGCTGGAGATCCCATGTACTTTTCAGTGTAGTGGGTATCATAACCATCCCAGGCTGTGACAGGGGCACCAGCAACTGCACACTGAAACATCTCAGGGTAGCGGGCTAATGCCATGGCTGCCATGTAGCCACCATAACTCCACCCATAGATGCCTACACTGTTGGGGTGTACCCAGCCTTGACTAATTAGCCACTGAACACCTGCCTGTTGGTCCTCAACATCCACTCTGCCCAAGTTGTGCTTCACAGCTCCCTCAAACATAAGACCACGTCGAGCACTCCCTCTGTTGTCCAGCTGCTCTCATTCATCGCACAAACAGGAAGACATCAGTTGACACATCAATGCTCTTGGCAGGCCTTTCTCTGTTTCCCTGCCTTTCCCTGCTTCCAAATCAAACATGATATCTAGTAAGTCTGTATGTTCTTTCCTACAGCACTACTGATAGTTTTTATGACAATGTTCAGACATACATTAAAGTGCTTTGTACAAGACTCACTCAGTGGCAGGCAACAACTCTTTTGCAGACCTGTGCAGAGCCTCTGATGCAAGCAAAAATGGCATCCCTGTGGAAGTCACTTTGACTGTTCTTGACAGCCTGGTAGGCCTAAATTCTGTTTACTGGACCTTTCTGGCTCAGTTGTGCAGTTAAAATACAACTTGTGCCCATCTGCCCCAGGCTTCCCACTTCTAGGAAGAAAAGAATACTGACCTTCCACACAAGAATGCCTCGGCTTCGAAGGTATTGAGCACGCATGTCAACAGTATTCATCCATGAATTGCATACAGTCTGTACATTAGGCCCCCCATAGACACTCACCACAGCCCGGTAAGGGGGCTGGCCAAATTGGGCTGCATCAGGCTTATATACAGCTCCATGAAGCTCAGTACCATCACTTGCAATTATTGTCACAATCTCTGGAGGCACTAGTTGGAATCTCCCTGTGTGTGGCGTGGGGGCAGGCTGTTCATATATTGAGACCAGAATGGTTCCATCTTCTAGTGAGCATAGGAGTACTCTTGGTGGAGACTCTAACGAGTCATGAATGTCCACAAATCTTTGCATATGGTGGTCTAGAACTACAATGTGGCGCCCTTTACCTTCTGTTAGTCTCTTGGGCTTCAGTGGAGGGGAGGTGGATTCAACATATAGGTTGGTACTATAGAGATGTGTCTCAAGAGGGCTGTCACATGTTGCTGTGAAATAGACTATACCTGCAGTTTCATCAACCCCAGCCACTTGCTCCACAATCCAGCTACCTTGAGTGATAGCCCCAAGTTGAGCCCCCCGACCATCATGTAGGTAGAGATGGCGGTACCCAGTTTGTTCACTTGCCCAAATGAAGCCACCCTGAAGTTGACCCTGTCCCTTGCGGAGTGGGGTGAAACAGTCATGCAAATTCACCCAAACATTGTTCTCCTCAACCAGTAGCACCTCTCTCCTTCCAGTCTGTATATCAAACTTTAAAATCTTGACTTTTGTCTGTGCCCGATTTTGGACTTGGGCAGTCAGAAAATTTTCAGAGAGCCATGTGACTCGAGCTAAGTATTCTTCTTCTTCACCTTCCTTCCCTCCTTTCCCTACATGAAGATCCATCCAGGTGGTATTGCCGCCACTGATTGGCACTACAGCTAAGCACAATTTGACATTTGCATGACCTGCAAATGGGTATGCATGATCTTCCTGTGCCTCAACTCCCACCTTTGGTTTCCCCTGGTGCATGATCCGGAATGGTGGGATTCCTGTTGCATCTACTTCAGCAAATGCTATGCTCTGACTATCAGGTGACCACCAAAATCCAGTTCGTCTTTCCATCTCTTCCTGGTTCACACAACAAAAATGCCAAAAAGACTCAGTGTGGACAAATACAATCTAGTCACAGACTCCTTTTGCAGGAGGCTCACATATATCTTCTTGTGAAGATTGTCACTACACCTTTGGTCCTGTAGAATTCTAGCTATGTGGTCTTACAATAAAGGTAAGGACATGCATGTTCTACAAATTAACATGAAGGATGGCAGTTGAACATCTTTCATTCATTGCAACACAAACTCCTAGTAGTCCATTGGGAGGTCTAAATTCAGGCCCAATTTCCAGCCACCATATTTTTGAACATTCAAGTATGTTTACTCTTGATTCTGCTTGTGGACAAATAATAGGTCACATCCCCATCCCGACATGTCTGTAGGTCAGAATGCCAGGCAACAACCATCACACACAGGTATTCATTTTTGCATCTTTATGATGTGGAGATGGAACACAGTGGTTACTTACATAGTTGCAGAGAATCACATTTCAATGCAAATCAAACTGCAGTTCTCAGAGCCTGTTCAAAGGGTCCCAAAACTATAGCTTCTTGAGCTCATGTTAATAAAGTTGCATCTTTGAGCATTTTGGAGGGACAATGGACCCCCTCATTTACTCTCCATATGCCTCACAGGCATATCTCTCCACCTCTTGTTGTGAAGGATGCCCTCAACAGGTGAGGAGGTGAAGGAAGAAGAGGGGAGTTGGGAAGGGCTACCAAAAGGACGATGGAAGAGGAGCAAGCTGCTTTGAGCCTAACTTGCTCAAAGATAGATTAAACACTCAAACCTGGAACTTTGAGACTTTTGGTCATCTGATCAGCTACTCTCATTATTTAGAGTTTACCCAATTCCTTCCAAGTTCAAACTGTGCACATTGTTCTCAATGTGATTCTGAACATGCAGCTTTGATGACAGGTTCTGAATCACCTGCTAAATATGGTCATGTGATGAAAGAAAGTTAATGTCAACTCCAAACAGTCTCAGGTGGGGAGTAGGCAAATACCTGTGCAATATACTCCGCAAGTCCATGCGTCTGCAAATAATCACACCATACACAGTCAGAAAGTGGACATAAAATGATGTAAAGTGCTACAAAATTGACTTGGCAGGCAGTGGTCACCAGTTACTTACCTGCTGCCTCTGGTGACACCTGTGAACATAATAGGACAACAAGAGAAATGGACAACTGTCAATTCCAACCTTTTCTGCTTTTAGTTCCTCCCAGACAACCTTTGAAGGAGACAAGAAGAAAGATCCCTTGCCTGCCTCATGACTGTGTTGTATGTTCACGCTGTGAGCTACTGCCTTGCTCCCAGAGGTGCTAACTTCACATGGTTATGTCTCATCTTCCAAAAATTTCTCTTCTCCTAGGATTCCATGGGTGGGATAGAGGCCAACTCACCAATCCCCACAATGGATAGGATGACTACTCAATTTGAACATGTAGCATGCATGCACATTCTAGGAGACTCAATATCCAACAAATTGCAACAATTGCCACAATCACCAACCTGACTATTGCTTAGAAGTGGGTGGTTAAATTCCAGCCCCAGATGGGAGAAGATCTTACCTTGCCAGTCGCTCGTGCACCAAAGGTGATTTGCTTGGGCTCACCATTGCTGATAGGGAGGATGAAAAGTTCATCATCACGCACATATGCAATGGAACATCCATCTGGTGAAAGTTGTGGATCAAGAATGGGTGACCTTGGTGAACTTGCTAGTCTGAGCCGCAATTCTGCCCCATCTTGAACATATATCTGCTCCCAACACAAATTTCCACCATCAGCTCCAACTTCTGCTTTCACTCTTCTTATGTCCATTGCAATCTACCATGGATACCTCTCCCACCATGCAACTTCAAATACCAAAACTGCTCTTTGAAATTCCCATTGGAAATCAGGGTTCATTTTGGCTAGGTGAGGATGATGTCAAGTCAACATGCCCCTGATGTCAATTCATTTTGGCTGTGGGATTGGTCATCACAGAAGTAAGACAGTCAGCAGCAGCAGCAGTGGCTCCTAGGACAGAGGATGGTGCAGATGCCTGAATCTAACACAGAAGACTTTTTTCCATTGAGGGTTTTTGAGGTATTTTTCCTTCTCATCAAGACAAAAAACTTGCTAGCTTTCTAAGACAAATCTGAAAGAACAAATCATAGATTGAAACACTGTTTTTGATCTGTGAGTATTAAAAGGAATTCTATGAGGGGTTACAACATACAACATCGTGTTGCTGTACTGAAACTGGAGATGCATGTTTCAAAAGGGGGGATATGCTATGAGGAAAATTACCCCGCCCGGCAGAGGAACCATCAAGCGTGCACCGACACCTCCCTTGGCCCATTCGTATCTGGTGACGCCCAAACCCCTCTCCCGAAGTCTCTCCCTCCTCAGCTTCTCAGCGGTAGAAAGATTTCCTTCATCGACACCACCGCCAGGAGGATTGACGAGCAAGTGGCGAACACAAGTCACAGGATCAAAAGCGAAAACCTTCCTGCTTAGCGTGTTATCAGGACTATACAAGTAGGAGACGAGCTTGTCATCTGGACTGAAGGCGACCGATGCAGGAGCAACATAACCTGGCAGAGGATACTGCACAATATCTTCAATACGAAAATGCGTACATTCATCTCCATGCGCCTGACAAGTAGTGGATGGCATGTTGAAGACAGCAGAAGAAGCAGCCGCCAGATAAAAGCTTCCTCGCTTGGCCTTTTTGCTACCTGCACCCGGCCCTGCTTCCTCTAACGACTCTTCTGCTACTACTGCGTGCATTCCACTTTCGTCGCCCTCCTCCTCCTCCACTACACAAACAAAACCTCTTTATCAATTCTTAATCAACCTTTACACCAAACTGCCCATACCTTCCCTGCTTCCTGTTACACATGCCCTTGACATAGCACATTCAGCCTGCTCTTGCCCTTGTCTTGTCTTGTCTTCGCCTTCTCTTGCCCTTGAAAGTAGCTGCCACTGCCGAGCACTAAGCAATTGTGGCACTATCTCCCTTGTCTTCAGGCAGTTGTAGACCAAAAAAAAATTAATTCATGCCACAATTTCTTCAAGATCCAGAAAAAACAAATGCGATCCAGCCAAAAGGAGAAATGCGAAGCGAAGCTCCTCCTCCGGTCGCGACAAAAGCTCCAGCAAGCCAAGAAGAAGACTGAACGGAGAAGGAAGAGAGCCGAGGACGGGTGAGAAGGGGGTCACCGAATACATACGTATGTGATACGCAACCAAATACGTCTGAAAATATACACGTAGTTTGTACGGACAACGTACATACTCCTCTATTCGTATTACTATACTGTGTACTTGATCTAATACTTGTACGTGTACTGACGTTTTCAATACGTATTGATGGGAATTTGATCCAATCAGTAATTGGTTTTTTTAGGGCTTATTATTAATTTATTATTATTAATAGTATTATTATTATGCAGCCCAACATTGTGAAACTTCAAATGAATGCTAAGTGGATATATATATAATTTATTTATTTATATAAATAATTGGCAGCTGATATATAAGGAAAATAGAGCATATTTTGTAAAACGCTTTATTTGCAAATCTAAAGCCAATTATGTGAAATTATGAACCCTAAAAACAAATTCAAGGAAAATAAATGAAACCTTTTGATTGGGGGGTTTTTTAGTTAAATTAAATTTTTATTTTTTTAATAATATTTTTAAATTAAATTTTAGGGTTGTTGAAATAGGTTCTTCTAAATTGAGTTGTTTTTTAAAGGTCTCAAATGAAGGTTTTGCTTCATATTTGGTTGGTTTGAGAAATCCTTAAAATGACAACATGGCCTATGTTTTAGAAGGTTTAGGGTTTAAAGTTTGTATGCACATTTGCTATTAATTACTCATGGTTCCTTCACAATAACATTGTTTTATATTTGTTCAATTATTATTTTAATGCAAAATTTTATTTCACGAAGGTTTTCTACTTACCTCAAGAATCCAAAATGGGTAAAAAGATTTTAAGAATAATGTCCCTTAAAAATAAAAATAAAATTGTCCTTACAAAAGACAAAATGGGTGTGAGTGAGCTTTGGGATATGACCTAAATCACAAGCGGGGTGTTTCAATGGTAACTAGAATCAACAAATTCAATTTGGTTAGATCATCATCTCAAAGGGGGGACCATTGCATTGTGGTGTCATTTGCAACTAGCAAAAAACAAAAAAAAAAACCCTAAATTTAGCAAGTAACACCTAGCGTCGTGTGATTCTTTCTTCTTAAAAAAACCTTTGGTAAAAGTGTTTGAGTTTTGTATTTTCAATTTCGACACTTTTTTTCAAATTCAAGAACTTGTAGACTTGATTCAAAAATTGTGATGAGTTTCATGCACGCAATAGACATTCCCCAATGTTAGAGAGAGTGCATAAGTGTAAAGGAATGCACCACCTTGAGGAGCTTCATAAGGAGTTTGAATCCTTGTAGGACTAGGAGTGAGAACATGTGAAGCATCAAAAGGGAGAACCTTCAATTTTAGGTTTATGTAATCATTTAAAAATAAAATGCATTGATTATGATTTTTAGCTAATTTTTTGTGATTGATAATTCTCAATTTGACAATTTCAATCTTTGTTACAAGGTTGATTCAGTTAATTCTTGGGGTTGGTTTCCAAGTCAATCTCAAGGTCATTTTGAGTTTTTGGAATTAATTTTTTATAAAGGATTTTGGAATTTAAACATGCTTATAAGAAAATAAAAGTGGGAAGAAAAACACATATCATGCAAGAAAAACTTTGAACTTAAATCCTAAACACAAAAATAAATTAACTTGACTTAATTGGGGATTAACTCCAACTAAGTTGACAATAGGTTTTACCTTGGCAACCTATTTGAAAAATAATTGATTTTAAAAATAAGTTTTGTAACTAAGAAATAGGTAGAACAATATTGTTATAATGGATGAGAACCTTGGGTTTGGCTAATACATGAAACAAAATGTGAAACAATAGAGGGACCTCAACTGAAGGAAAATCACATCATTCAAAATCTATAAATGCATCCAAACTAATGGTTTTTTTTATATTGTTCCTATTTTTTGGAATTTAATGCAAAGGTTTTTTTTCACATTCATTCTTAACATCATTTGAAGAGATTTTGTAACTTGGCGTGTGTATGAAGGCCAAGGAAAAGAGATTTTGCAAATTGATACAAAAGTGATTGTAATTTTGTGGTGGTGTGTGATTTGCCATGTAAACAAACAACAAAATCTAGTATTGAACAATAATGTCAAGGTGAGAATTGGGAACTCTGCAATTGATGGAGAAACCATAAAAAACAATGACAAAAACTTATGGATAGTGAGGACATAAATGAAAGGACCTTCTTGGAAATGGGGATTAGGTGTTTTTTTTCTACAAAATTATGTGAATGCAATGTCAAGATTAAAGTGGAGCAAAACAATTGCAACAAACAAATAGATCCAAGATTTATTTTGTGGCAAATTAGTTGTACTAATGGAGCAAAACATTTGTAGCATGAGCTTATACCAAAGAAAACAAAGATCTTTTCCATTCATGTGAAACTTCATAGCTTTTACTTGCGGTTTGAATTGAAGGTCTACTAATATGGAATGAATAATCACTCTTTGCTTCTTTTCCTCTTCTAGTGTTCTATTTTCCATAAACTTTCAAACTTGGTTTTTGCCTCTCCTAAATTTTGGTTGATTTGTTTAAAGTTCACATTTTATACTCATTAATGAAGCATTGTAATATGATGTATTGGTGTGGAAATGCAATCAAATGATTTAAAAAATTATTTTTGAATCAAAGAATAAAAAACTACAAAATGAAATATCCAAGTATCAAAAGCAAAAAATCTCGTCTCAAAATAGAATTCCCTCCCAAAATTTTAGAAAGAAGTTATTTTTTGTAAAGTTTCTATTTCATTTAACACTATTTTTTTTCCATTGGTGTTTTATGCTTTGTAAATATTTATTCAAGCTTGGTGGTATTATGTTAGTTTTAATTGCATATCAATTTAACCTTGCATTCACACTTGCACTGAACTAACACCACATCCAACCTAGCAAATACAATTGGCAACACATTGATAATGAAACTGTGTCGATGTTTGTGTGAATGGGTTTAATTAACATCAACTTTTGGCACTTAATGATAACAGCAACAAGATTACACAAAATTCTAGTGTAAATTTAAATCTTCAAAAAATGACTAAATAAATCAATGTTATAGGATCATTTTCTTCTTTCATATTTAACCACTATCATTTCATGTGATTTTAACTTATGCCAACATTTAGCCAAAATTCATTATGCAAGAGGTGGAAATAAAATTTCGAAATCAAGATAATGGTAATCCAATTAAAGAATTTCTTGAATTGACATATATTGAAATGGTAGTAAAAAAAACACTAGTTGATTATTAGAAGGCCATGAAGGATTAAAACACCTTTGGTACATTATGGCAATTGTTCAATTTTTTTCTTTTTGAGGTGAAAGGGGGTTGCAATGAAATTGATGATTTGTTATTGGCATATTGGGAGGAGCTTATGTCCTTCAAGGAACAATAACATTCCCTTTTGGCAATGAATTTTTTCAATACATGAGGACATCCAACCACTTTAGTGAAACATTTTATATTGCTTAATATAAGAAACATAGGTATGACTCTATTTTAAAATCAAAATACATCCATTTTATATATGATAAACTTGCCTTTGCAAGTTGGTTATACTCCTTGAAAAATTACTTTGAAAACATCATGAAGTTTGTTCAATATTTTGGTGTCCTCTTGATCATGTTGACATTCAAGATGTCCATTGAAAGCTACATGCATGACATGTTCATCAATATGGTTTACTCATCAAAATTGATGGAATAGAAAAATTAAAATAAATATGGAAGTATTTTACATTCTTTGATTACATTCACAAATTTGCCAATACATTCCATTCTAATTTTTCTATTTCATTAGTTTCAATGAATGGACAATATTGATTCAACTCATGCATATATCATGCCAAATGGATGTTTTCAATGCCAACTATGACCAAGATGACATTGATATGAAGAAATGTCATGCCTACAACCCATATGAGCATGATAACATGGACAAAAAAATTCATTATCAAGGTTGGATGCAAATAGATGTAAAGTAACAATAAAATTAATCACAAATTTATTATACTTGAATAATAAAAATCAAGATAGTTCTTCATTACTATGTAATAGATTTCAAATTTTAATTTAATTTTTATTACTTGTTGTTTTGAAACACATGTAGTTTTGGAATCTATTTTTTTTAATGTGGACATTTGTGAGGGACATGTTATGTATGTTTTAACAGATAACAAGTAGAATATACTTTAGATGGTGCCTTCAAGTATTAGAACCCTGTGATTGGGGGAAAAAATTTGGACTAATCAAAGGTTATTTAATGTCATTTCAAGAATTTCACAATTAAAATTAATGATTCTTTTTGCATTTTATCTTCCCTTGTTTTTTTAAAAATAAACTAAATAAATAAAAATTCAAAATGATAGACAATGTAATTTGTTATTTTATACATGGTGTAATGCATGATGCAAATATGTATCAAACAATTTCTTTTTCAAGATTTTTAATAATTGCAAAAAAATTGTTATTTGAAACAAATGCATATGACTATTTATTATTTTTCACTTTTCAAATTTTTAGTCAAACCATGTAGCAAAATTTGTGTAGGATGCCAAAAAAAATTTCTAAAACCTCTTGTAAAGTTCAATAGGGGTGTTTAATGTTCTCTCTTTTTCAATATTAAATTTTTTTATGGATTATAATGATTACTTTGTATACTTTAGAAATTTACATCCGTTTTTTTATTTGTATGAACCTTCATTCTTGTTTTAAAAACAAACTAGGATGGTTCCAATTCCACACATTAGTTTCAAATTTCATCTTTCAAAAAAAAGTGTTTGCTTTCAACTTTAAAAATCAAATCTAGTTATGATTCACTTTTGGATAACCCATTACAACCTATGGTCAACTATGGGTTAACTTCCAATTTGCGCTTGATTCAAAGGTTTTTTTTTAAAAAAATTCTTTTTCAAAAATCTCACTTCTAGTTCCACACATAAATAAAGCTAGTAACCCAATTTTGGGTCTAGTCCTTAAATATTATTTTTTTGTTCGTTTTAGTTCCAAAATCCATTTAAAAAATCAAATCCAATTCCAATTCAATTTTTACTAATTACATTTAGAATTAATTCCAACCCACCAAACCAAATACCCACCTAACAATATTTTACACCAATACCTTAGACCCTAAGTTGTCAATTATGCAAAAGTGAATTTGGGCATCTTGTTGCCCATTAGGTTGGATGCATTGCCTAGCTCACTTGGTGCCTTACCCAACGTAATGGGCAAGGGACTAACCATTCCATATTATATTTTGTTCTTTTGATGTTGATGTTTTATAAAATCAAACCTAGGCAATTGGGAATGATGATGTTTAATGTGACAAATTTAGAGATTGAAGAGTAGCAAAGAATGTAACATGTCATTGTTTATGACCAAAAAAAGGGCGCACGTGGAAGGTGAAATTGGAGAGAATGTTGATGGCTTGCTAAAAATCTTGTTTAAACTTTGTCATCCCAAACCATTATACAGAAACAATTAGCACAACTTGTTATTGAATGGATTCTAATCATAGGAGCTAAAAAGTTTTCCACAACATCTTGGGGTGTACTATATTCAATGATAGTGGGAGAGAGGAGAGCTCTCTCCCACTATTGGATGATGCTACAATCTATACTTAAGATGATTTCTTAGTTTTTTACATTAAAAAAGAATTTAGAAAAATCTAAGAATGGTGGGTAGGTTGATAGGGGGTAGGAAAATTTGCAAATACCATGCGCCAATTCTTGTGGAGAGTTCAAGGATCAAACAAGGATTTTTCCAGTTGTTTTCACAACACTAGTTTCTATAAGTTCATAACAATGTTTTTCTTTTTAAAATTTTTGGCTTCTATCACCACCAAGTCAAATTTTTTTTTGCGGCATGTGTTTTCAATTCTTTGAATGGGTTGTAGGTTCAAAGCCTACATTGTGCATGTTGTCATCATTAATACTAATTATGGAAAGTAAACATATCTTTCAAAGGCCATGAAATTCAAGTTGAAGAAAAGAAAACGAATTTGATCCACCACTGAGTTTTGAAATCCATACAAGAAAAGAATCATGGGCATATCTTGTGTCAAATGGTGGTTTAAATTACACCCCATCTGCTTGATTCCTCCTTCATCCCTTGAACTTTAGATTGAATTTTTGGAGAGGGAAACGAAACCCATGCTTGTGAACCTTTTCAATGCATAACATACATGTGAAACCTAAAAAAACCTTCATTCAAAATAGTCAAAGTTAATTGCCACAATACACAAGAAGATTACCAAAAACATTAAAATTTTTGTTGTAAAGTCCTTTTCATAAGGGTGTATTAGGCTATTTTTGAGGAGTTTGATTTAGAAACCTTTGGGTATTGCTATTGCCATCTTCCCTAAGAAGGCTTATTTGGAACTCCTTGGATGGGAATGGTAGAGGCCCAACTATGCAAAGGCTCTTGCAACCATCATAAGCAAGTAGCATGTAACCCAACACATTTTCTTTATAGAACTTCATTAAATGTTCCATGATAGCTTTGTTGACACCTCGAGATACAACTTTCTCAAGATGTTGTATCTCAAGATCATGATTCACATGGCTATCAACGATACTAGGCCATACACACATTATTGAGAAGAAGAAGAACATTAGTAAAGGCATCGGTAACATAATAATTGTTGAAATAAAATTCTTTCTCAAAATAAATTCCACACATGTATGAAAATAGATTTTTCTTTGAAAAAGACTTCGATATTATAGAATATGGATTAAATTTGCTCAAAAATTTCAACTCAAACTTGTTCTTTACAAAAATTTACCTCGTAAAAGAGCCAAGAAATTTCAAAGCACGTTCAAATATTCCACTTCAAGAGGGAGAGCATCAAGGAAGCCAACATTTCTATAGATCTGGCCACATATTGTAGTGCAAAATAAATACATAATCCTTAAAATGAAGTTTGCTTATTAGGGTTGGAATGTTTACAACATGTTTACAATATGATGTAGTTGTTAGATGCAAGAAGTTGAACGCTTGCTAAACAACAATTTAGAGACCTCTTGGCAATATTGTTTCATGTTTCCAATAAGGAGGCCTCAAGCACACATGCACTAACCCTAATCTTGCAGACATAATAATTTTAGTGTGCGCATTTGCAACATTTTTTAACGCACATTTTCATGATCCATTGTGGGTTGTCCAATGGAGAAGAAAATCTGTGAGACATTGTTGAATACACAAGAGTTTAACATTGAAAGTTTTTTCATGGCATGTTTCCCTTCTTGCATAATAATGGCATCTTCTTCTCTCACTCATCATCTCTATGACATAGTCCTTCATTTCTATGACATGTTTGTTTTTATGCCACAAACCACAAACATAATTGCAAGAGAGAAATGGGTAATTACAAGGCTCAATCATGCCTACCAAGAAACATCAGCAAATGTCGGTCCCCAAAAAGCTCTCAATGTAGTATATGGCTTCCAAGCCATGGCAATTTTGAAGAAGCAACCCTAAATACATAACAAATAAAAATGGTTTTATCTTGCAAATTGTGAAAAACACCCAAGCACATTTGCAAGAGAGAAATGGGGAATTACAAGATTGAAAATCATTGTGCCTTTCAAGAAGCATCAACAATGTAGGTCTTCAAAAAACTCTCAACGTAGGAGCCATATGGTTTCCAAGCCATGGTAACTTTGAAGAACAGTGCGTCTTTTGACATGTAATTAATTCCAAAGGTGTCTTTTAAAAAATTAGGGTGCACAAATATACAAAACTTGAAGTTATAGACTTTAGATAAATCCAAAGAATAGTTTTAAAAAAAAAATCATAACCTATTGTAATTTATTTCATTGATTATTTTGTTTTCAAAGCTCTTTGAACACAAATTTATTATCCATTTTTGCAAATAATTTTTTATTATAAAAATTCATTTTGTCCTTTGGAAGTAGATTCTTACAAGTTAACATAAGGCACAAAGGGTTTTCTATCATACTTCCACCCACTTTGACATGTTATTTTATTGTTTTGATATGCATGATACAACATCAAAGAGGAAATCAAACTAATTTTTTTGTTTGCTTTACTATACTTGCACCTTACATTGATTTGATTCATTAAGAAGTATAGTCAACTTACAAAAGCACATTTATCATAGATCAAAGAAATGTATTTTGATTTCAACAAAAAAGATAACATGGATCATACATGCATTTTTCATACTAAACAATGCAAAATGTTTGCAAGAACTGATTGATGTTTTTATGAAAAAAAAATTTCCACATAAAGATAATGTCAAAAGGATAGAAGCTCTTCCCAACATGCCGACAATAAATCATTGATTTTCAACCCACTCTAGCCTCAAAAAGACAAGCATCAAACAATTGTCATAATGCACAAGATATGGTTGAAATACATGTGGGCTACAATAATGCAAACATTAAGGTTGAAGAAATGGAACCTTTGAAATGCATGAAGAAAGGATTGATGCTTTCAATTTTTCATGACCTTCTAATAACAACCTAGTGTTTTTTTGACTTGCACCTCAAATTATTTTAAAGCATGAAACAAACACAAAACATGAATTATTCCAAATTTGCAACTTTTTAGTCATGGGATCCACTTTTTCAAACAAGTTAGATTCAATGCATAAAAACTTGTTAGCAAAGTTTGCACTTCAATTCTATGTGTTAACATAAAACAAAGGTTTAGCACCACTACCAAAAAAATGGATTATGCAACACCAAGCCAATAAATGTTATTGGATAATTATGGATAACAAGATTTCCAAACAAAAAAACCAATTTAGACCTATGGACTAGCTTAAAAGTTCATAAATGCTTAAATGGAGAGGAAAAAAAAAATCTTTGCAACACACAATAATTATTTACCATGTCCAAGTATTTGACAATAATGGCCAAAATTATGATCTAATGTACTCATAGCAGTGGATGCATGGTAAGGTGGACCAATTTGGAAGTACACAATTTACTTTTCTACTACCTAGGTGTGATTTTAATTGTCACATTGTGCTTATTGAAATTGTTAAATGAATCTCATTATGAGATTACAGACCTCAATATGTACATTATGAAATTGATTGATATAAAAAATTTATAAAAGTATAAGAGTTCTGGACTTTTGAAATTGAAAATTGAGATTTGTTACATTAGCAACAATTGTGGATGGATCTTGGTTTGGTTTCATAATGGACCTTAAAATTTGTTAGGGGCTTGAATTGAGTTAGAAAATGTAATAATGAAAACAAGATTGAAAGGTTTTGATTCATATTAAAAAAGTTTATTACTTATGGAATTTTTAATTGTTGAAAAAATCCAAATATTTTTCAAGAATTGATTTCATCTTTAAAAAAACATGAATAATTAAATTGAGATTTTGCACACATGTCTTCATCAATGAATTCCATAAGCATAAAATTTTTAATGAATTAAAAATAAATAAAATCAATGCATTGTTGTAATTTAATTAGAAAAAAATCTTATGGTTTGAAAAAATATGAAGGAAACATGAACTTGCAAATTAGGGAACTCTTGCCACTTTTTGATCCACTTCACCATGCACTCACCTTCAGGAACAAAAATTCTTGACTTGGTAATGGAATTAAAACCAAGAAAAATTCCTTTCACGATTTTTTCCCCCCTTCATTATACAAAATATTAAAATACTATAGCCTTAAAAAAACAAACATCAAACAATTGTAATAAAATACCATAAGTGATTGAACTAAATGATGTGAAAAATAATGAAAACATTGAGGTTTAAAATAAGCAACACATGAAAAATGATTGATGCTTCTATCTTTCATGGCCTTCTAATAACAATTTAAGGTTTTTTAATTCAACCATTTCAAACTATATCAAAACATGAAACAAGCACAAAATGAGATAATCCAAATTTTCAACTTTCTAATCATGGCACCCATGGCCACAAATGATGTGGACAACAATGAAGATGTTGAGGTTGAAAAAATGCAACCTTTGAGATACATGAAGAAAGGATTAATGTTTTCAATCATCGATGGCCCTCGAATAACCAACTAGCTTGTCTTTTCAACTTCCATTTCAAATTATATAAAAGCATGAAACAAACATAATATGAGATAATCAAAATTTGCAACTTTTTTTACCATGCATCCACTTCCTCAAGTTACAAGTTCTAAATTTGTAAATGATCCAAAACTTGTTAACAAAGTCCTACATGTTGACACAAATCAATGGTTTAGTACCCACTAGCAAAAAAGAAGTGGTGTGTAACAATTGGCTAAAAAACATAGTTGGATGATTGCTTTACATTGAGTCCTTCAATAATTGAAGTGCTCCACATTCAAATATCTTTCAAATGATTAGTTGTACAATATGGCCAAACCTAACTTGTCTAGCTAACAACTCACATGTTTTTCAACATGTTAATGAAATCATCTTTTGATTTTTAAAAAAAAATTGAAGACTTTTTTTTTTTAGTAATCTTTGGATGAATGTATTCAAAATTACTTCAACAATTGTAACTTTTTTTTCCCAAATTTAAATATATTTAAAAATATTTTTCATTTAAAAAATAATAAATTGACTGTTGAATGTGTTATTTTAAGAAAGATATTTGATTGTGCAAAAACTGTCAATTGTTAGTTATAAGTATGGTATACATAGGTATCCCTTGTTTTCAAAGAGATAAGGATGTGTTCCATTTTGATAACATTTTTTGTGAGTTCATGTTGAGTTAATTTACCATATAATCTAAAAACCATAAAATACACAAACTTCATTCATAGAACTCAACATGCCAATGTACAAATTTTTAGTAGATTTATTGTTTGAATATGTAACTTTGCAATTGAAACATGTGTTTAACATTGTAAACACTTGGAAGATTGCACCAATGCTTGAAATCTTTCATGTGACAATCACCATTTTGTTGTTTACTAGCCACAATATCTTTTGTTTAGATTAATTATATTGATCACATGCACATGAACTTCACAAATGACTGGAATGATGGGTGAAAGCACTTTATGATGAACTTTTATGGATGTCACAATGTTAATTTTTTGGGCAACACAACTTTTGTTGTGTATAATCCTAATGCACTTGAGACATCTAAGAAAAATGAGTCCATCAAAGTGTGCACTAACTCTTATTTCTTCAAATTAAAAAAAAACACATACAAAACATCAATATTCAATCTAGTTGGACTTTGCAAGTTAGGCTAGAATCATTAGTAGTCACAATCCACCAACATGATTTTGGATTTTTTTTTCAATGTAGTGGAATTAGATAATAAAACCACAATTTTGGGACATGAAACTTTAAAGGTTTATATCACTTAGAATGATCTTTTCAAATAAGATTTCTTTTTGTGAAAACATTTTAGAACACAATGTTAATTTTTTCAAAGTTCATTAAGATGTCTACATATTATGTTTTTCAAAACTTATCTTTCATAAAGTTATTTAAAAAGATTTGGAATAGAGTATTTTGGAATTGGACATGAAAAAAATGTCGTCTTTAATAGCACTTGAAAGGTTTTCTTGAAAATACATCATAAATACATTAAAAAAATGAACTTTGAGTTGTTTTTTTTCATCTTGATATTACTGATTCGCCAATAGCAAAAAATTAATTACAAATCATTAGATTAAAACTTTGAACAAGTTTGTAAAGTGCGCACACTACATAAAGTTCAATTTATGGATGGCGACATGATATTTCGTACCTTGATTAGAAGGTTTTAATTTGTCACAAGGAAATTATCAATCTATTGTGTATTTAATTGTCAAATTCTTCAAGAAGAAATTGCACGAACCAAGTGGTAATACATGGTTTCACCTTTTTTTTGAATTTATCACTTAGAAATAAAGGCATGTTCCAAAATAATCTATGGCTTCTCATAACTACAGTTGCAAGAACAAGTTGAAGTTTCAATAATGATAATTTCTTCATTGAAATTTGAGGGAAAAAATGTAGGATGGGAGTGCTCTCCTTTTCAAAAACTTCACATTGATTGCATGATGAAAACAAGGACATCATTGTACAAAGAATGAAAATTTTATAGCTCAATATATACCCAATTAGAAAAAATAATAATTGCAACAATGCATGGTCACTAAAACATTAATGCAAAACATGAAGGAAAAAAAAAGCTCATAGAAAGAGAATAATATCATATCACAAGGTGTGAACATAATAGGAGAGAAAATGTTAAAATAAAATCATGTACTATAAGGTTTGGGGTAATGTTGTCATGTTTAAGAAAAGATTTTGAGAAAGTTGTGTTAAAGTGAACATGCCCATTTTAACTTTCATCATCTTTAGGTTTGAATGAATTTTAAGGCACTTAATTTACTTGTAAGTACAAAAGAAAAAATATTTCAAGTTTTTATCTATAGGTTACAATAGTAATATTAATTGGCATTTGTTTTCATGCATAACAATTTTTGATTGGTTGAAATATGTCATGGAGGGGAATTTTAGTGATGTGTTTAATGACAAGGTGAATTCTATCCACTAAAGTTAAAGGCATTAGTTGTAGTTTAGGTTTTTATGTGCGTAAGTTACAATAGTACTAGATTACATTGTTTTTGGTGTGTAAACATTTTGGTTAAAATATTCCATAGAAGGGAGTTTTTTTATGTGCTTGATGACAAGGTGAATTCAATCATCTAATTGCTTGTTTGGCCAAATGTAATCACCTTTTATCAAAGATGATGCCAATGAGATGCCCCTCCAAATTAAGGTTGTTAAGAAGGACATCCCAAGATGTTCCAAGGATGTTTGCATGTTCTAACCATCATTTCTGCTATCTTGATAGGTAGTAATTTTTTTATGCTTACATTTAACTTTATTTAAATTTAAATTTATATGTTAAGGTGGAGGTTCAAACTTATTTGTCTTTGTAACCATCGTGCTTTTGAATGTGCCCAATGTCCTTCTTAACACCTTTAATTCCTCACTACAAAATGGGAAAGTAGTTCATTTGTCCCCGTTTAGTGGACTAGTGAATGCATTGGATCCCCACTAGGTCATGTTCAGTGGACCAATGAATTCACTCAAATCCAACTAAAGCACTTAGTGAATAGGTACACATTTTGTTGTAGTACTTGTTGTCCCTTTCGGTGCTCTCCATTGTCCTTCTTAATCCATGCCATTGTCTTTTGTCAATACTCCCATCATCCCACATGTCATTTTTGTTGGTGTCCCTTTTCATGCCCTATCAATGGGGGAAAACATTATATTGGATTCAATACCCCCATTAGTCCATGTTGTCCTTCATTTTCTATTCATTCCTTGAAAACAAACCTATATATATATATGTTCTTTGGTCTCACGCCAACACCTTGCCATTGTTCTTGGTGCTCCTTGTTGTTCTCATTGTTCCCCATCATCCCCTCTTGGTAGTTTGTCATTCCATGTTCCTTATTTTCATCCTAGTATTTTATGTCATAATTGTAGCCAAATTGAAACATCCCCATATCTTGTAGGCTAAGCCTATTTTTGGGATGCTTCAATTGAGATGTTCTAAAAATTCACAACACATCACCAAGACATTAGAAGCAACCTTGTTCCAAATACAGTTTACTTTCCTTCAATTAATGACACCCAATGATGGTTTCACCAAGACACTAGAAGCAACCTTGTTCCAAATACAATTCACTTTCCTTTAGTTATTGACACCCAATGATGGTCCCTTCATCAATGTTGAGATTTTTATTTTCATTTGTTAGTGAAGGCATGTTTATAGGACTGATTTTTTTGGGTGGTGAATTTTCACCATTTTGCGAAGAAAATTATGTATTTTTTTGTTGTTGTTAATTTTTTATTTTTCAAAATCACAAAAAAACCAAAATAAATTCCTAAAATTTGCCACAATTGCCTACAATATTAAAATTTTATACTTTCACATTTTGAATATCACCAAATTTGGTTAAATATACTCATGGACTATTGCTTCTTAAGGAGCATCACAATTTTTTTATTAAAAAAAACATTAATTCATAGTCATATGTTTTTTCCTAGATGTGATAATCATTTAGAACACAAAAGATCCCACCACATTACAGTAGAACCTCTATAATTTTATCACCTAGGGACTAGCAGCTAGTGATAAAGTTTGAGAGGTTATAAGTTATGGGAGAGTTTGGAACTGTGAGGCGCAAGGTTCAAAAGTTGCAGGCTACTTTTTTTTCCCATTTTCTTTGCATTTTTGATCATCAAGGCAACCCGTCTTTGGCAGAGAAAAAGGGTGAAAAACAGCCAGGAGCTTCCGGTGGTCACATCGGGGGAGACATCGGAGATGCTTTCCAAGCTCCAGCTCTTCTGGACACAACAAAAGGACAACTATCCTGCTTTTGTTGACTCGATTGTGAAGATGAATGACAAAGTACGCCATCTCCACCAGAATAGTCTTAAACAGAGGCCTATCACTAGCTATTTCCACCATAACTGATTGAGAAATAAACGAATTATAAAATTATAAAATTGTCGGGAAAGAGGAAAAGTGATAAGTTATAAAAATATAAATTTTTTGCCTGGTCCCATTGATGGACCGGGCCGGAGTGATAAAATTTGAGAGGTTATAAAATTTGGGGGGATAAGTTTATAGAGGTTCTACTGTATCTTCCATGAAGTTGTATCAAGATGTTGCTACTACCTTAGAACAACTATTACCTACCCAAAGTGAAAGAATGAATTTGGGGACTTTGAGTTGAAAAAGTTTTAAACATTCAATTGCAAGCATTTCAATTATCATAATAAAAATTATATGCATGTGAGGATACTTTGTGCATGTGATAGTTATGCATGAAGACTAGTAGTAAACCATGAAAAATCTTGATAACTAGATTTTCAATTATAATAAATGAATAAATTGAGAACTCACCCATTCACTCATTTTGACAATCCTTTGGGTGAAGGTTGGAACCATGGTAAAATCTAAACCCACCTCTCCCCCTCCCACCCTCCAAACATTGTTTTGGTTTGCTTCTACACATCTTATATTTAAGGTCCTAAGACAAAACCATGGTCTCTGAGTCCAAATTTTATATTCCCTTGACAAAATTCTGGTTTTAATTGTTATTTCACATTTACTTCTAACTTGTCTTTCAGATGGTATAATAGGGGGGATATATATATATATATATATATATATCCTGGAACCTTCAAATTTTAATGAATGGATATGAATAATATGCATTAGCTCTAAGAAAGATACACATACAAAATTGGATAGTGTGACTTGGGCCTTTTTATACATGTATTATGTATTTGCAAGTCATGTACCAAATAGTTGCAAATTACATTGGGAATCATGTAGCAAATACTTTGCAAAAATACATTGGAAGAATCATGTAACAAATACTTTGCAAAATACATTGGGAGAATCATGTAACAAATATTTTACAACATACAATACATTGGGAGAACCATGTAGCAAACACTTTGCAAAATACATTGGGAGAATCATGTAACAAACACTTTGCAAAATCCATTGGGAAAACGATGTAACAAACAAAATCCATTGGGAGAATCATGTAGCAAACACTTTGCAAAATCCATTGGGAAAACGATGTAGCAAACAAAATCCATTGGGAGAATCATGTAGCAAACACTTTGCAAAATCCATTGGGAAAACGATGTAGCAAACAAAATCCATTGGGAGAATCATGTAGCAAACACTTCGCAAAATCCATTGGGAAAACGATGTAGCAAACAAAATCCATTGGGAGAATCATGTAGCAAACACTTTGCAAAACTACATTGGGAGAATCATGTAGCAAATACTTTGCAAAATACATTGGGAATCATGAACCTTTTGATGGTATGTGAGAGTTTTCCCATTGTGGACTCTTGTATCATCTCACCATGGGAGAGAGAGGCGGTCAATAAGAGACCCCATCCCTAGCCCACCAGCTTTTTTGGACACTTGTCTCAACTCCAAATTTCCTATCTTCCAAAAGCACCTTTGCCATTCAAGTGTTGGCCTAAGCATGCCCCCTCCCGCCCCCCCCCCAATGCACGGGTTCAAATGCCAATCAATCAATGTCTTGGGACATTGGTCAATATTGGGCTCCTACTATGAGCAAACCTAAAACCACTCTACCCAATAATGCCAATTGAGGCTTTGAATTGGGCACTTTTTGCTACAGATTCTGCAGTAAGTGTTGATTCTGCTTCTAGACCCCTACTTTTTACAGCAAGGAATTTGTGTGTGGGGGGTGGGGGGATGGGGGGAGCCATGGAACAGTCAAATTCCATAGCCCATTCTGCAACCGGTGCGAATTTTACAAACTGGAACCTTACATTTTAACACTGCGGAACGGACCATGGAGAGTAGATTCCAGTCAGAAAATCTCCCCCAACTGGTCAAACAACATGGGGCCATAACAATGGTATATACGGTATAAAATACGTGTATGTAGAATAAGGTTCCAATGGTCCACATCCGAACGAGATTTTGTGGATGAAAATGGGGGAATTCCTGGATTCATTCGTCTACGAAGAGAGGTCGCTTCTTTCCTGGAGCACTACCGAGAGCTGCGCATGAAGCGCTTCTTCCTTCGTTCGCAGTCCGCGCGCTCTCTCTCTCTCTCTCGTGTGCTTTTGCTGCACGCGATTTTCTTCTCTCTGGATTCTTCTCGGCAAGCGAATGTTGTAAGCCATGGAGCGGAGCGGATTCTTGTTGCTTTCTGATCAGGAGTTGCATCAGAAAAAAGGTGAGTAATTTCTTGTGGTGCCGTAAATTTTTTTTTTGTTGCACGATTCGCATTTACAAGCGACTGAGGGCTAGCGAATGTTGTAAGCAAGGGAGCAGATCGTTATTATTGTTGCTTTCTGATCAGGAGTTGTAGTAGCGAAGCTGATTTTGTTGCGGTCTTGGTATTCTTTTTGCGCGATTCGTGTTTACAATGGATGTTTAATGGCTGGCGAATGTTGTAAGCTATTGTGGTGCCGATTATAGCTGCTTTCTTTCTGAGGAGTTCCAGCAGCAAAGAGTTTCTTGTGTTGTGTTGTAATTCTTTTTGCGCGATTCGCGTTTACAAGCGAATAATGGGTAGGGAATGTTGTCAGCCATGGAGCAGATCATTATTGTTGCTTTTTGATCAGGAGTTGCAGCAGCAAAGGTGAGTCTCTTGTAGTGCCGTAATTCATTTTGCATGATTCGCATTTACAAGCGATTGATGGCTAGCGAATATTGTCAGCCATCCAACAGATCACTACTGTTACTTTCTGATCAGGAGTTGCAGCAGCTAAGAGTTTCTTGTGTCATTGCAATTCTTTTGGCGCGATTCGCGTGAACAATCGATTTATGGCTATCAAATGTTGTAAGCCATGGAGCGGATCATCATTGTTGTTTTCTGATCAGGACTTGCAGCAGCAAAGCTGAGTTTCCCGTTGTAAATCCTTGTGCGATTCGCATTTCAAGCGAATAGTGGCTGGTTTTTTTGCATTGGGTGACAAAAAAGCTCTCCATGTAAGTTCTTTGCCAGTTTTTTTTCCGTTGTTGGAACTTTAGTTCGTCCTGCCTGTGGCCGCAGCTCTCACGGATTTTCTCTGCTAGTCGAGACTCGCGATTTTCCTCTCTCAGGAGTTTTCTTGAGAAGCAATTGTCGTAAGCCATGGAGCAGATCTATTGTTGCTTTCCGATCAGGAGCTGCAGCAGCGAAGAGTTTCTTGCGCCGTTGTAAATCTTTTTGCGCGATTCGCTTTTACAAACTATTGATGACTGGCTGTTGCGTCGGCAGACGAAGAGGAGGAGAAGATTGTTTGCACAATGCAGAGAGAGAGACAAGGGGGTGGCAAAAGGGAGTGCTCAGGAATTGGATGGCATTGAACTTTCTGAAAAAGCAATGAGCAAGTAGAGCAGCTGCTGGCTGAATTGGTTTTGCCACCATGTTTTGAGCCATCTGCTGCAGGTGCATCATTTGGCAATTTTCTGACTAACCCCTGATTCATGGAAGCTTGAGGACGAGGTGCATTACGCTCTGAGCACTGAATTGCTAGTGAATACAATTTTCAAAGTGGAGAGTTGGCTGAGTTCCAACTCCAACAATCTCCATTCCAAGTCGGCATCAACATCAGCACTCGTGCAGGAACAGCATTCCAGAGACATGAGATGGTCCAACATGTAAGTACTTTTCAACCCAAGGCTTTGAACTTGGATGCATCTGTAGTAGTACTTTGAAAGTAAACTATTTGAGCTAAATCGATGTCAAAGAACCATGCAACTAAGAGGTTAAAATGGAAACAACGTATGCAACAAATAGGATGTGAAATAGGTCATGTTAGTATTTGTATTGTTAATGAACCACTTACAAGTTTCAATCCCTGGTTCACTTTTTTCATTAAAGGCTATACTAAGAAGTGAATTAAGAAGGACAAATAGATGGTAGATTCAGTGCACTATGTTCTGTTGTTTGACAGAAATTCCGACTGCTAAGAGCAAAGCGTAAAACATGGAAAAGTCCTCTCCCCATTGGTTAGCTGAAAGAGAGTTACATATGGTCAAGATGAATAATCCATGTCTGTGCCATCTTTTGTGTCTCCTCAGGTTTATTGAAGAATATATAACAGATTGACTAATGTACTCAACAAGATAAGTATTACAAAGTTTCATGAAATACAAAGGCGTCATTGAATTTCTGAACCATAATTTTTCAATTAAATATATACATGTTTTGTGAGCTTATCAATCAATTTCTCAGTTGCATTCTCATGGGACATGGGTGTGTGGAGTGCTGGTATTGTTAGAGCTGTGCAGTATGGCACAATTATCACCAGTGATGGACTACCTATTTTTAAGTTTTGGGCTCCTTGCTTTCAGCGACTTTATTCAGGAGGTTTGTCCTTCACCAATTGCAGTTTTGCAGACACATTAGTTCACAATTTCTCTCATGTTTGGGGTGGTCACTTCAGTTGAAGATACAAATCACGAAAGTTTTGAGTGTAAGCTTCTCCACACATTTATGTTACTGATTTCTGGTTAGCCAGTGATTGTGCTTGATGCAAAGTGGTGCTGTGTAACCAGATCATATTTTATGGAGCTACATTGAAACCAAAGTTGGTCGATTGATGTCAGTTGCTTTGATGTGGAGACAAAGAGATGCAGTGAAAAGGAATTTGATGTCACAAGAAGTTGTGATTGCAAGGATCAAGACTTGTGTGATGGGTTTAGCCCACATCCAGAGGAAAGGAAATTATCCTGGTGGCAGACTAGTCGAATATGGTTGTACTTGAATGGTCATTGAAGAGTTTCTTTCCATATGGAAAATGTTTTGCTGCATTGTGTTTTGTTGAAAAGGAAATGGACAACTTGTGTAGTTTGTTTATTCTTATTCTACCAATTTTGATTGCTCCTAATTGGATGATTATCAAATCAAGCTAACAATTTGAATATAACTAATATACCTACATATTAGTGGGTAGGCATGTGTGTATGCATGCATGCAAGTAGGAAGGGAAATTAGGTCAACAATATCCCTAGGTTAAAGCACAATAGATAGGCGAGTAAAATTTTGTTTACGAACATATAAAGATTTTGTTAAGAGGTATAGGTTTAGTTAAGAAGATATAGAGGTGTTGTTGATAGATAAAAAGTTAGCCATGAAAATATACAAGTTTTGTTAAAAAAAAATAGAGGTTTAGTCATGAAAATATAAATTTTTAGCTAGAGGTAAAAGCTTAACCCTGAAAATAATAAAGATTTTGTTATGAGATAGAGGTGTTTAACCATAAAGATGTAAAGGTTTGGATAAGAGCTAAAAGTTTAGCTAAGGAAAAACAAAACTTTGTTAGGAAATAAAGGTTTAACCAAAAATAAAATGAGATTTTTTTAAGAGGTGAAGATTTAATCACAACAAAAAGAGGTTTTGACAAGAAGCAAAAGGTTTATTTATGAAAAATAAAGTGTCACCAACAAGTAAAGTTTTAAGTTAGAAGAGAAAAAGATTTTGTTAAGAGATAAAGGTTTAGTAAAAAATATATAATATTTTTTTCAAAAGGTGGTGGTTTAATTAGAAAGATATAGAGGTTCTTCCAATAGCTAAGGGTTTTATTATTATTATTATTATTATTAAATTTTTTTTGCCAATAATTAGAGATTTAACTAAAAAAAGATACATGTTTGGTCAAGAGCTAAAAGATAAATTAAAAATGTAAAATTTTTGCCAAGAATTAGAGATTTAACTTGGAAAAGTTAGAAGTTTTTCTAAGATTTAGAAAGTTAAACAGAAAAGACAGAGACTTTGTTGAGAGTTAGAAATTTAGCCATGAAACAATAAAGGTTTTGCCAACAATCAGAGGTTCACATAAATTTAGGACTCTCTTGGCTCCCACCTCAGGGTCCTTTATTTCTCTAAAGAACTCGTCCTGGGTACCTACACCTATTTGCTGCCATAATCAATCCCTCAAAAGGCATAATTAGACAAGTCTAGCTATTGGTGCAAAGATTTTGCCAACACCCAGGGTAACTTGGTAAGTTACCTGGCCCCCATGTTTTTTAATTTCTCAAATATTTTATTTCATGAATTCTATTGAATAAACACATTGTTCCCAAGTTCTCTCAATGTCAAAACAACATGCAAAATAATAGTAAAAACATTCACCAGAATAAAAATCACTAGCAGAGAGGCTCAATGGTTTTTATTTTACAATTTTGTGGTATAGCTCAACTGGCAATTGTCCATAAAGTATATTTAGCCAAATTTGGCAATATTCAAAAGGTTCCTCATTTTGGGAAGCCTTACAAATAAGGTGCCGTCCTCCTTTGAGACAGAAATTTTACTGAAGGTGATGCACCCTCCAAACACACTACAAATATTTTACTTGTTATTTGCAACTTTTAGAAGGGTATACTTAGCTCAAAACATAAAGTATTAGACCATCTCCAGCAGTGCTCCGTATGTGACCCTACAAAAATATTTTTCATATCCAAGTTTAGTTGTCTACTTTGTTTGCAACCCCACCGATAAAACTGAAACTGGAAACTCAATCAGCAAATAAGTGGGGGACTACTAAATAGCAAACGACCTGGACCAACAATCATTATGATGAGCCAATCAAAAACAGTGAGAAGCAGTCAGATCATATTTATTACACTCTTTTATGCAGCAACACAATGTTGTTGCCCCATTCAGCGCCACTGCAAACTGAGTAATGTTCCTGAGCTAATAAAACCATTTCCTGAGCGAAACCGGCATGTTTTGACATTTTTTCATCCAATTGTACTCTGCAGGATTACATACTGAGCACAGCTGGAGATGCTCTAAATAAGGGAAAAACCTAAAAACTAAAAACTTCCCTCTTGTGTTGTGAAGGCCGTTAAAAACTACTAACTCCCTTTAAAGGGTGCAAGGGGTGTTAACATTTGTGAAGCTCCCCTGACACAAGCTGGTGATTTGGTTCAATTAAATGAACCTATCCCCCGACATAGGCTGGTGGGTTGGTTCTATTATATCACCCTCCACCCTGACAAGTTGATGGGGGAAATTTGATTGGTAGTGGTTTAGGGTTTAGGTCAGGAAAGGCACTCCACCTTTGCAATGTCACCAATTGGAGACCTTGCCAATTCTACCTTAACAGAGTTAAAATGCCGTGTTGGGGGGCATTTTTTTTTCCTTTTATGGAGAGCCCCTGGTTTTGGTTCTTAAATTTTTTTTAGGATGCTTCTGATTCCACAGATAAATGAAACCAACAATCTCGTTTCAGGTCTGGTTCTTCAAAAATACAAGTAAATTTTGATTTTTGATTCTCAAATTCAGACCCAGTTCTCATTCGATTTCAACTAACCTAGACCAGAATCGGCAATTAACTACCAATTAGCCCCTGGTTAGCTTTCAGTTGTAATTTTATTTTATTTTCAAAAATCACGGTTTTGGTTATGGTTCCCACACATAAATAGAACCAATTATTATTATTAATATTTTTTTCCTTAAAAATAATCTGGTTGTGAATTTGGAACTGATTCCAAAAATCAGACCTGGGTTACTAATTTAACTTGAACCGGTGGTTCTGGCTGTCCAAACTGGTTATCCTGTATCCACCCAACATGGTAAATTCATTGACGATGTTTCATTGGAACTAGTTTAGGTAGGATGGGTATTTTGATAATTGTCCCTGCAACAATTCCAGAGCTGTTTTGAATTCGAATTCGTGGTAAACAAAATTTCATTTCGAAATATTTTTTTCTTTCCCTTTTGTCTCTTTGTATTTTGTTGCCTATCTTGCTCTTGCAGTTCCTTCTATGTCGACAATCGTCACTGGTAATGTTGTGGCAGCATGAAGCTCTCTCAGTACATAAATATAAGTTTTGGGTGCTGATTTGAATATCCAAACTGGACCGCATTATAGAGGTCTTTTTATATTTTTGTTGTTCCCAATGGGTTTCCAAGATGTTCCACAAGTTCTCAATGTGTTCTCCAAGATGTTCCCAGTAGGACCTCACTTTGTCCCATATGCTTTGCCCAAGCTCTCCTCCTCAAAGGTGTTTATAGGTGGGCAGATGTTTCTATGATGGGCCCGAAAACATTTTACATTGTGTACTTATTTGTCTTTGAATTATTTAGATGGAGGTGGCTCCCAAGTTCAAATCCTAAAGAAAAACAATGAGCTGTTTTGATTGGCCTGTCACACAAAAACAAAAAAAACAGAAACTTTGGAGGCTCCCCAAAATAGAAGTTTCTAATTTGCAAGTTTCTGTATAGGGTGCCTTTGAATTCAGGCCCAACTATGTAGGTGAAAATGAAGACAATTTTGGGCATGGCAAATGGGATAAAAAAAAGCGGTGCTAGGGAACATCTTGAGGTGCACATTGGGAATCCTTTGGGACCATTTGTGGGAACCCCTTGGAAACTTGGTGAGAACACATTGCCAATAGAAAATAAAAATTCCAAATCCCTCCAACCCCATCCCCTCCCCTCAAAAGAGACAAACATGGAACAATTTATATGATGTTCAGCTGTGCATGAAATTATTTTGAAAAACACACTGGAACGGGAGGTTTAAGAATTTGAAGATTTCTATTTTATTGTTATATTCTCTCTTGCAATAAGGTCCAGTTCTCTTGATAGTCCATAATTATTATTTTTAATAGGGGAAGGCTTGCTCTTGAGGGCCTTCTCTAATTTAAGGGGTCATCACCCTGAGGGTGTAGGCTTGAAAATTAGAGAAGGCTCACAGGAGTAGGCCTTTCCCGGTATTAAGCATGGATGTTGTTCTCACCTCCATTGTGATTTGTTTTTCCAAGTGTTGAAGAAAAACCCAAAGCTCCTGGAAGAACTCTCGAATGTGCTCAGAAAGAAGTCTTGAACACACACAAACACACACTCATGAAACCCTATGTTGAGCTTTCCAATGGACACAAGATTCAATTATGGCTTCTCTTGATAGTTATTTGCTTTCTCATATAAAAAAGCAACAACAACTATGATGAGCTTCTTCACTGTAACTTTGTTTTTTTAAAAAAAATTTGGGTTAAGAGAGAAACCACAACAAAACCACAACTTACATGTCGTGGTTTGCTGACTAGTTACATCACAACTTGTTCATTGACACAATCACGACTCGTTGGTTTTACTGGGTAGCAAGAGCAAACACACAAACAAACAAGGGGCGTGTCACACTGTGGCCTTGCCATTTACATTAAAAAGTATCTTAAGGCAAAAGAAGAACTATGGAAACTCAAATATTTCATCATGCAAAAAGATACCTAATCTTCAAAAAAAAATCATCTAAAAGAAACCAAAAATCCTTCAAGATATTATAAACTCTGTAATAACGAATCTCAAGTTTCAACACAAGCCAAAATACCATCTTTCAAAAATCCTCATAAAAAAAATAGACCTATTATTATTATTATTATTATTATTACCTAGGGGCCAAAATCATTTAAGCTACTATACTCTCTGTATAATGAATCTCAACACAATATCCTTGCCTTTGTAGTAGGCAAGGCCAACAAACAAAAACCCAAACACAAAGACCAAGTTCACAACAACTGGGAATGCAGCTTTAACATCATGGGGGGTGGGAAATGAACCGGAGTTCCAAGGCATAATAATGCCTTGACATTGGGGGGGGAGAGGGGGTGGTTACCCAGCGTAACGACTAGAGCACCTCATCTTGGCTTCCAAATTCTATTTTTTTTCGCTCCCACTGGGAGATCTTTATGCAAATTCTCCCGTGCCAGCCTGGAGTGGGAAATTATGCTTGGGGATATGCCTCGACCAAATTGTTAAAAATTTGACGAAACCACTTCAAAACCACTCCAGAGCTAAATTTCTCAAAAAATTAATTTTAAAAAAGGAGGGTTTTATTTCTCAAAAAATTAATTAAAAAAAGGAGAATTAATTAAAACCCCATGTTTTTATTTTTTTCTTAAAGTAAAAGACTAAATAACAAGGATCCGAACCACCAAAGGTTCATTAAAAACACCCGGACCCTAACTACACTAGTAAAATAAATACATGTGCGAATAATCCATTTGTGGCCGGAACCCACTTCCGAAAGCAAGCACACGGTGAAAGAAGGGGAAAAAAAAGAAAAAAAAAGAAAAAAAAAAAAGTGTATATTTTTATGAAGAGATAGAGGCAGGAAAAAGGCAAGGAAAAAGTTTCTGATCATTACTTATTATTTAGAGAATGGAAGGAAGAAAATAAGGAAGAAGAAATTTATTATAAATAAATAAATAAATAAAAGAAAAAATCAAGAAGGAGAAGAGAAAGAGAGAGAGAGAGAGAGAGAGAGGGGAGGGAAGGGGAGGGGGGTTTTTGGCCATTGATCATCGATGAAAATTTCATCTGGACCGTAGAAATCCATGCATGCACCTGCATGCACTACTGACAGATTGACTAAAACCATCATGACCTAATAATCAAGTGAGTAAGTAGGTAGAGTGTAAGATGAGAACACGCGATAGATCGACGAAAACATTCGGATGAAAACTCCTTGTTGGATGAATATTTCTTCCGCTCTCCCTCACTCGCGCGCTCTCTCTCTCTCTCGTGTCTGTGTCTCTCTTTGTTTGTGTCTCTCTGTCTTTGTTCGGTTTTCTTCGCAATTTTTTTCCTCATTTGCTAGAATTATTATTTTTTGCTAGTCTGATGCGCGCTTGCATCGGCAAGCTTGTCTCTTATTTTTATTTCGTTTTTTTTCCTCTTGATGCAAACTTTTTTCCTTGATCCATTTCTGTGCTCTGTGGCTCAAAAGCAAGCGGACACAAGCTTTCTTCTCCTGCCTTTTGTGTGTGTGTGTGTGTGTGTGTGTGTGTGTATGTGGTCAGGAGTTTCTTGTTTATAGCAGTGATGCTGCTTCATTCTCCAGTAGATTTCTTTTTCAGGTTCTAAAACTTTTTTGCAGATTTCAGATGGACAGTTGCGGCAGTCGCATTTCACCATCTGTAGAACTCCCTGGGGAAGTCTGGCTGGAGGTTCTTGTATGTATGTAAAACGCCGCTGACTTAGATGAAGAAACATCTGCATCGTGATGCTGCATACATTTGGAACATCTATGTCTTCGTAAAATCAAGCTGTGTGATGTAGAGATTGGTTGCTGCTTTGATGGAGAGAAAGTGGTAGAATGCTCTGCCTGAATCGCTCAAAATTGGGAGTCGATGCTGTCGTCTGTCAAATACAGAACTTGTCGCAGCATCTGCGGTATATGAGGAATCCAAAGGTGCTTGAAATCAATTTCATTTCTTAGCTGCAGAAGCTGCAATCATCTTACCGTCTTTTGTAGAGGCTCAGAGTCAATCAGAGTTGAGGGGGGAAAGAGAAATCGAGAAACATGTACCAAATGAAGAAATACACGAGTCCGGGTTTGATACCGCACCGGACACAAATCCCTTCGCCAAACTATCAAGACAGGTCATCTTTGTATGGTGGAAGCTTGTCTGGAGATGGTGGAGGATTGACCTCTCCTGATCCCAAGCCGCGTTTGCGATGGACTCCAGAGCTTCATGAGCGTTTTGTGGACGCAGTGATGCAGCTTGGAGGCTCTGATAGTAAGCTTCTTCCTGCATCATCCCTCACTGCTACTATTCTCCCACTATAATAGTGTCATGAGCGTCATTCAGGCTTGTGGCCGCTTTGCTACCAATTCAGACTCTTGATTCAGTTTGTTCTTCCTTATACATTTTTCTTTGTATCTTCTGTACTGCTGTAGGATGTCTCATGATCTCTAGAACATCTGATCATGCAAGAAGAATATTCCATTCCTAGTTTTCAGAAACTCTCTATAAGAACTGATCATGCAAGAAAAATGTTCCATCAGTAGTGCTCAAAAACTCTGTATAAGAACTGATCATGCAAGACGACTGTTCCATTGGTAGTGTTCAGAACATCTCCATAACAACTTATCATGCAAGAAGAATCTTCATCACCCAGTGTTGAGAAAATCTCTGTAACACCTGATGCACAAGAAAAATCTTTCTTCATTGCTAGTATTTCAAAAAATCCTTTTGTAACACCTGATGCAAGAAGAATCTTTCTTCCTTGATAGTGTTTCAAAAAAATCTTTTGTAACACCTGATGCAAGAAGTTGAATGTTCCACTGCTAGTGTTCAGAAAATCTCTAACACCTGGTGCATTAAGAATCTTCATTTGCTAGTGTTGAGAAGATGATGAGCGTTTCCTCCTCTCTCTATTGTTGATAGAGGCGACACCAAAATCGGTGATGAGGGTGATGGGTGTGAAAGGCCTGACACTTTACCATCTGAAAAGCCACCTCCAGGTTCCATTCTCACTTTGTCTCTAGCATTTTCTCCCAGACCCAAAAAAGTCTTTTTTCATTTCTTCAATAGGTACTGAAGAGAGCTACTTGAAGGTGTGCATTTCACTTGCTTTCTTAAAGTTTAATATGGAGTTCAAAGGAAGAGGCAAATCAAATTTCCAAGAGATGGGGTATTTGGATATCAGTTTGCTTTCCTGTCTTCATTCCGTTCTTGACAATAATTGGAGTGGTCTTCTTTATCACGTAGTTCTCAGAAGTGGGTTGCATGCTTATATCTGCAACTTCTGATCTTGTTTTCTGTCTGAGGGCTTGCAGAAGTACCGACTTGGAAAGCAGTTTCATCGAGAGGGGAGTATGCCTGAAACAAAGGATGCTCCTCATGGTATGCTTGATTGAAAGGCAGTGACAGTTAATTGTCTCTTCTCTGAGAGGTTTCATTTTAAGTGTCTGTGCATGCCTTTTGGTGGGAATGACAGAGTGCACCAAAATGTCACTTAAGATTGTAGGGTTAGTCACTCTTACTTTCACAGCTGATGCTGCTGCAAGACAAACCTTTGTCATTGCCTGGAATTGTTATGTGCCTTTTTATGGTGTGACTGTTCTCATTTTGTTGTTATTCTCTTTTCTGAGCTCTTGTACAGTGTCTTCTGATGGACAAGGAGCAAACACTGCTGCTGCCTGTCAGTGTGTGGTCACACCCAAGTTGCAGAACCCACAAGAGTAAGTGAGCCTTCTATCTCTTCAATCTTCCTTAATACTAGAAACTTTTCACACTGTTGATAGGCAATGTTCCAACATAGATGAGCTTTTTTCCAGAGTTGATGCACAGAAGAAAGTTACCTAACATTTCTTCAAGGTTTGTGCATAGCATTTTTGGATATTCAGAGCATTCAAGAAAATGATCTATACCCATCACATGTCCACCATAAAAGAGATATGATATTTTTTGCAGAAACTCCCAAATAACTGAGGCTGTTCACATGCATATGGAGGTCCAACGTCGACTGCAAGAGCAACTTGAGGTATCTTATGTCAGCCCCCTCCCCCAGGGTTCTCTTTTGATCAACATTAGGGACACAGGATATGTTGAATACTCCAACTATATGAACTTGAGACAACTCAAATTAGTTAAAGCTTCATTCTTTCAGACGTTGTGAGATGCTGTAAGGTCGCTACAACTAGCTCTTCTTCTCTTGCAGGTCCAAAGACATCTACAGCTGCGGATTGAGGCTCAAGGCAAGTATTTACAATCCATCCTGGAGAAAGCCAAGGAAACCCTAGCCAACCATACAGGGGTGGCACCAGAACTTGAAGCAGCACATGCAAAGCTCACAGATTTGGCATCCACTGTGATAACAGAGCCAGGCGGGCCTTCCTTTCCCTCTCTGGGTGTGCCTAACCTGTCAGCCCATGAACGCAATGCTCAAGGAGTTTCTCTGCCACGCCAACTTTCCCTAGTATCAGACACCTCATCACAAAAGAGCTACCTCACAAACCCTAGTGCAAAACCAGAGGATAGTGGAGGTGCATCTGGAAGCTGTGAGCACCGGGTTTCTACAGGTAATCAGCACAGTGCAAAGACATGATGGGCACTGCCCTAATCTTGAACTGAAGATTGTATCAGTTAGATACTGGATTTGTGTGGTTTGAGAGATGAAGTTCATGAGAACAAGACAGAACTTCTGGGGTCTTAAAGAGTTACACCTTGCTGTTCGCATAGTGAAAAGGTAAGTTCATGAAGGAAGGCTTGCACAAATGAAACTATTGACCACCATCACCCTAATCTTAGAAGCTAGCCTCAGAACTCCCTTGATTACAAGTACTCAAGGAGTATCCAGTTGTATGATTCTTGTATGAGGGCCAGAGAGGTGTATGCTTGTAGTATGAGTCTTGAAAGGCAGATCCTCTTGACTGAATGGTATGTAAGCTAATTGTCCACTTTATCTGCAGGTACAAGGAAACAATAGGCTCTTCAACAAGTGTTTTACATGCACCCTGGTGGACATCTCTCCACAGGGTACTCTCCTGTGGCCATGCCTCCTCCTGTTGGATTCTTGTGCCCACAATGTGTCCATATCTTCTATCTTGTAAAATCTGTTCAAAACATTTGTTAAAGCAAAAGCACCCAGAGATTGTTTATAGGTTGTGGTGACATTCTCTTGCCATTACTTCGGTAGGTAGTTGGCAAAGATAGAGAGCAACACTCTATCAAAGGCAATGTTCAATGTTAGGAATAATACTAGTTCACTCTCTGTACAGTAATCAGATGTGGTGAAGGACTGGGCTCTTCTGCGTACATAGTTTTGGCAACAGTAGTAGTTTTCATTTTTCAACATGCTGTGTAGGCTCCAGATTGGTTTGTCCAAATTTGAACTCTTTATTCCCTTGCCTAGAAAATTTAGGAACTTAAATTTTTTGCATAAGTTCCTCCAACTTGTTGAAAAGGCTTCTCAAGCTGGAGAGTTTCTCTATAGCCAAGTGATTGTGTCAAATATTCATTAGTTTACAGAGCTGTATGACTCTCCACCAAGTACTTGTGAGAGCATGCAGCCTGCTTCCCTCTCACTTGTCTCCACTTTTTTGAAGCTGAATGCTATGGCCTGAATGTAGGTCAGTCTTCCATCCCAACCTCTTTGCATAAGAAAACGTTTGTGGAGAGAGGGGATATCTGATCCCACCTTTTAGGAGCTGATTCATTCATTCATATGTGTGTGTGTGTGTGTGTGTGTGTGAGAGAGAGAGAGAGAGAGAGAGCAAAAAAGGAACCTTGTGAGGAGAATTTAGTTGTATTGGACAAATGCTGGGTCATTTGCTATATGATTATGTGGAAGTTGGTGGACGGGTATGTAGAAAGTGGACAAGGGAAGAGATTACAGTTCTCACTTCCTACACGAGTAGTGGAATTCTGCTTGAACTGACTGGGATGCATCCATATCCAGAAAGTCGACGGATCAAGAGAATTGATTTGAACCAGAATCTTCTTCAACTGGGAAGGGAATTGAAAAATGGGTGTGTTTGTATGGTTCAGATCTACCCTCAAATGTGTTGGGGAGAGAATTGTGAAACAGTTATCTGTGTACATCATGGTTCATTGCCCCCCTTTTTTTTTGGGTATTGTATGCAAGTTTGTTGATTTTGTTGGATCCATGACTTTGGAAGCAAGCTTGACATGCTCAAACAAGCAGCAAATAAGGAGGTTTGTTTTTTCAGGGTGATAAATCAAATGTTATTGCAAGTGAAAAAAAGGAAGAGAGGCAAGTCAAGTTTTGGAGGTGATGATGAAGAGTGCAGAGATGAATGCAGAGAGACATGTGGTGAGTGTGTTGTCAGTGCAAAATGAAGTTCACTGAGCACGAGGATCCTAACAAGTGTGTATATCAAAGTGAGTCTCTTCCCTCGCTTCAGAATAAGGTTTCAAACTCAACACCCCATTCCTCTTGTTACAGGAGCAAAGAGTCGAATCGATGTTGTCTCTCCACTGTCAAGTTCCCATTTGATGTTTTGCATGCAGAAACAAAATTCTTTGCCAAGGATATCAGGGAACAACATGGATCAATTAGGTTTGCCCAGACATGCTCTGGAGATGTCAGGTTGAGAATTCTGGTGTGTGTTCTACCGTTGTGGTCTGACAATTTGGAGTGACAACAAAGTGATGCCTTTCCAATGGTAAAGTCACAAGTCTCCAGCTTTCCTCAAGAAGAACACAATAATGCAATTTCTTTCCTTCCATCCTGAGTTCCAAACAATAGCAGTGATTTTAACATCCTTCTCTCATATGCTGAATTGTGGTTAAATGGGGATTCTCTTGAGTTGGGTGGGTGCTCACCTGATGTGCATGACATGGCCTGAAGCTTGAAATGGTTTGTATATGCACTCTGTCTGAGCTTGTCGGTCAGTGGCTTTCAATGCACCAAGTTCATGATCAGGTTGAGTATGACAAATGCACAGACCTTGTGGTCACTGTAAGGGGCAAAAAAAACCCAACATTTTCCATTCCAAAATCTTGTTGTGAAAAAAGGTGAGGCTGATGCTGATGCTGATGCTGATCTCATGAGATTCTGACAAAATAGAGAAACATTGATCAGTATCAGAACTATGGAGTGTACAATCGTGGGAAGAAGCTGTGCAATGGAATCACGATAGGATCACAGATGATCACAGAGCTTGTAAAAACAGAGTCAGGCTGAGATTGGTTGCGAGAAAGGCAATTGTCCAGCAGGTTAGATATGTGCAATGAAATCGTTTGTTGTTGTTTTGTGATGACTCTGCCACAAGATTACTTACATATGATGATTACGCCTCCCTAGCTCATTAGCAATCAAGCAGGAAGACAGATAGATGTACTCAATGAAGATGAGAATTGCTCTTTCTGGATTCAAAGCAGAGATCTGAGCCAAGATGATCACTGTTTCTTTCTGGATTCAAAGCAGAGATATCTGAGCCAGGATGAGAAATGTCCTTTCTGGATTTACAGCAGAATTTTGAGACATCCAAGGGAGGCAGGCAGTATGAGGAGGGAGGGAAGGAGGGAGAGAGGGAGGTGCACACACTTTTATGAGTCATGACGATACCTGAAAATTTTCTGTCAAGAATTCTTCAAAACCACAAGAAAATTGCATGTTTTCCTTTGATCTTGCAGGTCAAGAATGATTCGTCTTCAAGAGTTGACAATTGTCCAACAAAAAACGAAGAGAAAATCTTCTGCCGCTGTTGTCAGCCACCACCACCAGTTGGGAATCTGTTCTCACTCTGAGCATGAGGATCACCTCAAAATAGTTAGAGAGAGAGAAAGAGAGAGAGAGACCGAGATCTACAGAATCGTCATCGGTGGTCATGCCTCCCTCAGAATAACAAAAATAGAAAGCAAAAACACTGAATCGGATGAGAAATGGTGCGAATTTTTTCCGGGCATCCATGGAGAGAAAGAAAGAGACAGAGAGCGACCGAGAGAGTGAGCGCGCTACAGGGTTATCATCGGTGGTCATTCCTCGGTCAGCAATGAGGAATAACAAAAACAGAAAAGGAAAAACACGAAGTCAGAGCAGAAATGGTGCGAATCTTGTATCCGGGCAGCCATGGAAAATCCTGAGCTCGACTGTTGGTAGCGTATTCATCAGCAAAGATCCATAAAATCTGCAATTCACTAAGTGCAGATCTAAAAACTCTCTTGCCTGTTCAACTACAAATCAACGCAAAAATATATATTAAAAATAAGAAAACCAAATAAATCGCCTGTTTTTCAACAACAAAAACTCTCAGAAATAGAATTGCAAAACCAGGATAAGTTCAGACAGACAGCATTGTTCACGAAGAATCCCGCATTCTCCGCTGGAGGATACAGGCTACAAACAAGACCGACAATTTCATGGAACTCTGAAGATTAAAGAAATCACTGTCTTAAACTAATCGTGCTCCTGAAAAATTGTAAATACAGATCCATAAGCTCATTCACGTGTTTGTTGTATGCATCTGTAGTTTGATCGGCCACTTGTACCAGTGATGCAGGAAACACGGGACGACAAATCACAAGAAGAATAAACCTGCAAAAACAAGACCGACAATTCATGAACTCTCGAAGATTAAACAAGTCCCTGTAAAATTGATCGTGCTCCTGAAAATCTGTAAATAAATATCCATAAGCTAAATTCACGTGTTTGTGGTATGCATCTGTAGTTTGATCGGCCGCTTCTAGCGGTGATGCAGAAAACACAGGGATTACGAGTCACAAGGAGAATAGTTACCTGCAAAACAAGACCGACAAATCATGGAACTCGAAGATTAAAGAAATGAGTGTGAAATTAGTCGTGAATCGCCTGAAAATTGTAAATACAGATCCATAAGCTAATTCATTTGCTTGTTGTATGGATCTGTTTTGTTCGGCCACTTGCAGTGATGCAGGAAACACGGGATGATGAGTCACAAGGAGAATAGATACCTGCAAAACAAAGATAGACAAATCAATGTGGAACTACCTCGAGGCTTAGAGAAATCCAACTGGGATTAGCCGTGCTACTGAAAGTTGTAAACATAGTTCCATATGCTAATTCATGAATTTGATTATTATATAGATCTGTATTTTATTCGGCCACTTGTAGTGATGCAGCAAACATGGGATGACGAGTCATTTAAGGAGAATATACCTGCAAAACAAGAGCTACACAAATCATGGAACTAACTCGAAGATTAGAGAAATCCGAGTGGTGGTCCTGAAAATTGTAAATACAGATCCTTAAGCTAATTCATGTACTTATTGTATAGATTCTGCATTTTGTTCGGCCACTTGAAGTAGTGACGCAGGAAACACGGGATGACGAGTCACAAGGAGAATACCTGTTTTTGGCAACAACCGAATCAACGGCAGAAGACGTGATTTGCTTTTGGTTTATTCTTTTTTTTTTCCTCCCCGTTTGCTTTTGCCTTGCTTTGCTGACTCGCTTGCTGTCTCTAAAAAAAGGCCACAATCCGACCTACTCTATTAAACTACTCGTTCAATCGGTGGTTGCTGTTCCACGCCATCGATCTCTTGGCTCCCTGAGCTGCAACTAAAAGCTCGGAACTGGAGCCAATTTCCCTCACTATGTCGCGATGAAGAAGAAGACGACGACGACGACGACGACGACGAAAACATTCAATGGGGTTGATGAAATTCATCCAACATCCATCCATCAGCCCTCCTTCAGATGACAATCTGACTCTCATCTATCCATCTACACTCCTTCAGATGACAAGCTGAATCTCATCCATCCTTCAGATGACAATCTGATCTCATTCATCCATCATCAGTCCTTCAGATGACAATCTTATCTCATCCAGCCATCATCATCCTTCAGATGAAAATCTGATCTCATCCATCCGTCATCATTCCTTGAGATGACAATCTGACTGCCATTCATCCATCATCATTCCTTTCAGATTGACAATCTGATCTCATTCATCCATCCATCATCATTCCTTTCAGATTGACAATCTAATCTCATTCATCCATCCATCATTACTCCTTTAGACGACAGTCTGACTGTTATCCATCCATATCAGTCCCTCAGATGACAATCTGATCTCATCCATCAGTTTTTCATTTTTGCTAAGCCCTTTTTCCCTCTTAACCAAAATCCATTACCAACACTTGATCTCAAGATTTTATTTTTATTTTTATTTTTTTTTAAATATTTTTTGGTGGTATTTTTCTCCCAACTTTTATATATATATATAAACATTTCGTGAATTTCTCCCCAAAACATTAGCAAAATTAGCCAATGAGATTAGCCTTAGACAATTTTGCCTAATCTTTGCAACACCATGACCCATGCCAAGTACTAATAAAAAACATAAAATCAAATGTTTTCATACATATTTCTTTAAAATTTGTATATAGTATTAACACATTTGTCATGTGTTGTATTATTATAATTATATCAATGTCAAATTAGTGTAAAATTCATAGGTGCAAATAAGGTGCAAATCTATTGTTATTGTTGTAACTTTTTTTTCATCATTTTTGTTCAATTGAAGTGTTAAATTTGTCCAATTTATTTATGCAAAGCTTTCTTGGTGTTTTCACATAGTTTTTGTGCATCAATTGTAAGAAAATCATGATAATATGATATGAACTTAACAATAATAAATTTCATGTAGACATTTAGGAAGCTTGTTATAGAGTTTATGAAGGTAGTACACTTATGTACCCATTAATGTTGTGTGATTATATCATTTACCCATATATACATGTTAGGTACAAGCAAGGTATATTATTTATTTATTTTATTTTTGCAAAATTAATACACCATAATTAAATGCATACTCAAAGGCATATAAATTTGAAAAAATATAATCATTTCATAACACTAGGTATATCTCAAAAATACCCATGTACCTGAAACTAGGTATATTCTCAAACCTAGGTAAATTCATTAGGGTAAGTTTCATTTAAATCCTAAAATCATTGTCATTATTTCCAAGGATCATTGTAAAATCACAACTTAAACCCTAAAATTATCGTCACCATTTCAAAATATCATTATGCAAGGTGTATAGTTCCTAGGGTTACACTTAAGTTTCCAATTTTCTATTCAAATTTATAGTGTGCTCCAAATAATTCATGTTTAGGTTTGTAAGGTTGTGTTTAGATTTTCAAGTTTCTAAATTTTTTATGTATTTCAAGTAGTTCATGCTCAGGTTTCCAAGGTTGCATTCAAGTTTTTAGGTTTTTATTATGTTCCAAGTTTGTGCTCAAGTTTTTAAGTTTTTAGTGTGCTCCAAGTTCATGATCCAAATAGTTCATGGTCTAGTTTCCAGTGTTTTTAGTGTTCAAGTTTTTAGTTTGTGAGGTAGGTCACTGGATAGGTAAGTTTCTAGTAGCTTGTGTTCAAGTTTCCAAATTCGTGATTTGGGTGTGTGTGTGTGTGTGTGTGTGTTCTGTGTGTGGGTGTGTAGCAAGTCATTGAACAAGCAATGGGTCAACAACAATGAATTACAACAATTCAATAGGACTTGCAATAGCTCAAAGGGTAAAAGCAATTTGAACAAGACTTATGTAGGATGAACAAAATTTTGAACAAGACTTGTAGCAAGTTGAGTGGCACATAAGCTTGAACATGACCTGTAATAGTGAGGGTAACAACAACTAGAAGCAGACCTGCAGTAGGTTGAGTAGCAACACAAGCTTGAACAAGACATGCAATAGTTCAAAAGGTGACAACAACTTGAGCAAAACCTACAATAGGCTAAGTGGTGGCAATAGCTCAAACAAAAACCTATAGTAGGTCAAGTTGCAACAGCAAGTCGTAGGATCATAGTAGATTAATAACAACTTGAATTGCAACAAGTTTTCAATTTATCTAGCAACAAATCCCTATTAGGTTTCTAATAGTAGTAAGTTGGTGAATAGCTAAGGTTTCTAACTAAAGTGGTGTTTTTAGTAACAACATTGGGTTTTTAGTAATTGTAGGTTGGCAAATCGCTAAGGTTTCTAGTTAAGGTGGTGGTTTCAACAACATTGGGTTTTTAGCAACTGTAGGTTGGCGAATAGTTAAGGTTTCCAACTAATATTGTGTTTCCAATATCAACAACTATAGATTAACGAATAGTTATGTGTATGTGTGCGAAAAATTGTTTTTAGTTAAGGTGTTGTTTTTACTAGCAACATTAAGTTTCCAATAACTATAGGTTAGCGAATAGTTATGTGTGTGTGTGTGAAGAAAACTAGCTAAGGTGTTGTTTCTAGTAACAACATTAGGTTTCCAATAGTTATCGGTTGGTTAGTAGTTAAGCTTTCTAGCTAAGGTGGTCTTTCTAGCAACAACATTGGGTTTCCAACAATTGTAGGCTTGTGAATTTAACCAAGGTTTCTAACTAAAGTGTGTGTTTGTGTCTAACAACATTGAATTTTTCAACACCTATAAGTTGGCAAATAGTTAAGGTGTGTGTGGATAATTGTTTTATAGAGTGAAAAATATAGAAAGAATAATTTGAATACATTTTTTCTAAATAATTTGAAATGTTGAATATAAACCCCAACAACACAAAAAAGTTCACCCTTCAAATGGTGATGGACCTTCATGCATAATTATTGTTGTTGGTTCTTCATCAACTAATAGATCTAGTACAACCAAACTTACTTTTAAGCTCAATTAGCTACATTATAACAACAAACAAAATTTTGGGCTTCATGGGATTAAAAATCTAATACTTGGGCTTCTATCAAACCAAATGATGATGAACCTATGTCACTTGAAACAAAATAGGTTTTTCATTATATTTTATGTCATTGAATTGCTTTGGGTTCATGTTTTGGGATCAAAAACTCAAAGTAGGAAATGATTGATCTTTTATAAAATTGAAAATGGAACTTCAACAATGAAAAAACATTATGAAGTTGAACATTCCAAACATTTTAAAAATGTATGTTAATGAGACTGTTTGACAACGCTATGTTGAAATGGATGTTTTTGAGTTCAAACAAAGTTCCAAGATTCGACAAATGGTAATTCCAAGATCCATTTGTGCATGTTCAATAGTACTACAACATATAAAAAATTAAACGAAAAAAAATAAAATTTCATTGATGATCATATGTTGGTTGTTGTGAAGGAATTACTCCTTTTAAACATAGTTGAAAACATATGGATATGAGGTGATTTGGCTTACAAAAGGACCCATGATTGGTGTTTCCATCATGTAGAATCTTAACTGAAAAGGTATTACCTTGTATGATGAAGCACACACTTGAAAAGTTTGTTTTACTTTATGTTAATGCTACAATTTTTATCATAACACCATTTGACCTTTAGATGAACAAATATGCACTTGATACTTTTGCCCTTGTGATTAATTTTTTAACATTAGATTGGGAATCAAAACATGTCACAATTGGTCTATTTGAAATAAAAGGCACTATTGGAATTAATCTCGTTCATCAATTGCAAGCCTTGTTTGAGGAGTACAAATTGACTAGCAAAATTAATTTTTATTTGAAAAATGAAGGCAAAAATTTGTTTATAATGACAAATGTCCTTTAAAAATTTGTTAATTGTGAAAATTTGGGGATATTTGCACCATTTGAAGGTGTTTATTTTGGCCATGCCCTTTCTAAAGCTTGCTAATATGCCACTTTTAATGAAAAAATAAGTTAAAGTCTACAACCTGTGAACATCAAATCTACACAATCTTTAATTCAAACTTGTATAACATGACCAAAAAACTAGGAAAATGAAGAGTAGAATGGACAAATGTTTGTTTGGTTACAAGTTTACAACCATGGAAGCTAAGCACACTAGTGAAAACAAGGTTTGCTTCCAAAGTGGCAATGTTATAGTAGGCCTTTGAATTTAAGGCTATTATTCATATTTGTTATAGTTAATAAACATTGGCTTCACAAAGCAAAATTCCCAACATCACAAATTTGGGCCATTGCAAAAATCATTGCCTTAACCTTAACTTCGACTGTATCAAGTTGTATGCCAAAACAACATTGTGGTTAATAATTGTTAAGTGATGCATTTGCAAATGCAATTAACTTTTGTGTGAAATTGACCAATGAGAGACTTGAATTAAAAATTCAAATGAACTTTATTCCCCTATCTTAATTTTATGCAAAATTGCTTTTGTTAACAAATAGAATGTGATTGGAAATCATTCATGCGCTTGCTCCTTTTTTGGATTATTTTAAAAAATTGATCCAAAAAAAAAATCACATGATGTTAGCTTTAATGCTTGATCCTAGATTCAAGGATATTTTTATTTTGAATAATTATGTGGGAATAGAAAAAAATCACAATTGCAACAACAAGGTATGATTTTAAAACCTTAATTCTCTTTTTGTATTTAACTTATCAAAAAGTTCATCCTTTTACTTAACAACCATCAAATTTTGGCCCCTAAGGACGGCCATTGGTGGTGATTAGTGCAAGATTGACCCAAGATCAAATTGGGATGAAACATGTAAGCTTTTTAATTTTTAAGGAAATTTTTAATTTTTACGATCATAGATTTTAATAAAAACACATTTAAGTCAAATATATAATGTTAACAATTTCCCTTTGACAATATGTGCACCATGCAATGAAAACTTGCAAGTTTTCAAAATCTAAAATTGGTTGAAGAGACTTGTGAAGATGCACTAAAGTGGTGGAAAACACATAAGATGTAGTTTCCTATTGTTGGATATTTGGTTGGTCATATTTTAAGTATTGTGTGAAGCTAAATTGAAAAAGAACAATTTTTTTCTATTGTTAGGATTTTGACATGACTCCATAAATATTGACTTTGAACTCAAAACTTAAATAAACTTGTGTTAATTTCTACCAAATGATTTAGAGTCCGATTATGAAGCATTTGTCAGGGCTTCATTACAACCTCTAAATTTTTATTTTTACTCGAACCAAGGATATATGATAAAGGTCCCCAACCCTACCCATGTACCCAAAATGACAAATTTTGTTTACCCAAACCCTACTTTAATGGGGGGAAAAGATCATAATATACCCTTACTTACACCTTGGATAAACAAATTAAAAATTAATATGTACCTTTATTTTAGGATATATCAAACACAATATACCCGCACAAAACTAGTACCCACCCATCTTGTTGGTGACAAGAAGGGACCAAAAAGCAACATTGAAAGGCTATCCATGTATCCATCCCCTTGAGAAATTGAGAGAACTGCCAACGTCTATTATCACCCACCCTTCAACGACAAACCATGAGTGGCACAAACCAATGACGCTATCCTTTGCAACAAAAAGGCCAAGGCTTTGTTTTCTTTGTTGTTGTCATCCCCTCACCTCAATGCTCACAATAGGTATAATGTGGTTGTTGTTGTTGTTGTTTCCAACTAGTTCTTTTGTAATAATGTTGGTTTACAATGCAATTGTTGCATACGGAAACCTATTTTGCATTCTCGTGTGGAATGCAAACTTGAATGACATTTTATAAATTGTCATGTGGAGTGAAAAGTGCGAACTTGAACGTTTACGCATTTCTATCCTTTTGGGGGCTTTGGGTGGGGACCATATTATTGCATGCATCCTTGTGTTAGAATAAATACCATGGCATGAGCGGAATCTATTATTATGTATATATAATATGTTCAGTTCCCCAACCGTTGCATTTGATTGATTGCCACATACACCATCATTTGCCATGACACACACATTCATGAACCTTATTGGGTTCTTTCTCTCATCTCATCAAGTTTGGAGGCAAAATATCCCAAACAGACCGACCCCACATAAAAATTTCGTGTCATTGCTCAATCCGTGCATCACACCTTACCCAACTAAAAAAAAATCTCCCAAGGTGATAACGGAGAGTCAATTATTTTTTTTAAAAAAAATTATGGCAAATAAATAATCATAAATTTCTCAAATAATAAATTATCATAAATTATTAATGTAAATAAATTATCATAAAATCATTGACATAAATTATCATAAATTCTTAATGGAAATAAATCATCGTAAAATTATTGACATAAAATTATCAATTTACGTAAATTGCATAATCAAAAACTCCAAAGTGAGAATAACTTAGAAAGTATTACACCATCATCGGCCGAGTCATGTGCGGTTCACATGGTTTGATCCCAAAGGACATTCCATTCCGACGGAGTTTTTTTCTCTTTTTCGCCGCACCCAAAAAAGTTTACCATGCCAGTAATTATTATGGTTTTTTTTTTTTTTTTTTTTTTTTTTTTTTCTTTTATTCCCCCCCTTTCTTTTTTTTTTTTTTTTTTACCTCTTTCCCCCCTCGCCTCCTAATTTTTTTTTCCCCCCTTCTT
>Ga0116231_10000299_pt1 | contig 78397 bp, 58 predicted proteins | sample S1TSphgellanicum_2_FD_89695 | JGI IMG/M metagenome (GOLD analysis project Ga0116231, IMG submission 89695) | Host-associated microbial communities from peat moss isolated from Minnesota, USA - S1T2_Fd - Sphagnum magellanicum MG | ecosystem: Host-associated > Plants > Peat moss > Unclassified... | reverse complement strand
TTGTAAGAATAAAAGAAAAACAAAAAAAAAAAATAAAGGAGAAAAGAAAAAAAAAAAAAAAAAACAAAAAAAAAAAAAAAAAAAAAAAAAAAAAAAAAAAAAAAAAAAAAAAAAAAAAAAAAAAAAAAAAAAAAAAAAAAAACTTTAAAAGGTAGATATGCCCACCTTGCCTTAAGCCCTAACTAAGATCATGCCTATCTTTTTTTCCTTCCTTTTTATAGAAAATTAGTTGCATTTACATTATAAAACAAAAATTCCATGGCTAAAACCCATTTGATTTGTCATTAAATGATGAAATTTTGCCAAAAAGAAATAACACCTATGTTAACTGTTTTTTTGTTGGCTACATATAACCAAAAAGTTATATTAAAAGCAAGTGTAATAAATTAATGTGTTTTAAAATATTTTCAATAGCCATATTTCAACCAAAGTTTAAGACTTTTAATTTCACTTTACAAATTTCTACATGGTTCAAACATATAGCCAACAATATAAAAGATTTTTTTAAAAAAATTACTTACACATTTAACTTGTAACCAAACCTAGATAAATTTTTATATGTATCATTATGTATCATTGCCACTTTGGCTACAACACAAATTTGAAAAAATAAATCATTGCATGATATTTTACACAAACATTTTCACCTTATGTCATGTCATGCATTAGTATCATGTTGCAAGACATAATGAGAATGTCATGCCATCATATATCAATGCAATTCATGATACAATCCTTGATGTAACAAAATTACCCTTGAATTGTCAAAGTAAGAAACACGCCTTCCCAACCTTTTTAAGGAAATTTTGTGTAAGGTTGACCCTTGTTGTAAACACTTGTCATCAAAACTTGACATTCATTTTATGCTTGGGGAGGCCCTTAGGCTAAAGTTTAGGGTGGACCTATTTGGTTTGCTTTTCAATATATTTTTGTCCTTTTTGGATGATGTTTAAGGGTTAAATGGTTGTCAAGATTTCTCTTCCTTGATTAATTTTTCCTAAATCAGGGTAAACCCTAAACATTAATACCCTACTCCATGAGTATGAAATACCTTTTATATTATTTTCTCCTAGATTAGGGTAAACCTTCAACCTTAATACCCTACTCCATGAATATGAGTACCTATTGCAACAAGTTATTAGTTTTAGTTGGGTGTAATGTAGATGGAACCAAACCTGGTTTAAAAACCAAATCATGATTTTAACATCGATTCGGCTCCAAGGTTTTTTTTGGAGTCTTTGGAAAGTTTTATAAATCCCAAAAACCATTTTCAAATTCATAATGAAGGTTTTATCAATTTTCAAGAAAAATTAAAATCAAAATTGAATGTTTTTTTCAAAATTGAGAATCCAATAACATTGGTAGAAACTAATATCTACCAATGTAGAAACTAGTTTGCTCAATTTTCACACACAAATGAACAATGGGCACATTCCATACTACACTTTCACTACAATCCTATTTGAATGATGTGGTCATGTGTGTAACCTTAAATTCTAAACCAAAATTTAAGAAAATTTGCTAGATTTATATACATGGATCAAATAGGTACCCAAAATAGAGAAGGATTAAAAAATAATCTATCATCATATTTAGCTTGTAGCCAAATCTGGCAAAATCTTTTTTTAAATCATCATTGCTTTTGCTACATTAAAAAATTGACAAAAAAACATGATTATGCATAATTTTTTTTAATTTACTATATATGTATATTCATACATAAGTTGTAGCACAAGTAGTAACAATCCATTATCAACAAAGTCATGTTCACCTAGCCAATTAGAACCATCTTAATCATCAAATTTACTAAAGATTTTGCTACTTGTACCCATTGTGTGTTTATGGTGTAATTTATTTCATATAAATCAAAATAATTTAGTCTTAATTAAAATATGAAAAACTACATGATATATAGTTGGGGCAACTTGGAAAATGAGACCAACTTTGCCCGTCAATTCATTGCAAAAACTACACACATGTTAACCCAACAATATTATGAATCAAAATACACATCATCATGTATGGTTATAACTTCTAATTTTTCAATTGTGACAACATTATTGTTTCCCCAAGCTTAGCCAAACCACGAGCAACAATTGAAAGCATTTGGATCTCCACATTAGTGTCTATTCCTAGCAAGGATCCTCCACATGGTCAACTATCCTTTAAAATAGTTTAAATCATAACATCATAATTGACCATTGATAATTGACCTTGTCATACATACAACATGGATATAATTTACATGAATAAATGAAACAAAATTTTCATTTTGTTGTAAGGGTCGCTTCTACTTCTCAATAAAACCTTTCTACTTTTTCATTAAACCTCTATCCTTCAACAAAACTCTATTTACCCATCCATCATCATACCTACCAAACATTTGCACCCTATCAATTTCAATTGATGAAATTATATTATAAAACGTAGGATTGCAAAAAACTCAAGTTCTATTCAAATGATGATAAATCCTAACCCTAAATTCAAGTAGTCAACTTTATAACAACGATTTTATAACTCCTACTCCATTTTGGATTTATTTAATGCACGGTGTAATTAATTTCATTAACCCAATTTAAATAAGCAACACACAATAGATTTAGTTATTCAATGTAATTATTTTTATGATGTACTTAAAGCACTATGGTTTACATTTTAAGGTTTTTCTTCATTATAAATAATTATGACTTTTGGACCTTTTATGCTAATTAAAATCAACTCTAGATTGAATTTCCAAGTTACCAAAGTTTCTCAAAATGCATTCAGATTCAAATCTGCCAAGTTTCTATTGCATTCAGGAACTTGGCAATCAAATTCATCCTAGTTCAACTTGGCCAATCAAACTCATGATGAATTTAGCATGCAATGATCTCTCTCCTACTCATCTGAATTCTCAAACATACCAGAGGTTGTGAGAAGACTCCATGTGCGGGATGACTATAATGTCATGTATATATCTATGAAACCTTCAGAGAAATCTCCATGACAACTGTTTGAAGATACCATGACAATGAGTCCTGCCCTAACCTTATTCACAGAGTATCAGACCACACCATCACAAATATCAGGAGGGTAATGATTGGGACCTCCTGCACCATGTACATACTGTTTTAAGTACACCACTGGTACTTATACTTTCATGTCATAAACTAGAAACCATGAACGTTCCAAAGATGGAAAGACAAGAATTCATGGAAGCTCACAAGGGTGCTGCATCTACCCGGCTTTTGTGCAGCTGGAAGGCTGGGTTTACCCAGGTACCACAGCTACACTGCATCCCTGCCCAGTTGAAGTTGCCCAACCTTGCTTCACACTTAACACATTGAAGCTTGCTCTCCACCATGCCTTCTTGCACTGCAACATTGAAAGTATGCATATCTACTTTTACAGGAAATTTGAGCACCCATGAAGAGAGAGCTAAAATTTGTCAACTGGAGGCCATCCCAGCGACTTGTAATAATCTATACACTGCAGAACAATACATAAACAAGAATCTACAGAACCATACTTTACAGAACTCGAAAACAAGGACAGTAAACACAATTCAGTAGGATTGCATCCTAATCTCTGCAACATTCACACAGGAAAGAGTAGTACCTGGTGTCATCCACTGCATGGGCTGGACAAAAATGGAGGTGCACTCAGGTTGAACTGGTTCATCAGTCCCTGATCCCTTCACCCCTCTTTTCCTCCACTTGAAAGAGGTCAACCCAGCACCAGGAATATGGGTGATCACATTCTCTTCAGATGCTACCACTTGTCGACATTTCTTGCAGCGATACACTGTGGAAGGTTGACTGGTCAGTAACCGTTTATCACCTGAAACTAGAGAGTTGTTCTTCTCAGTGGTGGTGTGCCCAGCAGGGTCAGCTGCATAGCCTGAGATTCCAATTTTCTGTCTCCTCATATCAGCATCTCCTATTCGCACAAAAGGACCACTGCAAATAGTTTACATGAAGCATCAAATGAACTGCAAACATTCCTGTTCCATGGGGAGATTGATAGCAGGACCTTTACTGTCATAACTGACTCCAACAAGGTTTGTGTTCACTAGACGATGAAGGAAATTTCAGTTAAAAGTCTTGAAGCACAATTAGTGGAAACATAATGCACCATCATGTCAAGCAAAACTCCTTGCTGTGCAAACTTCTAACAGCAAATGAGAAAACATTGAGACCCCTGAGAATCAAACAGTCTGCATGACAAGATACAGAGAGAGGGGAGACTCAACAACACAGATAGATACATGTGTGCCCAAACAAGACCACTTCAGAAATGTGGAGAGAGAAAGAACAGGATGAAACAGTCGCACCCTTTTTTGCAAGCTGGAATGTTTTGTAGACATCACTTTCATGATTCACCGTGCAACCCATCTCCTCAAACATAAGCAACTGCATATATGTTCCACAAGAGATCACACATGAGAATTTCTGAAAACTGGACCCTGACCAAAGCCAGCAAAAAAAGAAACAGCAAATGAATTCAATGACATGGTCTTCTCTTCTTTGTAAATAAAATAACTTGCAGCTACTTCTGATCTACTTAGGTGTGGAGTTTTTGTGAAGCTAGGGTAGATCTGATCAATGTACTTTGTTGTGAAGTAATTGAACTCTTTGAAATTTGCTGTCTGTTACCTGCTGCCTGAATCCATCATTTGGGCATACAATCTCACTGGCTTTCTTCAGTGACTCCAGTGCATCTGGATTTAGCAAATGCGTGTTACAGAAAACAAAACCCTAAACCCTATTACATCATGCACCTGGATTTTGGAATGAAGTTATAGAAAAGAGAAAACCTCTGCCATTAGGTATTGAAATTTGTCTGTTGAGTTTTTCAGACTGACTTCACCTTGAAACAACTGAATACAAAAAGACAAGTCTGACAATTGGGAAGTAGGGGCATGAATTCACGTTATGCAAGTAAGCAAGCAAGCAAGCAAACAGAGTAGAGTAGAGCACCACGCACTGTCCATTGTCAAGCACTCCTTCTTCATTAGATAAGCAGTGACCACAGCTCCACTGCATCACCATCAAATCGCCAAGCCAACAAGAACCCCAACAACAATTAGTGCAGAACCCAAACCCTAAAACCCATGGTCTTCTGAGGAAAAAAAACACTTGCAGAAACAAAAAAAGGACTGGGTCAAGCACTTCTTCATTAGACATGCAGTAACCACAGCTCCACTGAATCATCATCATCATCAATCGATCAATCAATCACCAAACCAACAAAAACCCCAACAACAATTAGTGCAGAACCCTAATCCTAAAACCATAATCAGTGCACAATTCTAAGCCTGAGGAAAGCATTTGCAGAAACAGAGAAAAAAGAAAGAAAGAAAGGGCTGTTGCACAGGAGCATCCTCAACATCCAAAGCATGAAACAATCCATGAAGAGATGTAATATAACAGGGGGAGGATTGGTAAAGAAGAAGAAGCAGAAGAAGCAGAAGAAGATGAAGGTTTCGTTGCTTGCCTGCGAGAAACACCAGCAAAGCAGTGAACTAAAACAATGCCACCATCCTTCCTGCCGCTCTCTATAAACTCCAGGCACTCATCCAGATGATCAAGCAGATTCTGAGATTGGCTATCTAGAAGGGGGACTGTCAGTTTCTTCAGCTTGGGGTTGCCAGCTGAAGAAGAAGCAGGAGAAGAAGACGAAGAAGAAGAAGAAGGAATAGGTGTACAAGGCTGCTCCCCAGCTGCTTGTTGGAGCTCTTGGTCAGGGTCTGGGATGTGAGCTGGCCTCTTGAAATCTAGAGGATTGATCCCTCGACTGATGAGCGAAAGGAGGTGAGTCACAGCAGCAGCAGGAGAGAGACGACGCGAGGAGTCTGCTGCAGCACTCGACAACACCGCTGCAGCATCCGTAATGTTGCCGATGTACAAGTCATCCCTCACTTTCCTCATGACGCTCTGTGTCTCTATCTCTCTTTCTCTCTTCCTTTTGCTGCTGCTGCTTTCTAGCCTTCTTCTTCTTCTTCTTCTCGCCAATAGATCACGTTCATTCCAGCAAAGGTTTGCAAGTCTGTTAGTCAGCTACAATCTTCTGTGCATATTGTTGTTCTTCCTTTGGGCTATCTTTCTATGGGCTTTGGGACATTTTGCTTTGCTGCTGCTTTCTGGCCTTCTTCTTCTTCTTCTCGCCAATAGATCACGTTCGTTCCAGCAAAGATTTGCAAGTCTATTAGTTAGCTACAAACCTCTGTGCATATTGTAGTTCTTCCTTTGGGCTTTCTTTCTATGGGTTTTGGGACATTTTGCTTTGTATGTACTCGCTGTTGCTGCAATTCTTTATGTGTTTGTAATGTAATTGATGATTGCAGGAAAAGAATGGCAGTTTAAGAGGATATGGCTCAGAGAATAAGAAGGAAAAGGAGATTTTCATTTCAAGTGTGAGTTGCTATTCTTCTTTGTCTACCATGTCAGCCATGTCATTCTTCTATATGATGAATCCTTGGACAGTGAAGGATCCTCTTCTTGTCACAGATACAGAGAGAATGGTAGCTTATTGAAGTATAGCATTTGATCAGATCAGTCTTTGCATGTACCTGACATGCAGAAACAAACATACAAACAAACAAACAAACCTGCAGTGTTTGCCCTGAGATGTACACTCTTGCCTGTACACATTCCAGTCTATTGTACCATCTCTTTCTGCAGAGACAGCATGCAATAACACATAGCACAAGATGAGTTCATTTCTCTCTTCTCTTCCCTCTTTTCCTTGTTTGATTCTTCTTGCAGTCTCTCTTTTCTGCTTTGTATTCCTGCTCTACTTCCTAGTTTCAGTTTTGTGTATATTTCATCTTTCAAGAAGGAAATCTGAATCCAATGAAGTACAAGAAAGAAAAACCCAAGATAACAATTTGATAATACATGAAAAATGCAATAGAAGGAAATATTACACAGATTTGCTATTGTGTGTCTTTTGTTGTGTTGAAAATCTCTCAACACTACTGACTAGCTACAAAAGACTAAAGAATTCCTTCTGACAAAAGTTTCTGAATAGCAGCAGCGGCAGCTCCAGAGAGCATGAGTTGTGCAAAACTGGAGCAATGAAAAAATTTCTAGTTCTTGATCAAAACTTCCTCCTCCACTGACATCCAAAAGGATGACCCATGTCCTGAAATTTCCCCTCTAGACAGCTGTTGGAAAGAACTGATGAAGAGTGAAACCAGTTGTGCAGCCTATCAGACCAAGGAGCATAAAGAAGTGCAATCCCCTGTTTCAAAATCATCTCAAAAAAATCAGTAAACCTTTTTTCTCAACTGATAACACCAAAGCTGAAACACTGAAGTGCAGAGACTTAGAAAACAATGCTTGTTGAAGACTGCCACACCACAGCAAGTAGCAAAAGAATCTGTCCAGTGTCTTGGACCAGCTCTACAAACAAATCTCTTCAAACTGCATCCATATGTAAAATCTGAAACAAAACACATTCAAAGCTGTGCATTCTTCTAACAGCTAGAAATGCATAAAATTCCTAGTGTGCCTTCTTCCACTCCAAAACTTGCTTCAATAGTCTGGTGCACAAACAGAGGTGAGATAGATTACCCTCCACCGGAAAACCTCTTCTGGGGATCTCCAGATGAGTAGCCTTTGAAGTAAGAATAGCGTAAAATATTGTAAACCAACCCAAAAGCTGCTGCTACTCTGGGGTACTGTTACACCACCAACAAACAAACAAGAAGGAAATTCTGTTTCACTGAAAAATGCACAAGAGTGTTCTTCAACACAGGAAGTTTACATCTGAACTGTATTGCAAAAACAGTCACTTACAAGAACAGTTCATCAAGTTTGATAAGAATGGAGCTGGAATGTGCCACTGGGTTCTTAACAAATAAACCAATTGCACCGGAGGAGACAAAACACACAGACAATACCAAGAAGCCACAGGAAAACAACAATTGATTGCCTGCCACAGGCTGATGATTGCCAGTAAATGAAAAAACATACCTGAAGGCCACCGACTAGAAGTGTTGAGACGAATGTTGGCATAAACTCAATCACATTTTGATGAGCTCTCTGTACTCCAAACAACAAGAAGCAGGAGTGCAATCAAAGAAGGTTCAGATATTAGTGGTCATTCTCTCTTTCCAAAACATCCAGGACAGGATTTACACCAAACTTCTAATGCAATAATTTCTCCCAAAAGACCCAAATCTCTGAATCCTAAATATAATCAGTCTTCTCACCTTACCACATTGACCTATTGCAAGGCAAATGGATTTGGGATTTCTAGAAAATATGTTTCAAAACAAAAAAAGGAAAAAGAACAACTCCCATCTCCATTATCCTCTAGATTGAATCTGCTCAAGGTACATATCTTACATGAGCTGTCACATGCAATCTTTACTGCATAGAAGAGGAATTACAAGAGTGAAAAAAAAAAAAAGACAGCTCTCATGGCACACACCAGCACAACACCATAAGTGTTCATGAGAATCAACAAAAAGCAACAGAAAAGAAGAAAGCATTGACAAGGGTTGAAGAAGCCCAGATTTGCACCTGCACACAGTTGAAGAGATTTGCCTTCGGATTCTCACTCTCCAAGGCATACATTGTTGGATAAGGCACCTTATACCTGTTGCTCAAAACAGGACACAATTAGCTACCCACGATCATCATGGCATGGTTGATGGATGGATCAAAAACTAAGAGCCAACCAAAAACACCATTGCAAATACAACCATTTCTTCCCACAAAAACTAGCAAATCTCTTTAGCATCTTTTTGGGTACTTTGATAGATCTCCAGACATATCAGACCAATAGATTCCCCACTCAAGAACATGCAGGCTCCAAAAGAACCTCAAACACAAAAATACCACTACATCATCATCAAGCTCCTACAATCAGTGTCTTTTTTCAGGGAGAATTTTCATACTGTGGCAACAAAAAAAATGGGAAAATTTTGTCCTGTTAGTGTAAAATCAGGAAAATTTGCCTAAGTGTTGGAAAAAATTGCCAAACTTTCAAAACCACAAAACTGACAAAAACCCTGCCTACAACCTATGTGCCAACCATGTCCTTCACATCCAGCTGCAATCTTGAGAACCTCTGTTACCCATCAGACAGTGCCCAATCCACAACCAGAAGCTAGCAAAACACAACTAGAAGTGAAAGGAAGAAAAAACACCACCACCGAAATAACTACAACATGATCTTCAACCTCCTACAACCCATGTGCCAAACTTGTCCTTTACATCCAGCTGCCATCTTAACAGAACCTCCGTTACGATCAGACAGTTCCCAATCCACAACAGGATGCTAGCAAAACACAACTAGAAGGAAAAGAAGAAAAACCACCACCACCACCACCACCATCCATATCCTTTACTCCACAAACCTTCAAACAAAGAACTTGCTTGAAAACCCTAGAATCAAACAGCATGACACATCCAAAGAGACATCACACAACAAACAACACACACACACACACACATAAATATAAGCACCAAGAACACTATATTATTGTATAATACACTGGGTGATGATATGCACTCACTTTCTTCGAGCTGCGCCAACCTGCACAGCCATCCAGATATTCTCCACCAAGTGCAGAACGAGCACCAATGTCACCCACCCATATCCCTGCACCAACTCCATAGCTTGAGGCACAAGAACCCAACAAAGAAAACAAAGAAAAAAACTCTCCAAAACAAAGACACAACAACAACAACAACAACAACACTACCAAAAAATACACAAACTCCTACAACAACACAAACTCAAGATTTGTATGCACCCTTCTTGTATGTATACTTTATACTATGCACAAACTATGTGTCTATATATACATACTATGTGCACTCTTGGTGTTCGTGTGTGTGTGTGTATTTGTGATAACATGTGTATAGTGTGTTAGACCCCCTTTCACACAATGGTGAGTGGTGGATGCTTCTAGATCTCTATTTCTAAGTAATGATGTTGTGAGAGAGTTGTGTTAAAAGAAACCCACTTTTGGTAGCCTTCAAAAATTGTCACTTTGTTTGTTTGTTTGTTTCTTTCTTGCTAGTGTTGAAACAAAGGCGTCATAAGATGTTGTACATGTACCTAGTGTGTCCACACTCTCTCTCTCAACATCAAAACAATCGGTTCCAATTTAAACAGTCTAAACACTTTCACCAAAGAATCTGGTTCATCTATTGTGAAACTAGTTCTAACTAGTGTGAACCCTGTGCATAATGCATAGGTGTGTTATTTCAACAATGTTTGGTTGATGTTTTTGGTTTTTTTAAAAAAAAATTATTTTCAAACAACTGTCCGTGGCTCGGGCGTTGGGCCTGGATGTCGTTTTCGAGAGACGGACTGATTACCTCCGGGGCCCTATCTGGTCCGGTCTAAGGTAGGGTACATGTGAAACTAGTTCTAAATTCTAATAAGGTAAAACTTCCAAAAGGAAGTTGGATTCAATGTAGGGCCCCAAAACCAACTTTTGGGATCCTTCAAAAATTGTCACTTGCTTTCTTTCTCTCTTTCTTTCTAGTGTTAAGAAAACCGACTTTTGGTATCTTTTAGAAATTGTCACCTTCTTGCGTATGTTCGTTAAAGATGGGGCCTTGCTTGTCACGCAATTGGTTGGCTTTGCTTGTTCCAAGTCTAGAAGTTTCCGGGGAGCCATGTGGCTAAGGAAGAAGCTTCCTAACCTGAGCTATTTTTGGTCTTTTGCAACACCCCACCCTCCCCCCCCTTCCCCCCCAACACACCCTTTTTTTCCTTGTTGCCAAGTGGCAAAATTAGCCGACAAAAACTGCCAAAAAGAAAACTAGATGGAATATTTATAATATTTGAAAGTAAACCAAAAATAAAAAGCATTTTAACCATGGTGCTAGTTTCACCCAAGGTGTTATATTTTAGCTACCCGACAAAAAGTAACCACTTTGGTTACCTTAATATCTTCTCATGTTTAGTAGTAATTAAAACTATTTTTGAAAATAATATCTTTTAAATGTCATAATTTAAGGAAATTACAAGGGAAAAATGAAAATACAAAAATTAGCGAAAACCCAAGGCATTTCCACACCAGGTATCCAACAAATAATTGACAACATTTTTCTATCCTATAATTTGTTGGTGGAATGGTTACGGTTACATTATGTCTCCTTATTTTTTGCAAAAAGAAACAGTTAAAAAGAATGTTGTAAAAGTTCTTGTTATTATTATGTTAAAGGTTTCAGAGTCAAAGGAAACTTGAGGAAGAAGCCGCCTATTTATTGCCAAATTTTCATAAATTATTATTTTTTATTGCCGAAAGCGGTTTTGAAAAATAAAATAAATTATTACAATGGCAACACTCAGGTGAGTGAGTGCCCCACGTACGTACCTGAAAAGGGTAACATTGTAGGTTTCGATTTTGTTAGCGATTGGATGCACGGAATTGACATAATAACGGTTTCCACCGCTTGACATTAGTTTTCACAAAAAAATAACTTTAGACAACATTCTAGCCTCGGAAAATGCAGTGACCACTACGTCACAAGCTTGCGATTTATTTCCTTTGTATTTTGAGTACAGCCCTAGGGTTGGTAAGTGATAGGTAAGGCCCTTGTATTCTGGTAACACACATGATTTTTATGTTGCCTTTTTTAGGCTTATTTTTTATTAATAAAAAAATAATTTGTAATGTAATATTCCATTTTCAGCTAGTGTCGATCAACTTTTTTTTATAAAAAATGTTCCCATATGGTTTTCAATAGTTCATCATTATTTATATTAATCTCAAATTTTCATTGGAATTAATACAAGTATCATGGACATGAAAATGCACATGTTAATTTGTCTTTTCATATTTACCAGTGTGACCTGAGCAGTTGGCCCAAGTGTTACCTCGTCCTCAACTGATTTTTCCTTCCAAAACCTGGTTTTTTGGAATTTATTTTGAATTTTGGGTGGTAGAAATCACTTCAAAATCAATATCTCTCACATTCTGAATCCAAATCTTACCAAATAAATTTCATTATATCCTGCTCATCAAGATCTTTCCAACAACACCAAAGGCACATTCCAATTCCTTCGAAATTTTCAACTATGATTTAATTCAATTTTCGGTGTTCAAGAAATCATTCAATATTCAAGAACTTTTGCACAACAAGTCCAAACGTCATGGAACCAAAGTCCATGCACCTTTTCTCGTCGAGAGCTTTCCGAAGACCAAGAACGTGATCTGAAGCATCCCAGTTCGGTGGATTTCATCGGTACAAACAAAACAAACAAACTACCTTCCTTCATAGATAGATGTTGGAAAACAAAACAAACAAACTACCTTCCTTCATAGATAGATGTTGGAAAACGAAACAAACAAACTACCTTCCTTCATAGATAGATGTTGGAAAACAAAACAAACAAACTACCTTCCTTCATAGATAGATGTTGGTCAAAACAAAACAAACAAACTACCTTCCTTCATAGATAGATGTTGGTCAGTAGGGAAAAGGAGTGATGGTGAGTGGGGAAAAGGAGTGAGGTAGTTAAGCTTGGAAATGAAGTAGTTGTCTTTGGAATTGTTCAAGGACAACCGTGCAACAAAAGGATTATGCAAAATGAATTGTCCAAGGACAACCATCTCTGAAAGATTATGCAAAATTTCCCATATATGGTTTGGCAGGTTGTTTGGACAGCAAATGGTTGGCTGCAATGGCAAAACATTCCCAATCATGGAACAATGCTCATGTCCGAGCTTCTCCATTGTGTTGACAAAGTATTCCCAATCATGGAACAATGCTCATGTCCGAGCTTCTCCGTTGTGTTGACAAAGTATTCCCAGTCATGGAACAATGCTCATGTCCAAGCTTCTCCATTGTGTTGACAAAGTATTCCCAATCATGGAACAATGCTCATGTCTGAGCTTCTCCATTCTGTTGACAAAGTATTCCCAATCATGGAACAATGCTCATGTCCGAGCTTCTCCATTCTGTTGACAAAGTGTTCCCAATCATGGAACATTGCTCATGTCCAAGCTTCTCCATTTTGTGTTGTAGTGGGTGTGGTCCAATCTTTGATAGCGCTTACTTAGATACCTAATGTGCACAAGAACAACTTGTCACAAAATGGGTCTTTACTTTCACAGAAGTGAAGTTTTTGACATTGAAAAAACAAAGAATTCACCCAAGAAATTTGTTGTTTCAACATGAAGCTCAGTCTTAACCTTCTACTAAAGGGAAGAAATTGAAGGAAACCAAAACCCTTTGGGTTTCTCCAGCTTGATTTCTCCAGCCTCAAAAGAAAGCAGGATTGCTGATCAAATGTTAGGATGCCAACCATTGATCTCTCAGAACCACTAAGTTCATTTCAATGAGAAGTGCATTTCTAACAAGTTGAATTTATAAACTACATAAATATAAACCAATATATATTATTTGTTTGCAAATTGTGAGCACCTGGACTCAATTGTACTGAAATTACTGCAACATAACAAGCAAGCAAAACATGAGATCTGAACAGAAATGAATTGGTCTTGATTGAGTCAACTTGTGTTGAAATGCTCATCAAAAGAATACACATCTTAAAGGAATTGCTGTTTGGGTAGGCATGGATCTTACCTTCTGTGATAAGTACAAGATTTTTGCAATAAAGCTTGCTCTCTGGTCTCAAATATGTTCAGCATAACAGCCATCTGGATGGCAAAGCTAATGCTGCAATTTGCTTCAGAACCCACAATGAGCATGAGCTGCTAGTTCCTAAAGCTTGCTCTCTGGTCTCAAATAGTGTTTCAGCATAAGAGTCATCTGGATGGCAAAGCTGATGCTGTAATTTGCTTTAGAACCCACAATGAGTATGAGCTGTTGTTGTTTCCTTCCTTCCTTCTCTTTTGCACCAACTGAGCAAGAGAGAGTGCAGACATTTGTTCTTCAAGTTTGTATTCTCTATGTGAGATACCTCATCAAGAGCTTGACATTGTGAGGCAAAAAAATACCATATTGTGCCCAAGAAGCTTTTTCAAATCACTTTAGTGAATCTGCTCATTTTAGGCAACCAAAGACCAAATCCAAACAGGCATTGAGATGATCTATACTCTGATACTTGATCAGAGGCTCTCTCTCTACACAAGCTTCATCATGTCTCTCCACCCATAGCCTGCATAAAACATTATACTCAAGGTGAGAGAACAGAAGATCAAATGAATTCGTCTACTAAAAGTAACTATGGAAAAGCTTGGAAAGCTGAGCTAGTCAGGAGAAGAACACCCAACAAATTTCAGACATGCCATCATCTTTGATGCCAATTCTACTAGTTGAACAACACCCAGCTGGATAGAACAGACATTTCCCCCTAGATCCCCCCCCTGGCAATGTTGCAGCATATCCCCCATGGATTGCAAGATAAAAAGAGTACCCAGCAACAACAAACAAAGGTGCAGATTGCAGGCTGAACTTTAATGCACAAGATGATGATCCTTGATTGTATATGGAAACAAACTGGAAGAAAGAACATCCTACCTGATGTGTGAACAAGAGGATGTCAAGCTGTATCCCTAATTATTCAGCTGATTGGAAAGCGTTTTGTAATCTTCGCTGGTCAGGTATTGGTTCTAGCCTGTTGATTACTGCCATTGTAGATCCGTTGCAATTTGACTAAGTTTGCGGATTTAGCCAGTTTGGTTGATGGTGTCCAGTAATGGCTGCACTGATGCGATGTCCTTACTAAGAAATGTCACAAGGTGCATTGTCTGGCCATAATGTCCTTACTCTGGACCTGACTCTTTGGGATTCCTGGACAGTGCCCAAGAAGTTTTGGAAAGTGGTGATCTGCATTGCTCTGCAGTGGAGTGCATTCATCCTTTCTAATAAGGGGAAGTAGTATGAATTGGTTGTGTGGTTAGCTTGTCCACAGATGGAGGAGAAAGTGAGGGAGATTGTGGAGATGAAGCAATGAAGCTTGGCAGAGGAGAATCGGAACAATCTCGAAATTCTCAAGGAGAGGTATGACATGTGCCTATTAATACCATTTTTTTCCCCCTCTGTACATCATCTCAAGAATGGGACCACATTTCCCACAGAAATGCTGAGTGTCTGTGTCTGACCATCTTACACAAATTCTCAAAGTGGAGCGATTCATTGCTGAGGTTTTTCTGGTGTTTTCTTCCTTCAAGGAGAATTTCCTGCAAGACCAGTTGAGGGCAGCCACACAGAGTGTTCAAAACATGCAACGCCTTCATGAGTATGGGCAGAGCCAGCTTTTTGAGCTTCATGCTTACTCTGGTATGTTCCTCAAATGGGTTTTCTGTGATCTTCCTCTTTCATGTTGGTTGCATTGTATTTAGTGATATTATTTGATGCCCAAGTTGTCAATACATCATATTGGCAAGAGCAGCAAGCACGTGATGACCCATCCCCTTTCTATACAACCACGCAGACTCAAACTGTCATGATCCTTCCCATTTTGTGAAAGCTTCTCCATCGCAAAGGACGGTCAACTGATGGTCAAAACATCAGCTGTTCCCATTTTCAATTTGGTTTAGGATTTTAGGGTTTAGGGTTTACCACCCTACATTGGACTAGAGCTTCTTGGATTCAATCAAGGAGGTGGAGCCGGGGGGATTGATTACCAGTAACTTTCCTTGAAGATGCCTTGCTTTGTCTCTGATTTTTTTTCTTCCACTTGAAACTAGGCAAAGCAAGGAGGTGAGCAGCCACCTGGAAGCATCCCTAAGTGCCAAGGAGAAGATCATATCGGAGCTCCGCTTTGAGCTGAACACCGTTGAGAATGCACTCTTGAGTGAGCATGAACAGCATTTTCTTGAGTCAAAAAGACTGAACATCCTCATCAACGAAAAGGTAATGTGCTTGGTCCCAAATCTGTTTGCAGAGCAAGGTTGATACTACTATCTGGTGAGAAAGGTTAATAGAAGAATTGCATATTGGGTTATGGGAGGCTACACTTGTGGAGCTTCAGGGAGAGCTGAATGAACTACCAACAGCTAAGCAAGTGGAGGATCTCCGAAAACAAGTGAAGATTCTACAGGTCTATAAATGATCCAATTGTTGGTTGCTTACTTGAGTGCTGTGTCTGTTCTTGTAACAATGCGGGAAACAATGATTTCTGAGGTTTTGGATGATTCCAGGCAGTTGGGTACAACTTGATAGAAGCTGAGGATTGAGAATTAGCTATCCAAGGGGAAGATGTTGGAAAACTGGAGACTTTCCTTTTGGTAAAAAATTGAAAGATGGAGCACAAGCTCACCCTAGTAAAGGTGTATTTTACTACCTCAATTACTTACCAACTAACCTATGGGTCACTTTGGTTAGTGTGGGAACAAGAAGTGAGGGTTGAAAGGGGTGTCGGGTCACATTCAAAAAAATGTCAAGCTTAGCATGTACCATGAAAGAAAGAGAGAATGCTAGACTGCACTGTCAAGCTCAAAAGGACTAGTGTATGTTGGCTTCGGTGCTGGGTAGGTTCAACTGTCTGAAAGAAGGATGACAGCAGCAGCTACTGAGGAGAAGGTGAAGGAGTTGGGAAGAAAGTGTTGAAGAGCAGAAATGCTTGATTGTGAAGCTTGAAGAAGACATCCCCAGGGTGCAAGATCCTCATCCTCAAGATTGACAAGCAAGTAAGCAGATGGATGATTGGAATGTTCCAGACACATGGATGACGACCAACTTGCTAGAGGTAGGTATATCACCATCTCTTTGTTTGAAAGATTGACTGTGACAGGCCAGTATCTCAAGGAGTTTCTGTAGTCTTCATATGTATGTACACCAGATTGTAGTGTTGGGTTTGGATGGCTAAGTGAGTGCTGTGTCATGGTTACAAATTCTTTTCATGATTTGTGCATTGTCATTGATGCAAAAGAGATTTCTTGGCTGGTGGGTGTGTGTGCAGTGCAATTAAGGACAGAGAGATGAAAACACCAAACAGGCGGTTGAAAACATCCATAGTTTCTTGCCCAATAATGCCACTGAATCCTTGGGGATGGGGGGGCCTCAGCACTGTAGTCTTTTGTAAACAGTTTTCTTCTTGTGTGGTTATAGGTGGCCTCATTCCCCCCCTTTAGTAGCATCTCTTCATGCAATAGACAGGAGATCTCTTCAACTGCTCACAAACAGGCCTGTGGACAACTCCTGAAGCATGTGAAACTAGAAAGCAAGCTACTTTGCTTGACCAAGAAACAATTTTTTTCTAGGGCTTACTCTGAAGTGCTTACAGTCCAGGCAGTTTGCACATTTGTATCCGAATACCATGAATACCATGACAGTACAATTCTTGTTTCCCTGAGCATCAGCTTGAATGAGCATACCAATTGACTTTTATGATCAGTGTCATCAGTGTGAGCCAACATCATGACCAAGTCTTCCCAGCACTTCCAGAATGTGACTGAAACTTTGGACACAGGTTTTTTTGGTGTAATTCTTTGCCTGAAATCTTGGGCAGATTATTACATACAGTTTTTCTACGCTGACAACGATTGGGAGCTGATCAAACCCAGTTGGGAGACATGGCAGCTAAATTGCACTGCTATGCATGGGTGAAGGTGATGGTCTGATTGCTTTGTGAATGACACTCAGAAGGTTATCACCATACCCATTCTTGCCATGCTAGTTTTGGGTTTGCCGGTCTTGGATTTGCTGGTTTTTTGCAGGAACAAATGGGTGACCTTGGAGTCCTGGGTTTTCCTCTGCAAGCTTATTGATATCTTATCCCTCTGTGTAGATAATTCTGGTTATTCTGCATGTGCTGAATATAACAGAAACTGGCTTGATTCTGCTGTTCAGCCAGGTGCCCAAAACAGATTGGGGGTCTGTGTAACAAGTTCCCACAGGATTGTCCTCCTTTACGTGAGACTTTCATTCAGGACATTTAGTTCTGAGATGAGAAACTGTGGCTGCAGTGATCACCCCCATGTTTGGGGAACTGCAACGCCATAATGGGTGACAAGCTGATCAGCCCCTCGTTTGTTCCTTCCTTCCCCTGCAGCTGCTTCCCAGTGCTCTTTTTTGAGGTTGCAGTGCTCCTCCAAACAAGGCTTGTGCAGTGACCCACCTTGCTGATTCTTTCCACCATCGAAGAACAACAGTGTGGGGTGTGGGGCTTGTCTTTTCTCTGTCTGTGATTGCTTCTTGAGTGGGCCTGTCTGATATCGTCTTGCCATTGTTTCTTGTGTGGGCACCTTTGCAACCAGTGATATGTGTGATTCTTGACAATGGGTTTCATGTTTAACTTCTGAGAAAGCGTTGGAGAACCAAAGCTTCCATCTTTTGGAACATCATCATTATCATCATCATCATCATCACATTGCAAGCAGGCATTTTTGTGATCTCAACAAGGAACGCCTGTGAAATCTTTTTATGTGCTATTGGTCAGAGTTTTGAATGTGACAGACTTGAATTTGTGGAGCATCACAAATGCAAGAAGCAATCAACCAGTCCATTTGTGTCTGTGAATCAGGAGACGAAGAGTCAAGGGTTGTTGCACTAATGGAAGGAGTCACAGTTGAAGTCTTCTGATTACAGGGGTAAGTGCTTTCTGTTGAGTACAGAAAAACAGGTCTTTTTACGGGAGAAATGATCTCTTGAGGAATGCAATCACCTTGCAATCTGAAATTGCTGTCAAAGGAAGAGGTTTTTTGGGGGACTTGAGACTGATTGTTATGTTATTGTTGTGGGTTGAAGACCTAAATGTTACTTGTTTTGAATGTCAGCAGGCCATGGCCTCCTCCCCTCATGAAGCCAAAAGAGTGAAAGAAGACAACAAGAGCAAGCTTGGAGTAGAGAATGGTGATGCGGGAGAGAAGAGAATACAGCATTTCTCCACTTGTGGTGGAAGTAACTGCTCACAGACATCAAGTTCAGAGCTTCATCTGGCAACTCTCCAAGGTCAATCTCAGTAGAGCTACCTGTCTCTTATAACTGTGTACACTCTCATAGTTCAATGATCATTCTTTCATGTTGAGTGACACATGCTACCGAAAAGATCTGATACTTTCTGATGCAGGAAGGTTCTCAAAATTGGAACTTCTAGGTACAGATCTCATAGATGCTTACTTACAGAATTGTGGGTGAAACTGTTTTCTGTTTCTGAATGAGATAGAAGGGCTGATAGTTTGTAAAGAAAAAATATATATAAATTCTGTCGCAGTCACAACTGTTTAGGAGCCCTTGTACATTAGGGTTTCCAAGAGGATTGGTCAACCTTTGGAATGTGGCATCTTGCAAGGTCCTCACAGGCACATTGAAACTGTAAATTGCTGAGCTTACTTGCAGATATGGTTCAGGATGTGGGGCTGCAATCCTTACGGACATCAACAACACCAAAAGTTTCGCCCCCACAATCTGTTATACTGAGTGGGATCACAACGACGAGGCCTGGCAAGAAGAAAAGAGTTCAATATTACAAGCTGTTCTCTTTTGCGGATCGGATTGACTGTATGCTGATGGTGGCAGGCACCCTTGGGGCATTAGCACATGGGATCTCAGTACCTGTGTTTTTCATCTTCTTTTCTAGGCTCATCAATGATTTGGGCCATAGCTTTGGTGATGTCAAGAGACAGACCAAAGAGGTTTCCAATGTAAGTGATTTTGACTTGTTGGCCTTGTTGTTCACATCATCTTCTTCAGTAAGCTGAGGGTAATAGAGAGACCATATCCATGTCTCAGATACCATAGCCAAGAAACGGTTGCTGCTCTTTGTTTTCATAGCAAGGATGAGATTCAGTGCATTGAATTTATCATGCTAAATTCAATGTTATTGGATTGTTTGCAATGCAAGTCTGGCCTTTGGGCATGTACACAGACAGAGTATATATGGTGATGCACACTATTGGGTGATGTGGGTGGGCTGTGTGCAGTATTCATTGAACTTCTTCTACTTGGGAATTATCTGTTTGGTAACTGCATGGTTGGGTAAGCTCCTTACAGAATTGTCAGATTTTGTCATGGCAGTAGATAGCCTGCTATGTAGATTGTAGCAGATGATCTATTGAAGATTCAGATCTTGTATGGGGTGGTGGTGCAGAGGTATCCTGTTGGATGATAACAGGTGAGCGCCAATCTGCTCGTATTCGCACTGAGTATTTCCGTGCAATGCTCTCTCAGGTATGCATAAAAAAAAACTCTGTTTTATAGTGACAGTTGTCGTCTGTAAGAACTGCTCTACTTCATGGGTCATTTCTAAACCAACTTAGCTTATGAAAGGTAGCACATCATCTCTGAGAAAGTTGCATACTATCATTTGCATTGGCCCATGAATCAATGGTGATGGATTAAGAGTGACATGCGGGTTATTCCAATTTTTATGGAATTAGGAAGTGGGCTTCTTTGACACCAATGCATCCAGAAGCGAGCTTGTGAGCCACATGTCCAGTGACACTCTTCTTGTGCAGGAGGCCATTGGTGAGAAGGTGAGATGACTGACCTTCCCTCCTTTCAAATCTATACACCTTTCCAACACTTTCCATCCCTCAACAGATGAAATCCATGAGGAGTGCTTTTGCCTTCAAAGTGAAGTAGCAGCTGAAATTTCTGATCGAGGTGGCCATTGGACTAAACACTGATTGGGTTCAGTTTTTTAACTGTGCAGGCAGGGAATTTTTTGCACTATCTAGCAATATTTGTGGCAGGGATTGCTGTGAGCTTTGGGTCTGTATGGCAGCTCACAGCAGTAACATTATCAGTCCTGCCTTTGCTAGCCATAGCTGCTGGTGCCTACTTTGCAATCCGTGTGGGACAAACAAAGTGGAGCCAGAAGGCTTATGCTGATGCTGGTGGAATTGCAGAAGAGGTCAGAACATATCCTCATAGTTTCTCATTGCTTGTTTCTCAGATGGATGTGCAAACTGGATTTCATTTTCTCCGGTGTATCATGTGCAGTGAGTAACAATGTATTCTCAATTCCACTGTGGATTCTTTGTCAAAGAAACCTGAAATTCTTTTGTGATATGTTTTTGGGCAATGCAACCAACAAGTCCATGGACAAAGATATTTGCTAACTTTTTGTTCAGGAACTTTCTTTTTGTCTCTCTAGGCAATATCACAAGTGCGAACAGTATATTCATTTGTGGGTGAGGCAAAGACACTCCAAGCATACAGCAAGGCCCTGCAGCTAACGCTTGTGATGGCGAAGAAGGGAGGGATTGCTAAGGGCTTGAGTGTTGGGTTGACCCATGGGCTCCTTGTTGGTGTCTGGGCATTGCTGTTCTGGTATGCAAGTCTACTGGTACTGCAGAAGATCACCAATGGTGGCCAAGCTTTTACTACCATCATCAATGCTGTTGTTAGCGGCCTGTAAGTCCCACAGATCCCAAGTTAGGGTTAGTAGGCAATAGTGTATATCTTCTTGTGTGTGAACCCATATGTTTATAACACAGAATTTAGTTAGTTGGGTCAAGTCTTGGGCAGGAGTTGGGAGTCCCGGGAGGAGTTGGGAGTCCCGGGAGGGTGAAGGGTCTTGGGCAGGAGTCGGGAGTCCTGGGAGGGTCAAGGATCTTGGGTTGGAGTCGGGAGTCCCAAGAGGGTGGGTGGGGGGTCTTGGGTGGGAGTTGAGAGTCCAGGAGGGCAGGTTGAAGATAAAAAAACTTGAATGTGTGAGATGATAGATCCTTTCAACCTTTTGGATGATGCCTGTGAGATACAGAGCTTTGGGTCAGGTGGCACCAAACATACACATTTTTGCGAAGGGTACAGCAGCAGCATACGAGATACTGCAGGTGATAGGCAGAAAGAATGTCAGGGATCACAGCACGGAGGGGAGGATACTTCCTCAAGTTGCAGGCCACATTGAGCTTTGCAATGTCTGCTTTAGCTACCCTTCCCGACCAGAAGTTGCCATTTTTGACCACTTCTGCCTCTCAATTCCTGCTGGACAGACTGTTGCCATTGTCGGCAGCAGTGGCTCAGGAAAAAGCACTGTGGTGTCTCTCATTGAGCGATTCTACGAACCCCAGTCAGGTACTTACTTAGAGTGATTGACTCCAGCTTGAGGGTTAGGTCTTGCAAGCAAGACCCAATTCATGATCTTCAGCATAGCACAAATTCCATGCTCCTTTGAATTGTCATAGTTCTTCAATAGTTTGTATCTCAATCACTCAAAGCAAAAAACTCTTTGCCTGACTAGGTGAGGTTCTGCTTGACGGACACAACATTAAGGAGCTGGAACTGCGTTGGCTGCGACAGCAAATCGGGCTGGTCAATCAGGAGCCTGTCCTATTTGCAACTAGTATACTAGAGAATATTTTATATGGAAAAGATGGTGCAACCATGGCAGAGATAACAGCAATGGCAAAAGCATCCAATGCTCATGCTTTTATCGACAAGCTCCCTCTTCAGTACAACACACTAGTTGGAGAGAGGGGAGTGCAGCTATCAGGAGGCCAGAAACAGCGTGTTGCCATTGCGAGAGCCATGTTGAAGAATCCAACTATACTGCTTCTGGATGAGGCTACGAGCGCACTGGATGCTGGATCTGAGCAGCTAGTGCAGGAGGCATTGGACCGATTGATGATTGGTCGCACAACAATTGTGATTGCCCATCGGCTGTCAACCATTCGCAATGCAGATGCCATTTTTGTTGTCTGCAATGGGCAGGTCGTTGAGTCGGGGACCCATTCAGAACTCTTAGGTAGGATCATGGAAAAAATGTGTCTCTCAACACAAAATTCATAATTGTGGGGACCAGCAACCATCTCTGCTGTCACTTGTGGATTCTTCTTTTCCAGTCTCTAAACCCCCCCAAAGTCAGCACTGATTCTGGGTTCTTTTACTGTGCTGGGTTCAGACAGAGGGGAGAAAGGGGCATATTCTGAGCTTGTTAGAATGCAGGAGACTGGCTGGATGGCCAGGAGGGAGCTCACCTCCTGGGATGACCAAAAGCGTGACACTCTGAGTGTCACCACTCGTTATTCCAGGTGAGAGACTAAACTAAACCCCAGGATCCATTCTGCACTGATCCTTGGGTTGACTTCTTTCAGCAGAAATTGCAAGGGAAAAGAAACTTCTTTTGCAAAATACCCATGTGAAAGTTTTCGGTATGTGAGAAGATCATGTTTTGTACAGTGCAAACATTACGTGAAATACACCTCTCTCTATTGAAAAAGCAGTTTTGTAATTGATTGGTCACTTGAGCTTCCTTCACTGCAGTCCTGGCAGTCCTGATGGCATGTGGGAGCAGAGTCATGAACTTGGAGACCCAGCCACATTCAGAAGGTATGCAGACAATATATATCTCTCACAATGAACCATCAGTGGCCTCTTTCTCCTTTTGACTGTCAATGAGTGCCACTGATTTGTGACCTAAAAGTCATACCCTCAAGCTACAAATATTGACTCTTGTTGTATAATGCTATCACAACATGTTGTGCAGCAAGTGTCCAGATGGAAGTATGCCAGAGTCTGCACAACCACATTGCCTGCCAGGGAGCAAGTCTAGGCAAGTATAAGCCGTTTCCATCGCAGATTCCACTTTTGTTTGTTGTTATTGCTGATGTTGTTATCCACTGATGAGGATTCATTGAATGATGAGGCCTCTAGATATCCTCAGATGTCTGATTTTCAGCTCAATGTCATGGTCTCAGACAAACACATGTATCATCATCCTTGGAGCAGTGGGGTAAGCAGCAGCAACAGGGGAGACCGAGAGTTGTGGAGCATGATGAAGCATCAGAAGTGTCAACAGCTTCCACCTCAGGATCAAACCATCCTCAACTTATATCTCGAGTCAGTAAACCATACTGGAAGCCATCCTTGATGCGGTTGATAAAACTGAACTCGGCTGAATGGCCATATGCTCTTATCGGTTCAATTGGTGCGATTTTGGCTGGCTGGAAAACTCCTCTTGCTGCTCTCGGCATGGGTGACATTCTAGTCTCGTTCTACAGCTTCAGGGATTCATATATCAAACTTCAAGTACGCAAAATCTGCTTGCTCTTTACCGGAGCGATTCCAGTGACCATTATTGTGTTTTTGATGCAAAACTACTTCTTTGAGGTCATGGGAGAGCGCCTTACAATTCGTGTTCGTGAAAAAATGCTATCATGTAAGGTTGTTAGTGCAATGACCTGTACAGTTTTTTCCCTGCTCCATGCCATGATGATCTCTGGACTCTATGACCCCCCAAGGGTCAATTTCTTTTTGAAGTGTTTTATGCAGGGCCTCCTGTAAGTAAATCAACAAATGAGAAAGTTGATGTTGTGTGGCGTCTAGGCATCACTGCAAGAGAATAGATCTGTGAGAGGATTTACTCTGTTGCTTTGTGCAGCCATTCTGCGGCAGGAGATTGGGTGGTTTGACCAAGATGAAAACAACAGTAGCTTGGTGGCATCTCGACTGTCAGTGGATGCAACACTAGTGCGAGCGTCAGTAGGTGACCGCATGTCAGTTATTCTCATGACTCTGGCACTGCTTATATTGGCCTTTGGCATAGCATTTTATCTTGATTGGCGTGTGGCATTTGTGGTGTTTGGCACCTACCCATTCATGGTCGGTGCATTTGTTGGTGAGGTAATACACCGAAGTTGGCTTCAACTTTGTGGATCCCATCAAACCTTAACTTAGGATGATGACAGAATGCTCATGTTTGTTCACTTCAAAACAGAACTGTGAAGCTTCAGACATTGAACTATGCACAATCCTCAACATATTCTCAACACATCCTCAGCACCTGATTCGAATGTTTTTTGGATGCAGCATCACTTTTTAAAAGGGTTTGGGGGAGATCTGACAAAGGCTTATGCAAGGGCAAGCATGGTGGCTACAGAGGCAGTGAGCAACATCCGGACGGTTGCCGCCTTTTGTGCAGAAGAGAAAGTCTTGGAACTTTTCATACGGGAGCTGGATGTGCCAAAACAGAGAGCCTTTGTGCGAGGGCAGCTTGCAGGCTTAGGCTATGGACTCTCACAGTTCTGCGTCTTCAGCTCCTATGGACTTGCAATGTGGTACTCATCAACCTTGGTGAAGAACGGAAAATATGATGATTTTTCCAACATCATTCGCACCTTCATCGTGTTGGTTGTCACCGCAGTCATGCTTGCCGAATCTCTCACAATGTCACCTGACATTTTGAGAGGATCTCAAGTACACACTCACTCAAATGGGCTCATGTAGATCTTCAAAGTTTAGAGTTCTGACTCTATGTGAAGTTGCATAAGATGTGAGGCATGCTCTGAAGATGGAGTTTTTGTGTTTTCTGAATCACTACTTCTTGTGTGCATTATCAGGCATTGAAATCCATATTCAAGATCCTTGACCGAGAGACAGAGATAGACCCCATTGACCCAGCTGCCAAGGAGGTGGTGGAGGTGAAAGGTGATATCCAGCTCAAGCATGTTAGATTTGCATACCCATCACGACCAGACATGACGATCTTGAAGGACTTTAGCCTGAAAGTACGTGCTGGCAAGAGCCTTGCATTAGTCGGTGCAAGTGGATCAGGTGAGCACTGGGTTTAAGGTTTAGGGTTTAAACCCTAAACCCCAAACCTAAACCCCTTCTAAGCTTTTGCTTTTTCTGTCATCAGAATTTTATAGTTGGAAGTCTAATCTCTGGTGATCATAGAGCATCCACCTGTTATGTCTGATCTAGCTATCATCATCTCCAGGAAAGAGTACTGTGATTGCCTTGATTGCAAGGTTCTACGACCCCTTGTCCGGAAGAGTGACTATTGATGGAACTGACATAAAACATTTGAAGCTTCAATCATTGCGACGCCATATTGGACTGGTGCAGCAAGAGCCTGCACTTTTTGCAACCACAATCTACAAGAACATCCTATACGGTCGAGATGGGGCATCTGAAGTTGAGATCATTGAGGCAGCAAAAGCTGCAAATGCGCATACTTTTATCTGTGCTCTACCAAATGGCTACAAGACAGAAGTTGGGGAGAGGGGTGTGCAATTGTCTGGTGGCCAGAAGCAACGTGTTGCAATTGCAAGAGCTGTTCTCAAGGACCCAGCCATTTTGTTGTTGGATGAGGCAACCAGTGCTTTGGATTCACAATCTGAAGAGATTGTTCAGGAGGCACTTGACAAGCTAATGCAAGGCCGGACTACTGTCCTTATTGCCCATAGGTAAGTATTTTGACAATCACTCTCAAAACAGTGCAATAGCATTCTGCAAACATCTCTTGAGTGCTTAGGATTTAGGGTTCCATCATCCCTGAGACTTTCCCGTTGCTTCTGGAATGCAACAGAAACAACTCCAGGACACAGATTTTGTATATAATGGTTTGCCTGACATTTTGAGCTGATTATTCTAATATTGATCTACACCCATCCTTTGGGAGCTGATGAAGTCAGTGGGTTGTCATGGAATCTCATCACTGCTATTTGTGATGGAGGTGGTGGTGATGGTCTGACACTTTGTGAGTGACACTCTCATAAGGTTATGACTGCATGCAATTGTCATCATGTTACCTTCAATTTCTTGTTGTGGAGATTTCCTCTGCAATTTCATAGAGACATTATGTCTTGTTTCAAACTGGAAAAACTAAAGGATTCTAAAGTTTGGGTCTCTTTGGAGCATACAATAACGTAAACCAATCTTGCTTCGTTTTGGGCTTTCTTTGGGTGGATTGTAAAATTACAGGTTGTCGACAATAAGGAATGCAGACACGATTGCAGTGGTGAGGGATGGACAAATTGTAGAGAGGGGAACACATGAGTCGTTGATGGTGGAATCTGTTGGGGCATATGTGAAGCTCATCAATCTTGACTCTTCTGCTGGCGAAGCGTCTTGTAGTTATAGATCCACACAAGTGTGAAATACCAACAAAACAAGAGATACTGTCTACTTTGTCTAAGAAACCAATTTTCTCCTCTAAAGCTCTTTCACTCTTGAGAGTACTCCATCTTGTTCATTCCTCTTTTCTTCCTCCTCACCTGTGACCTTGCCCTGCCAGGCTCAGTCACAGGCTTGCTAGGAGCTGGAATTGGCCAAAACTCTACCAACTCTCTAGTACAAAAGCTCGCAGTACATTCGGTGTTGTTTCCATAACCGATTGTAGGGAGTGTCTCTTTTAATGTGGCGACATGCCATTGGACCCAAGTTATATCATGTATCTTGCTGCCTTTTGACAATTTCATAGCTCCCTGATGCCTTTTTGAAAGTTCTTGGTTGTTGGTTGGCTGAACCTCATAACTCACCATCTTCTATCTTCCATAACCCGGAAGCTGGGTGCTCCCCTACAATTGGGACTCTTTTGCTCAAATGGTGAGTAAGGGTTGATGTTAAAAGAATTGAACTGGGTGGTACAAAACATTATTGAAACATTAAAATGTTTGATGTCTATGCAAGTTGTGACATGATGCAATCTTTTTTAACTCATACAAAAAGAGAGAGGATCAAAATTACAAAAGATGCACCAAATAAGTTGGTCCATCATTCTTAAAGTTGAAATATGCCTAAGTTATCATGCAAATATATATGTCTTGTCAATCATTTCAATTGGTTTCAAAAAGTCATTGTTGGATTTTTCAACCTTGCAAATTTTTTATTTTTTTTAAAATCCTAGTAAGTACTAGGGAGGTGTGTGCAAAAACAAAAGAGGGGGGTGGAAATGGTAACAAAGATAGCAACATGTGTCATAAATAGAAAGTAAAAACTAATTTTGTAAAAAGCTATGCATTCTTTTCCTCTTATTTTCAACTAATTTTTCTTTTAGTTGAAAAATTTGCCAATTTTGTGACCTTAATTTTTTTTTTTAAAACTTCCTAGTAGGTAAGTAGGTGAAAAAAAAGAGAGGAAAAAGGATGGCAATGATACCTAAGTGCATGTAAAAATAAAAAGTAAGAAGTCATTTAGTAGAATTTTTTTTTGGGTTCCAGTGTAGTTGTTGGAAAAGCTCAGGTTTTAGACTCCTCAAAATTTCAAAACAAATCCCTAGCAGGGGGGTTTTGTTTTTCAATTTTGTGACATAGAAATTTGGAAGAAAAATCCACAAAAAATTAGAAATTTTAGTTCAATTTATACTAGAAAAAATGAAAATTAAAAAAAACCCAGCTTTTTGTCCAAATAATGACAATATTTGTTGGCCGAAAAAAAATCATTGCTAGGTATTACATAGATATGTATTTGAAAAATAAGAGAGGGGAAAAATGATGGTGACAAAGATACCTAAGTGCACACATTAAAAACAAAAATTGATAAAAACTGAATTAGTAAAAAGACTATTTGATTTTCATGTAATTTCAACTAAATCTTCTGTATTTTTGGAAAAAAAATTGCCAATTTCATTACCTCTCAAACAAAAGAGATCCATGATAACTAGATAGGTTGATAGATAAGGGAAAAACAAAAGATGAAAATACCACCAATAGTGATAAAGATGTTGGATATCAACTTCGTACCAAGTTATTTAAGTTATTTTAATTGAGTTATATTTATTTGAGATATTTATGTTACATGCACATACTTTTTGGACTATGAAATATGTTAGATAAGCTTATTTAAATATCTCTAATTAAGTTTAGGGTGACATATTTCAATGCATGGAATTATGACCTTGTGCATGTGCTTTTACATGCATTTTTAGGTAGGTAACATTTGCACGGGGTGTTCACCTCATATTCAAAAATAATCAAGAGCTTAGGGTTTAAATTATAGGTTTGTCTCAACATTTGTGTGGTCCTAGGGTTGGGTGGAGAGCTCGTTGCAAATCAATGTTTTTATCATTTTTATTCTTTCATCAATCCATTGTCAATTTCTAACAAAAGATATTTCAACACACCCTAAAAATAATAATAAAATAAAAAACACTAAATTAGTAAAATGATCCTTATTGTGCATAGGTGTGCAACGTTGATTACTACCTATTTTGTGCTTGTTTAACATAAGTCTCCATTGGCCCAATTGTTGCCAAGTAAATATTGGCCTCAACACTTATGTTAAACCAATGACAACATGAAAATTTTTAATTATTTTTAAAATTTTAAGATTTTCAAAAATTGAAAAAATATTTTTAAATTAAAATTTTCATAACCAAACTTGTTTAAAGTACTTTTTTTTACCCCATCTTGCTTTTCTTTTTTCCCCCTTTTTTCATGATTTTTTTAATTTTAAATATTTTTCTCCTTTTCTCCTTTTCTTATTTTTTTCAACTCTAATTTTTCTTCCAAGGTCTTCCAAGGAGGATGTGTTTTATTTTTTATTTTATTTTATTCTCTCAATGGATTTGTGCTTTCTAAAGTTTGGGATTGGATGCTCTTGGAAGGAATATCATTTGTGATTGCAAACATTTGAATCACAAATATATAATCTTGATTTTCTTGTGTGAGATTTCTCATTTGTGTGTTCTATAATATAAAGTGTGCAAACTTTGTTTTTGGAAACTTTTGTTCAAGTTTTAATGAAATATTGATTATGGTGATGGACAAGAACAATTAAATGAAATAACATTTTGAAATGTTAATATTCACATGTGAAACCTTACCTTTATTGCCCGTCATAATAAGAACTAGCAGGTTGATGAAAGCTAATTTAAGAAAATAAGGATTAAGAAGTTAATTTGGAGTCACAAAGTTTAGGTTTAATTTTACACATTAATTAAATTGAAAATTTAAAAAAATTTGGCTTATTTACTAAATAACTTATTGTAACAATACAAGGTGAGGGAAAAGTAATTGGTGGGAGGGTAGCACTATGGGTAGGGTGGAGGAATGACAAATTGTTTTCTTATTTTTTTGTACATTTTCCAATTCTATGGTGTGTTTATAAATAAAGTTTTGCAAGGTTGCAACAATTGCTTGCTAGTAAAGGCAAAATAGGATATCAAGGTTTCATGATTCGCCAACATAAAAAATCTATGTTAACAATTTGCACCATGGGTGTTAGTAGAGACAAAGGCACTTCTCACCACAAAAAAAGGAAGGGTGACTTGGTTATGACACTCCCTAATATAATCATAACATGTTAACAAAAATGGACACAAAGTGATTCAAGGAGCATAGAAATAATTACAAGACATCAAGTTCCTAATGAATTACAATCATACGACTTTTTAAATGCAACACAAAGACTATGGACCTCAAAGGACTAGATCATTGATGATTTCCTTTCAAGAGCCAACTATTCATAAATGTGGTAACTCATTTTTTAACAATAAAGCCCCAATTCTTATTTAATACCCCATTCCCATCAAATCTTTCCCATTGGAAGTTGGACAAAAAATAACATAAGCTTGAACATTACAACATTTGTTTTCCATAAACCCACCAATGTCCATAGAACCTCATTTTCCTTGGAGCTTCTACAACATCATAGGTATTCTCTTCCGAACACAAATTGTCTGATAGTTACCTTCAAAACTCCTCTAAACCCACAACAAAATGAACATTGCCACAATGAATGTTCATGAAATTTCTAGACTCCATTGTCACCTCCCTTGAACTAGTCCTTAACTTTTAACATTAGATCTTTTACTCTTCCTGAAGCTCATAACACAATAGAAAGTATAATACAAGGCAGAGTATAGAAAATCAACAATGGGGCATTATTCCCCAACTTTTCCTTAAACAAGACAAATTACCCCAAGAAAATGCAACCTCACAACTTAGAAGAACTTATCTCTTTCCATATGCCTATCTTTTCATAAATCCCTGAAACCTCCATCTTGTAAGAACCCCTTGCCACCATTTTCTTGCACATCAAAACACCAACACCAACCATCACCAAGTTCCATGATTTGCACTCACCATCAAGAACATCAACAATGTAGCTAGGAAACCGCTCCATCACCAAAACCACCTCAATAATGTCGCTCCATTGAATAACAAGCATCAAACATACTTATCTACAAATAAATAAAACAACATCCAAATGTAGAAAATAACACTAAACATTAGACTTTTAGCGTCCACAATTCTTCATGATGATAATAACTCCATAATTTGGCATCTTCTGTTAATCACCCATCAAAAATTAAAATTACTTTATTCCATCCATGCACATCCATCCACAGAAAATTCTTGACACTAGTTTTAGGTCACATGCATGCTTTCATATGCACAGGCCTTTTCTCAACACACAAGGGAATGTGTAACCAAAAAAGGAGGTACATGAAAATACACAAAGTCCCCAAATTTTTCTTGCAAACTGAAATGTTCAATATTGAATTCAAACTACATCTTGATAATGAGAAAACACCTTCACTAATTCGATTCTTGCAGTAATTCTGCTTTGGACATTAATCTAAGATTGATGATAGATCAACACATTTTGGATTTCCTTTTTTGGGCTATCATGGTCAAATGGTTGCAAATTCCAAACAACTGACCTAACATCCTTCAGTCTACTTCCCCATCAAAACTTTAATAACCTTTGAAAAGGATTATTTACAAACAATTATTATTCATTAGTAGACTCTCAAAAATTCTTCAACTAACCACAACCTTCCCATGGATAACAATTGTTTGGAGCTCCCAATATCTCAAGTATTCAACCTTCCCAACAGAAACTATGGATTGCCTCAAATATATTGAATTTGAATATGAATCTCACAACTAACTGGCCCCATTAGTCTTCTTGAACATATCATCATTTCCATCATTAGTCTCTAACGACTCATTATATCTAGACATCTTATTGTTGTCTCCAATGTAGCAGAATTGATGGAAACAACTTAAAATCCACAATGCATTTTGGGCATTCTTCCCAAAATAATGAGCAAATCCACACAACAAAAGTTGAAACCTCAATAGAACATAGTGCTGAAAATCATTCAAATCCAAAAACCAACCAACAAACTTAACTTGAAGTCCTAAAACCTTTTTGTACTTACGTAACCTCCAACAATTCCGTAGCTCACACCATTCTCCTCCACACAAAAATTAAACAACATACTTCATATTCATCCCTAAACTTTCACACACTCTTAAAAACATACTTATCAATAGCAACAATGTTTCCTCACAAGAAGTTTTTTTGTGAATGATTATATGAAAAGATAGTAGGTGGTTTTTTTCAATGCCATGACTTCAATAGCAAACACCCTTTCCCCACAATAGCCCTAAAAACCTATCATCCATATTTTTCATGCACAAATGCACCAACAATAAATACTAAGTACCACCTTGGTAAGGACTTGAAATAATACCTACCTTGTACCACTTTTATACTAGGGATATATCACATACTAGCCAAAAATCAATCCTAAACTCAATCCATTACTTGGACAAGTACAAAATATCAAAAGGGCCGTACTAATACATGACTCCATCCTCAAGCCAAATTGTTAAGAAATGTTTCAAACATAGGCCAAAATGTTAATTTAAAAAAAAGTCCTAAGCCAAAGTTTCAAAAAAATTCAACCTTAAACCAACATGCATAAGCCAAATTAATTTTTTCTTGGGATAAACTCTCTTGGCATGAGGTTTAACATTATGCCAATATATGTGTATTATTATTATTTTAAATGTATATTTGTATCAAATACACAAAAATTCTTGGTTCAATGGCTTGGGGCTATTACAATTTGACCCGAGGTCATTATCTTTAAAATGTAGGACATTAGTCTAAAAGGTGCAAAACATTTGTCTTAAGGGTGCAAGACATTTGTCCTAAGGGAACAAGACATTTGACCAAACATTTAAGCATTTAACACAGGTCGAATTGAGGGGGAGGCCTCCATTGTTTTAAGTGTCCAAATAAAACTTGAATGCCTCCTCTCGAGCATCTGACACATTAAAAATTGTCAAAAATGGATTAGAAATGAGAAAGTTGTGGCCCCCCCAAGTAAAGGGGTTCAAGAATTTTGTTTAAAAAGCACAAAACACAACAAAGTCAATTCCCAAACACCCAATAAATTTCTTATGTGTTGTTCTTTTGCTATTAGAGTTCAAAGATTATTTGTAGAATTGAAGGTGGTGCTCCTACAACACTTTGAATCGTTTAAAATGAATAAGAAATGAGAAAATTAAAAGCTTTGAAAGTAAGGGGGGTCCAAAGAGAAGAAAAAAGAAAAAAGAAAATGTTTTGTAAGTTGGAAAACTTATTTTTCTTCTTACTATTTTTTCATTACTCCTTTTCATTTGCATTTCAAAGAAGATTCTAAAACTTAAGGTAGCGCACTCCCATAACATTTTAAATCACTTAAAATGAAGCATAGATGACAAAGATCTTCAATGATAGGGTATTGATTGGTGATGGGTAGTTTTACCCTAATGTTGTTCTATCCAACATATTGACTTTCATCTAAAATAACACTTGGGATGGTGGGCAATGATTAAAAAAAAAAACCTTTTTGCCTTCATAATTTGCCCACACATTATTGGGCAAAACATTTTTGAATTGTCTAAAGTTTTTAAAGCATGAAATTATTTTCAGAATGCTCAAAATTTTTGGGCATAAAAGAAAATAGTTTTCAATATTTATAAGGTGCCCATAATTATTGAGTAAAATAATAATTCCGAAAATGCCAAAAAAAATTCAAGCACCAAGATTTTTCAGAGTGCCCTTTTTTGGGGCAAAATTGAAAAAAATCAACATTTATAACTTTCCCAAGTAGGCTAAAATTTTCAAAAAATTTCGAATTTTTTCCAAGCATTTTAGATTAAAAACCCATGAATATTTCTAAGCATAGGATTTGTTGGATTCCCAAAATTTTGAGCAAAAATGAAAAAATTTCAACCTATAAAATATGCCCAAAATATATTGGGTAGAATAAAGATTCTCAAACCAATGAATATTTTTCAAGCATCTTGAGAAATGTTTTCTAGGAATCTCTAGAATGCCCAATTATAAACCTTAAGAAAAATATTTTAAAAATTTAATTGTAAGCCTCAATGCTAATTTTTAAAAAATTCTAAGTCAAAAAAATAAAAAGATTCTAACTTGAGCCCTAAGTGCTAGGCCCAAGTGTTAAAAAGATTCTAACCCTAAGTGAAAATGGTAATTTTCTAAAACCCTAAATCAAAATAATAAAAAGATTTTAATCCTTAGGCTTAAATAGATTCTAACCCTTAAGCCCAAATAGATTTATCTTTAGGCTTAAAAAGATTCTAAATTCAAGCCAAAATATTAAAAAATTCTAATCTTAAGCTTAGATGTTAAAAAGATTTAAACTTTAGGCTTAAACATTAAAAATATTCTATTCTTAAACCAAAATATTAATAAAGATTTTAACTATAGGTTAAATTATTATTTTTAAAAAAAACCTTAAGTCAAATTTCAACCAAAGATCAAAGTTTTTTAACATTTAAACCATAAACCAAAGTCTTAAAAATAATTTTGAATGTTGTGTTCAAATGCTAAAATATTTTAACCCTAAACCAAAATTGTAATTTTAAAAAACTCTAAACCAAAATAACAAAAAGATTTTGATCCTTAGGCTTAAATAGATTCTAACCATTAGGCCCAAATAAATTTTATCCTTAGACCTAAAAAGATTTAAACCTATAGATCAAATTTCAACCAAAGATCAAAGTTTTAAAAATATTTTAATCATAACCCAAAGTCTTAAAAAAGATTATGAGTTTAAGCCAAATTGTTAAAAGATTTTAACATTAGGCCCACCTCATTTTGTCTAGAGATGTACAATACTTGGTCTTCAAGGCACTTTTCCATTATATTTGTATGATGCGATGAATACATTTAAAAATACATCCTAAGCTTGTGTACGAAAAGGAAAGGGGAACCATATTTCTACTCAAACATGTAATGTGCTACATTACACAAAGGAAAGGAACTGAATCAAAATTTGATATATTTCAAATTCCCTGATTCTTTACACTTACAACTTGCTACTTGCTAAAGATTTAGGTGGATGAGAATATTTCCGGATTCACTTTCATTGAGTGACCACATGGTTTTTAATGACAAGCTCTCATCCCCAACATTAACTAAAAATCCCAAGAGCTTTCACAAGATCAAAATTTCAACCCAAAACTTAAACAAGATCAAGTTCAAGAACCCATATCCATGAAAGATCCCAATTGCAACCCAAAACTCAGGTTGAAACTTTCTTGAAATCTTTTTTTAGAGTGCTAAGGAGGGTACTCACCCCCTTAACTTAGCCCAACTTGTTTCCCAGGATGAGATTTAAACTTAACTTTTCTTGACGCATTGCCATCAAGAACCTCTCAATGAATCCCCTATGATTTTGCATCACCTCCACCACCAATCCATGAACATTTGTAAAACCCTAATCTTACAATGCAACAAAAGAAATTGCAAGATCGGAAACACAACACTAACATTCTTCTCATGACTATTAAAAATAAAACAACAGAACATTAAAAAAACCACAATAGTAGCAAACCTCTTGCACACTTAGCTTTGAAAATCACCCCATTTTTTTTTTAATCAACTCTTATGTAACTTGCATTACATCCATGACCAAATCTTTTGAGCCAATCCCAGAAACCGCTCCATGAAGAACCAATAAACAAAGTTAATAAGCTAGTAAACTCATCATAAACATACTAGACCAAATGCCCACAATTCAGTTCTTCCATGAATGCACACATTAGAAACATAAAATAATACAAACAAGAACTATCTAAAACAATAAGACCATAATTATTGCATGATTATTGTAGCCATCCAACGCCAAATGAAATTTGCCATTTTTTTCCTTTTTCACTTTAAGGCTCCTTCTAGGTGACAATTGAACCATGAGCCAAAGAAAACTATCCTAAGGTCCAATCTAAAATTGCTTCCAGCATGACCCTTTTGATATTCTATAGACAAGCCTAGTATGAAAAGTTTTTATTAGAATTACCCAATAGGTAAGTATTAAGTACTAGGAGTCTAGGACTAATTAGGTATGATATATTTTTTAGTGCCCAATAGATAGGGTTTTCTAGTTACTTTAAGCAAATGGTTGGGGTGCGAAGCAAATAGTTTTGTTGGGTTAGTCTATTTGGGTGATGATTGATTAGTGAATGAACCCATCATGGAAACAGATTGGGATGTGAATATGGCATTGTGCAAGAAGCTTTTGCCTAAAGGGAAGGGACTTCATATTATGGTAGGGTTTTGAGAACCATGGATGGATGGATTGACTCTCATCAACAAACTAGATTTTGTGACAGAAAGCGGTTTAATGTTATAATGAATCAACGTCATGGTGGTATCATGGGTAATTAGTTTTCAGGAAACAAATTAGGAGTTAGGAGTAAGAGGAGGATGATGATCATTTGAAAGCCATGGGGAATGTGGATGATGGGTTCACCCTTACAAGGAGAGTACATGTCAAAAGTGTTGCAACAAAAGTGAGAGTTGCTCTCATTTGTGTAGGGTTTAAGGTTTTGTTAATTAGTTAGTATAGGCATGGCAAGCCCAACCGTTTCACTGTCATCAAAGCATAGATAGGTATCACAACAAGATTTTGATATTGTGATGATTTGTATGGATTATCATGACACATCTCCGTCCCTTCACCCGATGATTGCTAGTGCATCTACTTTGCCTCATCTGGTTTCTTCAATTTCACCTAGTTCATCCACACATTCCACACCTTTTCTACTTCATTAGCCATGGGCTATTCCTTAATCATCTATACCTACACTAAGGGCCTATCCATCCCATCAACAATGTCCGTGTGTTTTTTGTTTCGGTTATGGTTGCTTATATGTAACAGGAGCAGGTTTAGCACATCACCATACATCAAGCACCACACATAGGCAGTCATCAACTTCCAGGGTGCTAATGCCTTCATCATTACTATCTTTTCCTCCTTTGGCTTGGACATGGATTGCATCATTAGATATCATCGATGCTTTCCATCTTGGTTTACCACATCCTTTCTCATACCATCACATTCCATATGTTTTTCATGTCAAGGTTCAACGTGTTTTGTGCATCCCTTTAGTTTGGTTGGTTGTCGATCCATTCGATGTAGCAACTTGGCATGCATTTTTGCTCTTCCATTTGTGGTGTTTGTCATTTTCGCCATGAGGTGGTGAGAAAGGCCATCAAGAGACATGTGCCCATTTGCATTGGTAAATGGCAAGGGACTTGGGAAACATTATAAAAGGAGCACACAATTAGAGCATAGGTGTTGGCTTTTCAAAGATCTTTAAAGATGGCACCAAATCTTATTCCACTTCCATTAGCACAATTGTGTTATGCACATGCACTTGCTCATGTAGGGGAGTATGTTCAAGCAGCACATGCATTGACCCCCAACACTTTTGCGATCAGATTAACTAAGAACATTATGGCCCTTTGCCATTTTCATCCATTGGCTAAGGTTGACCTCCCCCCTTTTGTCGACAATTTTTATCCAAAGAAATATTTTGTTTTGGATAGAAAGGAATTTAATTTTTGTTTTGACATGTTCTCCACGTTTTTCATACAATGGTCCTTTGGGTATGGTGTATGAACTTTTGCAAGATTGTTTTGTCCCTAATGATTCTGCTAATGGTTTTGATTTTTTTGTGACATGCAGGCACATCATTTGTGTTCATGTTTTTCCATTAGTATCATGTTTGCTTATTGCATCATAACTATTGGCTTTGGAGAAACAAGTTAGAGGCGTTCGACCCATTGCAATTGGAGAGGTGATTTATTGGTGAGTTGTTCACACAATGGTTATTTAGTTCAAGGATACATTTGTAGAACATTTTAATCCACACTAGTTTGGGGTGGCAACACTAGGCAAATGTGAGATAGTGCTTCATGGGGTTAAAGTTATGTTGGATTTACATCTAAAGTGGGTGGTATTATAGGTGGATGTTCGAAACGCGTTTAATTCAGTATTTCAAACAACCATTTTTCAAGAGTTGTGGTTTTTTACCGACACCTTGGATCATCCTTTCCCATTTGTTTGTTGGTTTTACGCACACCCATTTCCATTATATTTTTTAGAAGCGTCTAGGCATAGGGATTTCATTCTCATTTCATCTGAGTCTAGAACACAATAGGGGGATCCTTTGGGAGGAGTGTTGTTTGCATTAACTTATATTTGTGCTTTTCGTCCTATTGCAACATCCCACCCTACCTTGTGCTTTCCCTTTGTTGGTAAATGATATGCACATAATCGGTTTTGCCTTGGATGTGTTACCTTTTTTTGTGATTATAGGAGGAATTTGGAGCATTAGGACTTTGAGTGTAGCCAACACTTTGTTTTAATCTTCATAGGGGTTAGACCAGTCTATATCACTTCCTCTAGGTTTTTTACACTTTAATCTAATTGTCATATTCTAGGTGTTCCAATGGGTTCTTTGCCATTTGTGGAATCTTTCATATTAAAGGCATTCTAAGAGGCCTTTGACACGATTGTTAGCCTTCTTATGTTCACAAATCCTCAGGAAGCTTTTATGATGTTTTTCACTTTGTTATGCTAAGGAACCAAACTACTTACAATGTATTGTGTTTCCATCACTAGGTATCTTTTGACATTATATCGAGTTTGATACTCCTACCATAATTATGTTAGAAAAACTATTAGGGTCAAGATCCTTTGGCACCATAGTGGGCCATTTGGTTCATCGTTAGGTCATTCTTCCTACTTCTTCAAGGGGCTTAAGCCTTCCCTTGGTGGTTTGACGTATTGCCCCCACCTTTTTAAGATGTTGGGTTTTCATTGCTCTTGCAATCGTTTCTCGTTTCTAACAAGATGATCACTTTACTTTTTTTGATGTTATGGCGCATGTAGAGATCAATACTTATTCCTTCTAGGTTGCATTACAGGATATTCAAACATTTTTACTTGAGGTTGTCTAATCACATGTTTTGCCTTTCAAGAGTTTAGTAGTGTAATCCTATCTTCAAATGCAATCTTCTTTGATAGGCCAACTACACAAATAGGAATTTACTTCGCTTTTGGCAGATGTTCCTTCAGTTTTTGTGCGGACATGTCTTCACTCTTGTGTAGGTCCAGTAGCAAGGGCTTGGATTAGCTCATTTTACCACCCTTTCATTCCGTTTCTCCTTCACCCATTTTCTTATAACATTTTGTATTTGTTTCAGTATACCACACATCCTATAGTTGTGCATTTTTCTCGATGCCAATGTGGTCATACTATTGATGATTTGGGTATCAATTTGCTACGTTGCCTATGTGGGAGTGATTGCACTACAACCCATGATACACTTCAAAATATTGTTGCAACTATCACATCGGAGAATGAAGCTCACGTATAAAGAGAGGCTTTTCATTTTTTCCACCACCACACACAAAGATGAATGGATATTGTCATCATTAGAGATAATTTTCGAACCTTGGCAAACGTTGTCATTGTTGATTCGATTTGTCTAGAGTTGGTGCAATGTGCTTCAACAACATTGCATGCAACGACAATTGTCGTTCAAGACAAGGCACAATCCTACATAAAATGAGTGCTAAGAGATGATTTCATTCCCCTTGCCATAGAGACCTATAGTTGTCTCCGTCCTTGTTTTGATTCTTTCCTAACTTCTTGTGTACATGCATGTATAGCTTGCCATTAGCAAACCTCCTTGATACCTTTGATGTTTATATTTTTTTATAGGCAACATGTGTCAATAGCCTTATAGTGTGCGCAAGACATCGCGATTCTTTAGTGGGTTGTCACGTTTAATCACAATTTTTCATTTCTTCCACACATACCAGCTAGTGCACCTTCGTCACTAGTTAATTTATGACAAAGGACGCTCTCTTAACATTACGTCTTCCACTTCATTATTATTATTTTGATGGTCTTGGTTTTTGTCTGTGTGTTTACATTTGCTTCAACATGCCTTGTACTTTTTGTGTATATATGTTTTTTAAAAATAGGTATCAGGGTCCTTGTTATTATTGTGTGTTGTTTTTTTTTTTTTTTTCCCAAATTTGTGAAGTAGGTAGGTTGCCGATTATGCACAAGAGGACTTAGCCAAATTTGACTACAAGTCCTAGGGGGAAATAGAGAAATTTAGGATTCTTTTTATAATTTGGCAATTTGTTGGAACCTATTTTCTAAATATGGCAACTTTAGATTTAAAAAAATTTCCCTTGTAATGTGAGGACTTGGGCACAAAATTTTCCCCATAAATACCCTTTATACCGTTGGAAATTGGCACCTTCTTTTTCTTTTTCTTTTCTCTCGCCAGGTTGCGAAAATTCGGCAAAAAACAAAAAAACAAAAACACACTGGACTCCAGGATTGTTATGGGGATACTGGTTTAGGGTCTGGAGCCCTAACCCTAAAACAGTATTTCTCCATATAGAGCAAGTTTACTTTGCGCTGGAGAAGAGTCTGCACAGACAGACAGAGGAACAGAGGGAGGGAGGAAGGGCATTTGCATCTACTTGTGGAGAACTTCGTCTGCTGAAATCGGGCCCGGTTTCTTCTACCTGAGTACCTTCTTGCAATCGCGTGTATGGGAGGAAGTTGTGAACTTCTCCTTTCTGTTCTGTGGTGTGTAGATTGCCTCACTATCATCATCTCTTTCAGATTCGCGTAGTATTTCTTTGTTGGAGGGAAGAGTACAGGAACTGGGGAGTACAGGAACATGCCTGGATTCCAGGAGAAGGAAGAGGAGGATTCAACAACAGATGCAGCGATTCCAGTAGATGCTTTTGGTATGGAAGAAGAGGTGCACGTGGGTAACAACTCAAGGAAGAAGCGCAAAGTTGTCTTCCCCTATGGCAATTATCACCGCTACTATGGATATCGGGTCTGTCTCTCTCACTCACTTCCCAAGTTCATATCAACTGGGACTGAACCCTAAACCCTAAACCTGGGTTTTAGATTCTAACAAAGTTTTTGTCCTAGCTTCTAGGAATTGAGTTAGGGTTTAGAGGTTTTAGCATCTGTTTCTTCTTCAAGTCCTTGGAGTAGGGGATGTTGTGGCATTCATGTTGTGACAGGGAGTTGTGGTCTCAAGCAGGTTGGGAAGACCCTCAAGCAAGATCCACGGATGGAGTTGATGCAAATACGGTGGTTTCAAGACAAAGATGTGCTTGATATCGGCTGCAATGAAGGCCATGTCACCATTGCCCTAGGTACTATCCACTATGGCTTTCTTGTCATGGGTTTTGTGTGTATGTCCTCATATGATTCCTGATTGCATAAATGTTGGATCAATCATGATGATGATCTCATCTCTAATCACTATGTTCTTTGCCACCAGAAGAATGGTGTAAGAGGATGATGTATGAGTGAGATTGCGCGTGTGTTTGTTGTGTGATACAGCCCAGAAATACCATGTTCAAAGTATGTGTGGAGTTGACATTGACTCAGGTTGGTTCCTTCTTCAAAACTCAGTTCTTGTCCCAGGATGTTACATTCACTTTGCACAAGCACTTCTATACCTTTGAAGGAGAAGTTTCTGGAGATCAAAATTGGGTCAAAATACTTGAATGGGTTATGTAGTTTGCCATTTGTGATCAATGGAAGATGGAGTAAAATCTGTGAATTGTGGGTTTAGGGGTTTAGGGTTGTAGATGTGCACCTATCAATGAGAATGGAAAAGCTAAACTTATCAGCTTAGTTGCTGTCTGATCTGTTTGGGATATGGTTAACAATCAGCATTTCTGTGTCTTAAACTATGCAGCCTCTGTCAACAGGACTGATTTTCAGGGCAGGCAAGAATCTACAAACAGAGTCTGGAGTTCAAGGTGCTGAAGTGGTGCTAAAATCAAGGGATTGGAGTGAATACATAAATGAGAATGGCACCGAAAATGACGAGGATGAGAGTTTTGATCCAGTGGCAATGGAAAATGAAGTTGAATCAGTGGCAACTGAGTCTCTCAGGTCCCTCACTGGCAAGGAGCTTTTAGAGAGAGTTCAATTCAAAAATGTGAATTTTCTCCACTGCTCTTGGCGAAGTCATATATGTGATACTGTGCTTTGGTAAGTCCATGTGATCATCCTTATGCCCAATTCCTTGGGTAACCTCCTCCTTCCCCCAAAACAATCCACCTAAACCCTAAAACTAAAGCAGATTCCTGCCCTGGTTTTGTTTTTTGTTTTATCATCTTTAACCCCATCTTTGAATTTCTACTGTGCAGTTTGAGTGTAGCAAAGTGGATTCATCTGAATTGGGGAGATGAAGGCCTTATTCAACTCTTTGTTAAAATTTACCGATTGTTACGTCCTGTATGTTACTTCTTCATCTTTCTTGGAACTGATATGTAGCTTGTGATCATTATTGGTTTTTATCCAAACCCTCAAGAGTCTAATCAGCCTTGGGCATAAATAGGACATCCTCAGGCAGCTAATTGAAGTGATGGGCAGGGAATGATATTATTGATTTGGAGCCCCTCAGAGCCAAGAGCCATTAGTACACATAAGATGTTTACCGTCAGGAACTGCAGAAATTGCCATGGTTTTGATCTTTCCCAAAGCTGGGACCTTGTTTTCTGACAACGAGCTGCCTGTGGATCAACAGGGTGGAGTCCTGATATTGGAACCACAACCATGGAAGTCATATGAAAAGAAAAAGTGGGTTACAGAGGTAGTGTGGATGCTAACATTCCTTCTCTTCTAAGACACTACCTGTGTTGAAGCTTTGAGCATGCATATAATTGCAAGAATAACATTGTGCTGTTTCTGCAACTGGGTTTCCATCTGTCTTTCAAAAGAAATCAATGGTAGTTTGACAGTACTGTGGAAGGTTGTAACAATAAGTGTCTGCTCAGATGTCCAGGTGTTCTGTGGTCTAGAAAAGGCATTCAATTGCAAGATTCTCACATTTCAACTGTGAATTGCAGGTTGCACGGGAAAACTTCCGTAACATTGTTATTCGACCTGATTTATTTTCAGCACTTCTTCTAGACAAGGTAAAACTCAAGTTGTGTTACCTCTTTGGAGCTTTACTCTGGACCAAAGTGGTCACAGTTGGTGAATTTTTGACGAAGTAGGTTATTTTTGTAGACTAGTGTAGTGTGACAATATTGGAATACAATGTTTCCATGAACTTTACAGCATTAGATCATCATCTGTCAGGGCATAATTACCCAAAGAAATGCTAATTGTAGCTTGTTTTCTGTGTTGCAGATTGGGTTCAAGTCATGTGTGCAAATAACACAAGATGTTCCTGACTGTAGTGCTGGATTCAGTCGCCCTCTTTTCCTTTATACCAAGTGAGATATGTTTTGGGCAATTCAGGTCCAAACTCCAAACCTGACCACACTGAGTATGGGACCCTAAAATTCACAATGCCACCACACTATTTGAGCTTATCTCCTCTAGTAGAATTATATTTTTTCACGAATGGAAGTATAACTGGGGTGAAAAAAGGCTTTTTGTCTTGAATAGGCATGAAAGTGCCCTGTTCAAATTGTTGCCTTTCCTGAAACAGAACATGTAGCTATGTGGAAAAATATCAATCAGGAGAATTGATTTTCCTTTTGTGTCTGAGGATTTTGATATTTGTACATTTTTTTCTCTCCTATCTGAAAAGATTTTGTTGAGGTTCCGTTAGCTTCTGTTATTCATGACTGTTATCCAGTGTTTTGATGCATAGGTCTGGCTCAGCACAACTAAAACACAATCTTTTGTATGTATCTTTGAATTGTTCTCCTAGAAGAACCAACCACTGGAAAGCAGACCATTGAGTAGAGGTGTTTTATGCTAGAAGTTTTCATGTACACAATCTGCATGCATCATGATCAACGCTGAGCAAGGTAGGTTAACTCTCTAATTTGGTTCCCTGAATGAGATGAAAGTGAAACATGCTGTGAACTCCAATGGAATTGCATGTGGCCCTCTACTTGAGGTAAGGTCACAATTTCCTGTCTTGATGGTAGTGTTGTAATCCAGGCTTTTATAGTATTCCTAATGCTAATCATTTAAAGGTTGTGTTACAGCATCCCCAGCAATGCTCAATGTATGAACCTGCAAAAATGTTTCTCACATCCAAGTTTAGCTATCCACTTTTTTGCAACCTCACCCATAAAACTGGCACTGCAAATGGGTGGGTGACTACTAATGTTAGTACCATCTGGACTAGTCAGTGACCAATTGCAGATGTCAGACCATAATTAGTACTCTATGGCAGGTGCACAACTCTGTTGCCTTTTACCAGGCTTAGCCAATTGTGCAAATTGTGCAAATATGCTGGGCCAAAACCATTCTGCTGAGCCAAACAAGGCCCAAACCAGCATGTTTTGACTTTTCTTCATCCAATTTTAATGTGGAGGGTCACATACTGAACACAACTGTGGAAGCTCTTAGCTATCTATAATGAAAGTTACATGAGATGGTAGGTTGACAAACTATCAATGCTATTTCATTCCTGTTTGCCATTGCCATTGATGCACAACAGAGAGTTCATACATCACTCACATTTTACAAGATCACAAATTTAGAACACATGATGTAGAATGGCAAGTTAATCGACATGCACACATTTCCTTCAACCAGTTCAGACTGTCTGAATTTTGTAATGGGTTAGAACCAGCGGAAGGTACATGCAGGTGAAATTATGAGATAGATAGTAAGTACATTGTGTGAATCATACATAAAACACATCGACTGAGAGATGCATATGCGCTGATACTTGCTTTGTCACCTCACAAATTGTCAAATCCATTTCTCAATTAAACTCTGTTGGGGAAAGAAAATATTCACCTTGCTTTTAGAGTGGTGAAGGGTGGGTGAAACCCCACCTTTTCTGCATGGGGTTCATCATCCAAAGGAATTCTGTAGCTTTCTGGTGGTTGGACCCATGGCCAAGTGAAAAAGCATGGTTGCTAGAAGTCTGACCTAATTGGACAGCTACTAGGTACTGAGTAAATGGCAAATTCTCAAATCAAAGAATTGGTCTCACTGGCAGCTTAGAAAACATCCTCTATACAGTAACAGTTGGACCTTCTTTGAGGGACAAACTGCAGCAAATGATCCTTTCTGCAACTGCTTGAGAAAAATAGCTTCTTGCAGTTTAAGCACCAGCATGCAAATAATTTTTATCCATGGCTGCTTAGAAAACATCCTCTATACATTAACAGTTGGACCTTCTTTGAGGGACAAACTGCAGCAAATGATCCTTTCTGCAACTGCTTGAGAAAAATAGCTTCTTGCAGTTGAAGCACCAGCATGCAAATAATTTTTATCCATGGCTCTCAATGAGCTTGTTTTCGATTCAATATCCGGAAGAATGACTGCAGGATCTTGAAGAACCAAATAGCATTCATGAAACCCAAGCCTCCAGGCGCCAGTATCAGAAATACATATGCCACATTATGCAGTTGTTTCATCTGGACCACAAATCATCCACCATAAACACCACATTTGAATAGTTATTCTGGCACCAGAATTCTCCTGTTCTGGGGGTTCACCTCCAAACTCCAGTGGCACACATTTTGCTGTGTGATCAAGAAGATGGAGGGAGGCTGAAAAAGGTTTAAGGTTTAGGGTTTAGGGCTTAGAGTTGGATGGGTCTGACAGTCTTATAAAAATTCCCATCTAGAAACATTCTACAGCTTTTCCTGTTTTTGGCCAGTGGAGTAAATCCTCACTGAAATGTATCGTGCTGTTTTCTAACACATTTACAAAGATGCTGCTCATTGTGGACATGGGTAGTTTATACAATCATAGATGGAAGTTGTTAACATCTTTCACTGAACCAGATGTGAAGTGTGCCTACCTGCTCACGGTGAGCATACATGTGAGTGAAACAATATAAGAACAGTAGTATGCGAGCTACCTGCAATACCCACTCTTCCTTCAGAAATCTGGAAAAAAAATTACTGCATCTTCTTCTCCAGTTATCCCTTGCATGCCAAACTCTCTTGGGATAGATCACATGATTACACTATATGAACAGATTTGAATAAACCCTAAACCCCAAACCTAATAACAACACTCAAGAGGGCAACATACTTGGATGGGTAATCAGGAAAAAAGACTGACAGAGAATTACCAGCCATAGCAAGGTAAGAGAGAACCCATTGATGAAGTATAGTTTTGAGTCCTTCTGCCCCAATACAGACATATACCTGCATTGCCCCAGTTAAGCCTGTGTTAGACAGCTGAATTTTATTTTCTTCTGCAGTTGTGTTGCTATTTTATTTTTTCTTTCAAGGTGTCTGGCTGATAATAATAAAATGGAGGTATGGCAATGTGCAAAAGTAGGATTAAAGCAGGGGATCAGATGACAACCCACCACCGAAGATTGACAAGAGGTGTTGTGCATTCTGACAAGAGGACCATGCAAATGTATACATGGCTATGCCCACTGTGAACTCCAAGCACCAGAGATATGATTGACAATAGATGGTGTACAAACTTGCAGCCCCCAAAAAAACCCACCAACACATCCTCAAATTGTGTCAGATCTGCTGCTGAAATATTGACTAACTCACTGTACATACCTTGCTCCACAAACCCTTTCGTCTAGCTCCTAAGGAGGCTATTTCTAAGACTCACAGAGCAGAGGTGCTACAGCATGAAATGTAACAATGTGCTAGCAGCATGTCTGATGAGTGTAGCTGAAAAAAATAAATCTATGGACTCGATAACTATGAGGAGGACTACTACAATGATGCCAAAGTAGGAAAGTAGAAACTCACAAATTCAAGGCCTCCTAGATCTGGATAATAGCGGTACATCATTGCCATATCAGCAAGGAAATAGCCACATGAAAACTGTACATAAAAAAGAGAAATTAGTGTCAATCACTTTTGCAGTGAACTAAGAATAGCTGCTGCAACCCATGGAACTCTATATCAAACTGTGTACACCTTTAGTAAGGGATGGTCCATGTAATTGCAGCTTTTGCAGGTCATTCCAAAGTTCCATGAAGTCATTAGGATTTCCAACGAAGGTAGTAGAATCAAATCAGAGTGAGAAGAAACAGAAAGAGGAAAATGGAGAGAGACTAATGAATGGTAATGTGATGCTCACCCCAAGAGAAAATTGTGAAAGTAGGGTGCTGCGAAACATGACAGGTCCATATGGAGCATCATCACGGAAAATATCACTAATGTATAGCAAGTAGAATGCAACAATTGATGCCACGGTTGCATGGGCTGTGGAAACAGACCTGAAGATGAATCACATATCCATAACACATTGTCAGACATAATTTTTCCGCTCTAACAAAATGCCTGCCCTCACCTCCTAAGCTCAACATGTCTTTGATCTACATTCATTGGACAACAGTCTCAACTCATGGCATTGAGAAATGGTGTGAATTTCATCACATTTTGGTTGAATTTGTACAACTTTGTTTCAACCACCTGTGGCATCAAGAATTCATCACATTTTGGTGGTACCACCCATGATGTGTACTTCTTATTGAGCTCTGTGTGTCAGGTTACCGTTCAAACTGCATGACATGAGTCAAAAAACAAGCAGGAGAAAAATCATCAGGGAGGGCAAGAGAGTAACACTTCTTGACCTGCTATCCCATTCCACTTTCTCCTTCTTTGAAAGCTTCGCATGGCCTGGGAACACAACTGGACTGAATGCTTTGGAGATGTCAGACACCTGCATCATCATCATCGTCATCATCATCACCTATATCATAATTTTTCCTCTTCTGTTACAATCCAACTTGTGAATACATTTTGGGTTGCAGAAAAATGTGAAAAGTAATGGAATCAATTCAACAAGGAAAAAGGGTTGCCGAAAATCACAGAATGGAATGTTGTTCCACACATGGAAGACGCAAAAGAGGTTCTTCATCTCAAGTGCACAGACACACAGAAAAAAAAAGGAAAAAAAAGAAAAATTTGATGTTGTACTCTGCCATGTGCAAACCCATAGTAGGGGGAGAGAGAGAGAGGAACGGACAAGCTCACAGAAAATGATACCAAACGAAACCGAAGCAAGCCAGAGAAAAGCTTCTCCAGCTGAACTCCATTCTCCAAGAAGACTATCCAGGTCATTGTGGAAAGGAACCGACTTTGTCAAGTTCATTGCTCGCGGTAACACAGCATCCAAAGACTTCATCATCTTTACTAGATGCTTCTCAGCTCCACCTCCTCTTCCCCCTCCTCCTCCTCAAAGCCCACAACTTTCTGTTTCTCTCCAAAGTCCTCCTCAATCCCTCCATCTCTCCCTCCCCAACAACAACACAAGAGTCCACAAGCCCGCCACACACTCAGACATCCACCTACCCACCATCCAGTCATCATCCATCCACTTACCCACCAGTCATCATCCATCCACCTACCCACCAATCATCCATCCACATATCTACCCACCATCCCATCATCCATTCAATTACTCACCATCCATCCATCCATCCACATTCTCATCATCCATCCACCCATCCATCCACTTACCCACCAAGCCACCATCCATCCACCAACTAGGGCTTTTTCCACACAGGCTATGGAATGGATGGAGATTCTTTCCTTCATCATCACTACATATGGACAATCATAAAACGCATCTCATCAATCTGCAGATCATATCATTCTAGGAACAAATCCTGATGAGCAAAATTCTCATCAAAACTTCAAAGAGAAAAATCCACATGTGACAATATAATCTTCTCACTCAACTTCCTCATGGAAACTAATGAACCACCCTTTGTATCCCTGTATGGTTTTTACTCTAGTATCTTTAAGGCTTTTGCACATGTCTGCTGAATAATTAATTGATTAATTAATTAATTTTGAAGATACTTTCGTTAGAAAAACAGAATATTTCACCATATTCAAAAAAAAAATTTCATTTTGCTTCACAAAAAAATTCTATTCACGAAAAGCAGTTTTTTTTGAGATTTATTGGCATTTCTACAAATAATATAATTTGTGCTGATGCTCACCAACATATCACTACCACCGCATTAAGGAGTTTGAAATATAAGTATTCTGGTTGATTCAGAAATTGGGGTTAGACAAGATTTCTGTTCTAAAAATCCTTCATATATTCAGAATGTTTTGAGTACCCAATTCAAATAGAATGTTGATCTTGTTAGTACCCAATTCATAGAGAATGTGGATCTTGTTGCTCCCCATGTTTCTGAAAGAAACCAAATTCAATAAAATGAATGCATGCACTTTACTTGTGGCAAGTTCTCTGCATATCAACACTCAATAGCCTTCAGAAGACTGTTGACTGTAGGTTTTGGATTGGAACTGGTCTTTGTCGTATGTAATAAGAATGTGCACAATGCAAACCACAGATGAGTCATAACAAGCAACTTGTGCAACTCCTTGATGCAATGAAGCAAAGGGTGCAGTGAAAGTTTGGAATAATGAACCAGAAAGTGTTGTTCCTCACTCCATTTCTTGCTCAGTGCTTGGTGTCTGATCTACCAACCACTGTGACATTGTAAATGTAGAGAAAGTGGAGAGAAAGAAGCAGGGCAAAAGATGGGACATATTAGCATGCCACTTCTTACTCCTACATGATTGGTTGAATGCTTTTATAACTTATGACATGACATTTAACAGTTTGTCAGAAGATGGGCAATGTTTTTTTTTATTGGGGGGGGGGGGGGGATGGAAGAGGTCTCTTTTTGGTACATGTAGGATGTCTAGTTGGGAGCAACATCTGCAACCACAGAAAATCAGGTGATTGGTCTGGTCACAATAGTCGAGTGTGTTGCAATCTGAAGACTAAATTGTCCACCCTTCTCTGTGACATCGACCTTCTTCACACCTGGAGGAGGAAGAAGTTCAAATGACTGCACCAAGCGTCCAAGCACAATTGAAAGTAATGGAATGGCTATGATGATTCCTGGACAGGCCCGTCGTCCAGCTCCAAATGGAAGAAACCGGAAATCGTTCCCACTTGCATCCATGGTCGAGTTCAAGAACCGCTCTGGCATGAACTTCTCAGGTTGGTCCCAGTATTTGGGGTTGTTTGCAATCCACCAAGCATTCACCAGGATTTTGCTCTCAGCCGGAATATCATATCCAACAAGCTTGGCATCATGGAGATTCATGTGCGGCACAAGCAGAGGGATTGCCATGTGAAGCCTCATAATCTCCTTTACAAACGCAGTGAGATATGGCAACTTGTTATTGCAAGTGTCTGGCTCTGTAATCAAGTTCCCCTTGCCAAGAGTGTCATCCAATTCAGCACGGACCCTCTTTTGCATTTCAGGATTGTTCACCAACTCCGCCACACCCCACTCAATTGACCACAGGGTTGTCTCAATAGCTGCAGTACAGAACACAATGTGTTCAACCATGACTGAAATGAAAGAGGAGTAGAGACCAACATGCATGTACTATGGAAGAAATATTGTGACACAGAAAACATTCGAAGCTGAACTTTTCACTACTCCTGCCCATAAGTTGGCAGACATACCAGCGACATTGATATTCTCAACAATGTAGAGGACATTGTCCTCATTGATCTCTCCTTTACTTTGTGCATCCAGAATATGGTCCATTCCACACTTCTCAAATTGTTCTGTTGGACTCACAACGCTCAACATCTTCCTGCATGTAGGGTAGGCATCAAACAACAGGAAAGGATTGATTGATGTATGTGAACAATGGTTTCATTCTTGAAGAAGAACAGAAAATTCCAGCAGTACTGTTTTGCATTGCATTTTTAACTGTCGAAACCAAAAGAGTGTAAAACAATGAAGAAACTTCTTCAACTTCCTCAATTTAAGTTTTGTCAGAGAAGACATACATTGAGCAAGAAACCCTAGTCATCACAGGGCAGGCAGGCAGGCAGGCTTACTTACTTGCGCTCCTCAATGAAGTAATCTTTGAACAGAGCAAGTCGCCGATCTTTGACCTCCTGGCAGACCTTAAGATAACCTTTCAAGAACGGGCGAAGGATGGGAATGAAATCACCAAAGTTGTAGTCAAAGCTCTGAGATAATCGGCTTCGTTCGCCATTGAGAGCCTTGAGCTTCACATACAAAGGATCATCTTCACTTTCAAATCGGGAATCAAACATGAGGCGGTACATGATGTTATACATCATGAGCTGCAACCGCCTGCGAATCACCACCCCTGAAGTTGATGCTTCAGGGTTTGCCTTCAGATCTTTGATGACATAGTCCGCCTCATTCTCCCAAGCAAACCGTGCCGTTTGCACCACCTTGTTGGTGAAGAAGGGAACTGTCATGATTCTTCTCATCCTTCGCCAATGTTCACCATAGACTGTGAAAACCATGTCTTGACCATTGCCTGTAAAGATGTCGAATACAACATTCCGGGTGCGAGACCCAAACTCAACTCCTTGTGTGTGCAGAACATCCTTTGCCACTTCTGGAGACGAAACCACCACCAAGTTCCTCTGTCCCATCCTGAGCATGAACACATCCCCATACTTCTCTGCCATCTGTGACAAGTTCCTGTGGTTTAGGTCATTCCCCACCTGCACCCATCACAGACAGATACCCTAATATTCTGTAAGCACCCACCCATCCACTGCCATAATCCCTTCTAACAAAGAAACCAAGCAAAACAGGACTTGCTTCTGGAAAGCAAGAAGGCAAAAGAACCAGTCTTGAAAATCCAGCAGCACAAGGGAAGGGAGGAGAGGAACCAACTACTGAAATGTCAGAGACTGCTCTAGTACCATACCTGCAGCCAGTTACCAACAATGGGCAATGCAATGGGTCCAGGAGGCAGCTTCAACTTGCGTGCTCTAAGGAGCTTCACCACAAGAATCCCACCCAACACCAAAACAAACAACCCTTGCAACAAAGAGGAGAAACTGAACATGGAGCTGGCCGGTTGCTGCAAGCTCACATTAACACGATGTTCGACAACCGAAGACGATGTGTGAACCACCACTACTGCTGCAACACTACTGGCAGAAAGCTGCAACAGAAGAAGACCCAACAACCCAAAATGGAAGAGGATCACCGCCATCTACAATCGATTTAACAACCCAACACACAAACCAAAACTTTTTTGTGTAATGTTCTAGCTTCGCTCAATCAAAATTCCTTCCTGAAGGACTGCTTGATCACATAGACGTTGCTTGATCTTTGACAGACATTATTCAGAGTTGAAATGCCTGCTTGCAAAGAGATAGTGGATCTGAAAACTCTAGGGGAGGATGTAGTAGACGCGTCTCTAGATCTACTGCTGCTGCTCCTCATCCTCCTCTTGTGGTTTTCTGACTCCAGCAATAAATGTTCACGCTGCATGCACAAAAGGGAACTAGTGGGTGGTGGGCTTTACGAGTGAATTGCCGGACTTCTTGCAAAATTCCATCAAGCTGGTAAAATGGGATTTTTCGTGTAGGATAAAGACCCTAGGGTTTAGGGTTTAGGGTTTCACAGGTGCTTTAGGGAAACAAAGGACCCTGAGGTGAGGTGAGATCCCCCCTTACAAAAAATGAGCAATTTATGAACGACCATCATTTACCCTTTTCACACAAGAGAAATGTAAAGGTATATATATATATATATATATATATATATATATATATAAAGTTTCTCATGTAAGTATATGTGAGTAAAAATGAAATTTTTTGAACATATTTGAAAGGTTTTCAAATAAATTTAAAGGGATTAGGGAGGCCATTTTTTTTCATTTTCGATAATAATACACATAACTAATTCCCAAGATTTTTTTTTTTCAATAAAAAATCAACTAAAAAACTAATTGGAACACAATTTAATTCTACGAGTTATATGATATACAATTTTCAATGAATGTAATATGAAAGGAGTAGTACATATGTAATATATGGTAGAGAGAATTGTAATCAACGCTTACAACTTCGACCATTGGCTCCAACATGTTTCACAAAATGATCCACAATTTTCATGTTTAGGTTAGGCAATTTGGACAAATGATCTCGATTGGTTTGCATGTGTAGATACAACCAAATAGAAACAAGAAACAAGATTCCATGTGAAAATATTAGTTATCCCAAATTAAGTATAATTTATATACATGTCTTTTATCCTCTCAAGAGTCAAAACATGTTATTAACACTTAAGTAAAGGTAAGTTTGAAATATATATTAGCTAGATAAAATAAACATTGAGTATAAATAGGGTAATAAAAAAAAAAATCAACTAAGTAAGGTATACATGTACCCTTGCATATACTCACAATAAATCTACCTCGCCAACACTAGTACTTATTGTTTGTTAATTAGGTGTTGTTAAACATATTGTTTAGATTTCTTTCTTTTGACTCTTTGGAGCAAAATTAAACCAATTGGCTAGTTGGGATTAAGAGAGAAGGAGAATCACAAATGAAAATAAGAAACATCCCCTTTTTCCTTAGGAATCTGAAAATACATGGGAGGGGACATATTGCAACAAATGGAATCATGTTTTGACCTAAAGATATATTAGCAACACCCCTCAATGATAAAATCTTACCCAATTCTACTTTGCATATATTGGTTTCATTGAGCCTATAATAGAGTGATAATCTAATAGGTAATGTTCGGAAGTCAATGTGCCTTTAGCAAAATTCACAAATATAATCTTTTCCCATGTGAGTAAATTAGGATCCTATAAGTGGACCCTTGTTGAGTATGAACCATATAAAGGCTATTATTCCACAAGTTTGAAGGTGTCCCATAGTTTAAGTATTATGGTAAATCTACCTTGAACCTTATCCACCTTTTGTTGTAAGAAGCATTTTATAAGGTTAGATATGGGGTTTTCTTTTTCATGCATAGTTAATAACTTCTTCATATCATGTAATCTTGCAAAGTCCTTTCACAAATAACAAGAGGAGGTTGTTTAAGAGGGGGAGGTTTTGAGAGCCTAGTACTTGAAGAAGAGTGTTGGATGGTTGTGTCTTGATGAGCATTTTGACTTGGCCCAACCTTGAGGAAAGGATTTGGATGTTGCTTAGACTTGAAGTAGTGAGTGTTGATGCATGATTCAAGATCATGAATTCTTGAGCCATGAATCAAGATCAAGTTCCAAGGGGTGTGTAGATTTGATAAATCCTTTGTGGTGGGGATATTTGTTGAGGAGATTCGTGGTGACCCATTTTCCTACCTCTAATGGATGAGGGGGTTTGCTTAAGTTTCATCAAATGGAATTAATGGTGTGCTTTTAACTTACAAGAACATATTCAAACTTCAAGATCGTCTCAAAAGTGTCACGAGCACTTTGTTGAATTTCATAGGTGCCAAACTCTATTGCACCTTGCCATGGTCATGAAAATATGAATGTTTACATAAGAGCTTCAACTAATGGAGGTTTTTTCTTTGATAAAAATCAAGGGGTTCCCAAAGTGGGGTTGTTTTAAAGGAACTTTTAATTGCTTGGGTTCCAACTTTCTGAGCATGGGTCTTATGTGAAACCAAGTGTTTAGGATGGAATATGGGAGATTTTTTGAATTTGCTTGCATGCATTTGTGAACTTTCATTGGTTGGGGAATTTTTTTTGATTCCTAATTGCATCAATTTTTACAATTGAGGACACCCTCGGAATGGGCGAGTTTTGAAAATGAGCACCCCTTGACCCTTTTTTATTTAGTGTTAGACCAAGACACCTTATATCCATGAGTAAATGGCTCATGTTGGCTATGCACCCTAAATGAAGAGTGCCCTCACACTAAAACCTTACCTTATATAGAAGGGTCATCTATATAAGTGGATCACAAGGTTCTCATGTAGCCCAATTCAGGGCACTTTTGGTGTCAACCCATATGATTGTGAGGGGCTTGGGAAGAAGAGGCTTTTTCCCTTAACACATGACCTTGAAAAGGTTTAAATATACCTTGCAAACTTCTATTAATTTGACTCCTACATAAATTGGGGGTACTTACCTATTCATGCTTCTATTAGTTAGTGAGGGGATGGAGCCACAACTGGTGTTGTTTTTTTTTGGGCTTCTCCTTTAGAAGGAGCCATTTGATTGGCCCACCATCAATATTTTTGGAACATGGGGGCACTCCCCCAACATAGAAGCTTGAATATGCTTCCCTCCCCCAAAAATAGAGTCATCCTTCCCTTTAATTAGTGTCAAATTGGCCTAGGTACTCCAATATGTACCATGTGGGTGTATTCCTATTATGTACCATGGAAGGAGTGGTTTTCAAAACATGGTCTTGGGGTTCAAACTAGATAATTGTGAGCTTTTGATGATAAATAAAAGAATTTCCTTGGCCTCTTTGACATATGTATTGGAGTATTGGAATCTTTGACATTATTTGGAGGATTTAATTTGAACTCGTCCATATGTCATGTGATTTCATTCAACATTGATAAACCCTAAACCCTAAACCCTAAACCCTAAACCCAATTTTGTTGGCTTAGGTAAACCCTAGATTTGGATGGAAATCAATTGGCTTGATTTCATATGTTTCAAACACACTAAATTATATCAATATGTTGCATCATTATCTAACGATATAGTTTTTTTATTCGTAGATATTGTTGATGAATAATGAATATTTGAAGAAAGGAAGAACTAATCATGCATTTATTTTTAAATATTTAAGAGGATTGTGAAAGGACACAATGAACATTCCTTCATTAGGAATGAGGACCTGTGTAAATGAATGTTGTAATGTGATAAACTCAAAAATGTTCAAGACTCAATTGTTTTAAGGAGAAGTAGGTGGACTTGGTGAAAAATCTTGGAAGTGTGAAACTTTTAATTTGTTGGAATGAGTTTGGCTTTTAAGTATACATCTAGTATATAATGCCTACAACTGATATTGAAAATTTATTTGTTGAAAATTTATTTATTTACTTCAAAAGAAAGAAGTTTGATAGTTTCAAATTTTCAATAGTTGAGCTATAGGGCCTTGGGTTACTTAGACCATAATCCCTCCTTCAATGCTCAATACAACACCACCCAATTAGTAGTAAGTAGGTGATGATGCTATTATTGGGGAGAGAGTCTTAAATAAAACTTCAGTGCATTTTCAACAACAGGCATCACAAGGCTGTCATAGATGTGCCAGAAAAGAGAGAGAGAGAGAGAGAGAGAGAGAGAGAGAGAGAAGGATATGCTAAAATGGTGTGTTATTACTCATCACCCAAAAGAAGATAATTTAAAGATGGGTGTCTCCAACCCCTCTTCTAAAATTGAAATGGTGTGGCAATGGAGGTGGCCACTGGACAATCATTATTGTCAAGCTTTTTTGTCATTCAACTTCAACTTAACTTAGTAATGAATAAAGCAATGGTGCAGCAACAATACAGCCTCTCCAACTTCCAGAGGTTTGGACCTTATTGGTCTCGGTGGCAAGTTTTCATTTAGCTTGTCTGAGATTACAAGTCCCTAGTAATAATGTTCCTGAAGTGCAAATGCCACAAGTATCATGGTTTTGGCTGGTCTGCTTTTTGCCTCCTCCCTTTGTGTCAAGAAGTAAGTACATCTATCTATCTATGAAGGAAGGTAGTTTGTTTTGTCTTGTTTTGTAGTTATGAGATCCACCCAACTGGGATGCTTCAGATCGTGTTCTTGGTGTCTTTGGAAAGCTCTCGACAAGGAGAGGTGCATGGGCTGCGTTCCATGATACTTGGACTTGCGGTGCAAAAGTTCTTGAATATTGAATGATTTCTTCATTGAAAATTAAATTAAGTCGTAGCTGAAAATTTTGTGGTTGTTGGAAAGATGTTGATGAGCAGGATTTAATGGAATTTATTTGGTAAGATTTGGATTCAGAATGTGGGAGAAATTGATCTTTAAGTGTTTTTTTTTGCTGCTGAAAATTCAAATAAATTCCCAAAAAACCAGGTTTTGGAAGGAAAAATCAGTTGAGGGCATGGGTGACACTTGGGCCAACCATTAGGCACTTGGTGGGAATATGAAGGAACCATACGGAATACATTTGGGAAGATGGAAATCCAAAAAAAATTATATTCTTAATATTTTTTATGTTCAAGGTTGAGGAATGGGTGTTAGACTATGTAGTGGCTTTTGCCAATCTCAACATCTCAAGCACAAATAAATCTTGAACCTAAGTCATTTTACTGAGAATATCGAGCAAGTTTTTGCCGATCTTCATAAGAAATATGATGTGCAATGTGTTGTGGAGATGGTCTAATAAGGTTGATCCTTGACACTATACTAGTAAAACGGACTTAGTGTTCATGTTTCTGAAGAATCTAGCACCATTATTTGTACTTTGAAAAGAGCTTTTAAAGAATTTGCGGGTTCAGAGTTCATGCTGTCATGATCTTTACTTAATTTAGTGTTCACATTGGAAGGATCTAGCACCATGATTTGTACCTGGGAAAAGAGCTTTAAAGCATTTGGAAGGTTTGGACTCTGGAGTTCAGGCTGTGTCATTATGTACTCTAGACAAATGAGTGGGTGAAGTAAAAAGAGTAAAACAAGACATTAGTGCCAGAGCAAGACATTATTTCAAATTTCGTGGGCATCATCAACCCAATGCCTCATGCAGTTCAGCACACTTAGTTTACAAAGAAGAACACACACTAATGTTTTGGTGCACAACCAAAAAAAACCCAATATTTTATATGTTATGTTGCAAGGAGCAAAATTCAAACCTGGCATCACCTTGGTGCAACAACTTACCAGTAGCCTATATTTCCAAGCACCATATTACATCAACTTCTTCTTTTACTTCTTAAAAAAGGAGCTAAATTGACACAATTCATGAAGTTTGATGGGGTGCGTAGCATCTTGTGAGGACCGAGAGCATTCTGTTTGTTTGTTTGTTTTGGGGGGAGGATGAGGTCTAATGGATGCGATTATTACCTCATCATCAGGTGGAAATGAGTTAGCATGAGAACTCCAGCTCCAAAACTTGGAGCTATCAAGAGAACATCTAAAGGAAAAGTAAGAACAATGAAGGTCACTTGGGGCAACCATTGCAGTATATTTCTGGACAACCCTCAAGGCTGTTGTGTTCAATCATCAAGGTAAGAATCAGCTTGAAAGAACAATGTCAGTGCAACAAACTACAATACCATGTGTGGAGTCAGTTACTTCAATACTCACAGAACTAATGATCATAAAGGCCATTTTTTTTTGGGCTAGATTTGGATTTCATATATGACTCAGCATTGCATTGGTTTCAGAAGCTAACAAAAAGCAAAAGAAATCTTTCAACATGAGACTTCATTCATGATTTGCATTGAGATTTTGTTTTTGTTTTTTTGTGGAGAAAGTAAGTAGTGGCCACATTTAGACAATCATATGTTCTTGGAGGCTGCCACAACATACATAGCAGGAGGATTCACAAGATTTTCTACTTGTCCTCTCTCACCTCTCTCTAGCAAATTTGGGCTCATTCCTCTTGACATATGTTCTTGGAGGATGATTGACACTTTGTGGTGGCTACATCATGGAATGGGAAAAACAACAACCCAATTTCACAAGCTAAATTGATGCCTTGGGTGAACTTGCATTTACATTGCTACCATGGTAAAAAACAAGTGTTGGGTGGTTCTTGTTTTTTTATGAAGAACGAGTTCTGGTTTTGATTCTTATTGTGTTATGGTTCCAAACATTTAGACCTAGTCCCAATTTGGGTTTAAAGTAAGTACGTGACATGAAAATTGGCAATTGTAACCAGTGTTGTGTGGTTCTTTGTTGGCCTTGCCTACTACCAAGGCAAGGATATTGTGTTTAGATTCATAATAGAGTATAATAGATAGCTTAAGGGATTTTTGGCCCCCTAGGTAATAAATAATAGGTCTATTTTTCTGAGAGGATTTTTGAAAGATGATATTTTGGCTTGTGTTGACACTTGATATTAGTTATAATAGAGTTATAATATCTCGAAGGATTTTGGTTTTCTTTTAGAGGATTGTTTTGAAGATTATATTTTTGCATGGTGAAATATTTGAGTTTCCATAATTCTTCTTTTGCCTAAAGATACTTTTTAATGTAAATGGCAAGGCCACATTGTGACACACCCCTTGATTTTTTTATTTTTTTTTTGGCGAGAACCTCTAGGGTTTGTTCTGTTAAAGTTTTTTGGAAGAACCTCTAGGGTTTGTTCTCTCCTGTTAAAGTTTTTTGGAAGGATCTTCAGGTAAGGTTATTTTATTTTTTTAAATCGAGAACCTCCAGTTAAGGGCAATGTTTTTTTTCCAAAATATGGGGGCTTCAGATGTATTAGGGTTTAAGTTTTCTTTACAAGGGGCCAATTGAAATAGAATATAGGGTTTAGGGATGATATCAAAATACCCATTGCCATATCATAATAATTATTTCATGGGTATGCTCACACTTTTTTTGGGGGTTTTTTTGAATGGGCCATGATATTGATTGGCCCATCACCAATGTTTTTTGGAACATTGGGCACTCCCCAATAGAAGCACCTCTTTGAACCACCAGTTGCAAAATAGAAACAAATGTTGCTCCCTTCAGCCCACCTTTTCATTTTATACACATGAGAATTGAACCTTTGGGCAAACCATATGGGATAAAAGTGAGATGCTATTTGGGAGTGTTTTGGGGAACAACTTGGGAACCTCATGTGGAACACATAGGGACACACAATGGTAACAATGAAAAAAAAATTTTAAAAAATCGTCTCCCCCCCCCATTTTTGATGAATTTTTGCTATGAAAAATTGGTTCCAATGTCAATTCCAACAAAACATTGAGCTTTTGGTTTGGAGACCTTAGAATTTAACTAAAATTAAAAACCTACCAACATTAGTAAAAACTTGTGTTGGGTAGGTATATCAATTCTTATCTACAAATTGTGTAAAAGTAAATATAAACTTTCAAAAAAATTGATTAGGTGAGGCCAATGTGAGTTAATACCTATACTAATACTTTCACCTCCTTGAGTGAGACCCATTACATGCTTTATTTGATTATGAAAATGTTTAAATTTAAATGTCTATGAACAACCCCAAGTAAATTCAATTTTTTTACCAATGTTGGGCAAGTATATCAATTGGATAAGGATAAATACAAAACTTCAAAATAATATATGAACCATGAAAAGGTAAATAGGCTAAAAAAATTCCAAACTAGGTATGTGTAAACTTATAAAGGTTTTGGAAAATAATCAATCTGGGAAAGGGTAAATGATGGCACATTTCAAGTGAAAAAAAGACAATAATAACTTGTGGAATTTGACATTATGTGAAATTTCAAATATCTTGTAAAAATTTTTGTCAAAAGAGAAAATATTCAATAATTAGTTACCATAATTCACACTAATGCATCATAATCACATGCATTGCAAAATATGGGAATGCATTTACATGTTGCATAATCATTTTGGCAATTTACCCTTTTTTAACCCATTTCAAAACAATTACCCTTCCCCGGGCAAAGGGTAAAACCACAAACATATATTGGCTATGAACAATAAATATTTTAAAAATGGTTTAAGTCTGAAACATTTACCAAGAAATTAGGTAAATAAAAGCCTAACAAAAATTTACCAGTTGAGTAAGGCACATAACACCTATTTCAGATTTCCTGCCCTTTTACCTTAAAACTTGAAAAAATTAACCCTATGTGAAGAAAAAGGAGTCTTCTATGACCTAGAAAGGAGCCCTATATTTTGAGAAAAAAAGCCTAGGGATAGACACACAACCCTAAATGGGCTTTGAACTTCATTGAGGAAATTGTTAATGTTGTGAGTGTTGCCCATTGGATTTAGAAGCAATATAACTTAGGAACTATTCACCATTATTAATGGGTATACCTACATATTAGGGTTAGGTTGCAACTATTGGAAGTGTTGTTGTGAGCAAATCATTTTTACCTAGCAATTTATCAAGGACCATTCTATTAAGTGTTAGGAAAGTTGCATATCATCATAGTGTGTGGGTGGGTCCATCAAATTGAAGAAGGAACATCCTTTTGAAAATCTTGGGAAGGTGTGTATCTCATATTGGGGTGGGACCATGCATGCTATTAATGTCTTTAAAAGGTGCATATCATAATGCATGGGGACCATTCAAGGACCATCCTATTATTATATAGTTATGGGGTACTACAATAAGTTCAACTTGAATGCCATGTGCACTTGATTTATGGCATTGGTGGTGGGTTTTTAAGCCATGTTAAAAAATGGCAAGTTTAAGTTTGGAAAAACTTATTCTAACCATTTCATCCAGGCATTATAGTTAAGTGAACCCTAAACTCTAACCTAGACTTCATTATTTACTAACACAAGAGGGAGGATATATATATGGTTGGTTTTATGTACCCGGATCTATGTCAAATAATTAATTAATTAAATTTCAAGTTTTCATTTTCACAAATAAAATATTCTTGAAGATCCATTAGTTTCCTTCACAAATCTTTGTAATTTGAGAAATATAGTTTATGAAATTTTCATTATTTTTTACAAATATTGTAATTAGTGTTGAAGCTGCCAAGGTTAGTATGGTAACCAGATCTGGCATGGATGAAATTCTATTGGTAAAGTCTAATCATAAACCAACCCTTGTCCAGTTATTGGAACCCTTTGCCTAATAATGAAAAAAATTCTGAAAATTTCAATAATAGACTGGCTGAAGAGTAGTAACTTATTGAAATTTTCAGAATTTGTTTTTCATTACTAGGCAAAGTCAATATGTAGAATTATTTGGAAATATCAATAGAAATTTCTCAAGATTATTCAGACATATATATCAATGGAAATTTCTCAAATTTTGCAACAAGGAAAATTTTGAATTAATATGTGTCAAATCTGACATTGATGTACACCCAATTACCAACACACACACACACACGCACATGAAACCCTAAACCTTAAACCCTAAACAATTTTGGGAGGTGCAAGAATGATAAAGATTACAATTTTTTTCCACTCCTCGGTGGCAAATATCAGAAGAATTTTCACTTCTATGAATTTGTTAAGTGGGTTCAATTTCTCCACTTGAACTGGGTGAGCATCTTGAACACAATGTGGTGCACAATGTTGCAACTCACTAGCTAATCAAATGAGAATAGATGAGTGAGAGTGGGTCATGGAGTTTGGCAACACTTGAAATGCCAAATTGGAGATGTGGGTGAAGAAGGACCATCCCATTTCCGAACAAGTTTCAAGCTTGCAAAACTCTTGACAACCACATGAGCAAGCAAAAAGCATGACATGCCAAAAGTGGCCCTAATTCAACACAAGGTTTTAGCTTGATCTGCAGCATGCATGAGATCACTACTTCCTCTGATGCTCCAAATCAAGGCAGGCCTTGCATGCAGCAAATTATCACGACATGAGTCTGTGCATCTCAAGTGTCAATTACAATCACTACAAATCATTCCCCGAAGATAAGCATCACACTGGGAAGATTGATGAATCGACTTGATGAACCCAACTTGTTGAGCCTAGCTATTAGAAGGCAGATATGTGCAATCTTGTCATTTAGGGCAATTCAAGTTCTACTTCATGTCTCCAAGAAGGAGGGAGAAATACCCTCTGCCATCAATCATGCATCCTTTGAATAAATCCCAACCAAAAAGTTGCTAAAATGCAGTTTGTGGTAGGTTGGCACATTCCTTATAGCTATGCTCATCACCCCTACCAACATGTCTTTCCATGCAGTGATCTCTTCAAAATGTTGTTTTGGCAATACAGAAGAATTAGCTTGAATTAACTTGTGAGCTTGAATATATGCGACTCTCATTTCACAGTGTATTCATTAATTCACCTAACAAGAACACCACAACAACACGAATACACTCAGATCATAACCTAAATTAGAATTTTGCCTACTTCATCACTACCAAATTATCATTCCTGAACTTGAGCAGGGTTGCAGATTTTGAGAAAGAAGTAAAACAATCTGTTATACAAAACATATCAAAATAGTTAATTAAGTATTAACTATCAACCTTCAGATTTCAACAAAATTGCACTACTTCAATTTTCAGCAACTAGAGGAACCAATGCACTAAGAAGCTGATCAGCCACTCTGAGTTGTGAATTCTGTGCTCATTTCTCCAGGCATTTTCAATCTGCTTATCAGAAGCAACATGTGGCAAAAGCTTAGTAAGAACTATGTTGAAGACTTTGTGACTTTCAGCTCTCATTGGCCAGAAGACAGAGTCTGTGCAAGAAACAAGCTCCAAAGAATGATGTATTGAACTTGCAAAACTTTGTTGTCAGAGAATACAACTTAGTCAGGCACCACGTTTGCCACCTCCAGCCACTGATGGATCCCAAAGACATGACAACAATTACCCATCATCTAGTGTATGAGTCCTTGGCGCAGATCAAAATCAAAAATTCTAGCACACTTGAGATACATGATGGATCTCTCGACTTGATCAAAACCGTAGGAAGTACTACTCATGCAACATCTTTGCAGCTACCTAGTCCTGCCACTGAAAGGGTGCCATCTTGCGGAAGCTACTTGCATGTTCACAGATGTGTGAAGTCCCAACCCCAAAGTGCTAACATCATCTATGATGCTGTATGATCTGCCTTATGCAAGGCAGGGAACAAGAACACCAAATTGCAGAAATTGGCCAGCATTAAGTCCGTGGTCATGTAGGATGCACATGACTCAATTCCTGAAAAACCTTGTCCCTTCTCTGCAACCAATAGTAGACCTCATTATAAAATAGCCTCTGACGAGATGAAAATAGGAAAATACATTCTGCAACCAACATTTCCAAGGATTTGAAAAACATTCAACCAACTAGCGGATGTAAGGTCCGTGCATCATAATGGCAACTGCCTTTGGTTCACCAAGATTGCCCATCACATGCTTCAAGTATGGGTGCCATCCATGACATGTACACCAACAAGACCAAGAGCTGAAATTGCAGAAACTTACCCCTCTGAAAATGGTTGAACTGAAGTTTCCATGGCATGAATACTAGTAGTTTCCTGAGCTCCAAAGCCCTAGTCAAGTCACAAAAATGTCACAGAGATCTGCTAGAAATGTCTGATTCTATGTATCCAAAGATCCATTCATTAGCCCCTCACATTGGGTGCTTGAACTATATAAGTGAACCTCGGAATGCCTTTCCTCTTCTTTGTCGATCCTAGATGAGTTCCAAACTTGTTCAACTATGTGTGAATGATGGAAGGAAGCTCTTGCCATGGCTCCATCATCATTGGGGTTACATGCAAGTTGACTTGACAAAGTGTTCATGTGAAACTTTGTTCAAGGTTTTTCACCTAATTATAATAGCCTCAAGTCTAATGCTTAATGCTTAAATCAATCTTGGGCAACTATAGATGGTGTATTGTGATTCATACGATAGTATGGTAATGGTATAGGAATCTCCAAGCAACTTTAACACCACAAATTAAATCAAACTCATCTATTGCACCTTCTATTTTACATTTACTCTACATTTTGATATTAAACTTTTCATGTAACAAGTTTCAAACATCACTTTTTCACAACGATAACCAAAAACCTTCCTAAGTTTAGTGGAGACATCATAGTTGTTGCTTGTGTTAGTTGTTTCTATAAACCACTCAATGACCAAACTTTCTACATCCCCAAGTTGACAATCATGTTTGATGTTGTGGTTCATGATAATAGAAAATTACCAAAAGTCTTTTTGAACCATATTGGTCTTTATTAATAATTGAACATGATTGTTTTATGGTTTAGTTGTTTGGATGACATTTTTTGGAACGAGAAGGAATAATGATTTTATATACATTAAATATCATTAATTCCAAACACGCAATTCATAGATGAGGAGAAAGAGGGGGTATAAGTGACATCACAAGAAAACAGAATTTTTCTCACGTAAAAGGTCGTGGCTCATGACACGTGTGAGGGAAACTTTGTGGTTTCATTGATTACAATGTACAATATGTGGTGTTTATTGTAGCATATCTTATACTAAAATTACAATTTGATGTTAAGTTATCGCTCTTATTTGGCATGCAAACTCATCATCTTGCTTATAGTTCAATAAATGAATTCAATTGCTCAACTTGGACGTGTTTTAACATTTCAAACATCATTCCAAAGATTTGGGGTTTTTCATAAGTCTTGCCTTTCAAAGTGAAAGTGCAACTTGGAGGTGTTTCAATAGTCCTTCCCACACATTCCCAAATTGTGCCATACCTTGGCCTTGCTCCCAACCCATTTCCCTTTTTATAATTCTAGCCTTGATCATAACATATAATAAGAAAAACTTAAAATATGGAAGTTGGTGTCATAAGCATGAAAACTACCATGACTAAATACTTCAAGTGCACAAGAGCTAAACAAATTATTACAAAAGCAAGTTTAAACCTAAGTCCAACCAAAGAACATAAGAATAGAAGACAAGATCATGAAGTATGCCATTAATTTCAATATCCTAAATGTATTGCATTAATTTAAATGTATTTGATTTCGATTTATTTATTCAATTTTAGTTAACTAAAATTTATAAAATTTAAAATTCCAAAAAACTAAAAAATACATTAATTTTTATATCTGGAATTGTTTTTTAAGAAAGTAATAATTGTAGTAAATTTTATTTTTAGAAATCTCACGATGAATGAATTTCACTTCTAAAATTATATATTAAAAATTCAAGTATTTTTAATTTACCAAAAAAATTAACTTTTTAGTTTTTAATTTTCAATTAAAGATATTACATTAGTGCAAGTTTCATGTGTAAATTAGTTATATTCTATTTTTTATAATTAAAAATATAGCATTTCAGTTTCATCTTTTATTTTCTCACATGTCATTTTGTTAATTTTAGTTGTTGCCCCCTATTCTATTTTCTTTATGAAGCATTACAAAAAAAAATGAGAACTTGAAATTTTCAATTTTTTTTCATGTCATATTCCATGTCAAAATGTTTCTAATTGTCTTTAATAACATTTAACATGTCATAGTCCATATCAAAAATGTTTATGATTAATTTTAATCACATAGTCCACATATATGTTGAATATTCCATGTATATTTTGGTATGTTTGATTTGATTATAATGTTTGCAGGTAGTCAAATCAAACACACTTACATTTTAAAATTAAGAATAAAAATAATTATCGTGATAAAAAATTTATTGTTGACTTCAAAATCATTGTAGTCAAAATGTAGGGGCCACAAAGATCATGCTTTTGGAATAGTGTTATAATAGTAAAATTGTAATAAATTAATAATAAACTAAAGAAACATGTCAAGACGCATTAATGAGTCAATTTGCAAGTTTATAATACCAATTGTTTGCTAAATTAATTGTCGTTTCATATAACTTGGGCTATAAGGTGAAATTTTAACTTTTAATCACTATATGTGATTTTTAAAATTTCATATAAAGAGCCAAAATACAACACATTAGGGTGTTTACATGCTACAATGGACCCAAATGTAGTCAAAATTGGATGTACATAAAATTATAAAAGTATCACAATTTTAAATTCATTTATTTTGAAATTTTCTAAAAATTACATTAAGTTGAATTGGGCCTTAAAAATAAAATAAATCAATACAAACTTGAATATGAAATTGCAGGTTTGTTTTTTTCAGTAAATATACACCAATTACATTATAAAACTTGTTTGAAACATTTTATTTGGCAGCAGTATACCATTTTTTACTAATTAAAAATTCAACTCCAATTTCATGGATAAATAAAAATAACACCAAAGACATCTATATCTTCAATAAAAGAACATGTTACAATTTATAATCATATCCATTATTATAAGAAAATGTACTACCAAAGGTTTATATTTAATTTAAATATAAACTTCATGATTTTAAGTGAATTTGAAAAAAATTGATGGAATACATACATTACATTAATTATACATACATTAATGTGAAAATTTGTATTGAAAAATTCCAACTAAAAGAAGTGCTTCTTAATCCTTTTGTAAAACAATGGTTATGTAATAAGCAACTACATGTTACAAATATACTCCAAGAGATTGTGACATCATTCTTATTAGCACTAATTTCACAACATAATGATAAATTAAAATGTGAATCACCTTTAACTATACCTTTTGACCATTGTTCCTTTTCTAATCATGTCTCCAAATTTTTCAAATTTTGTTTGTACTAAAAATTGCAACATTGTGACAAATTTTTGGGTCCACCATAGCATGCAAACACCCATTAGTGGAACTACTCTCAAATTTTGACTATCCTTACATTAACTTATGTTTCAAAATATTATTTAACCATAGGTCAAAATAACTAATGATACATATTTTCATCTTCTTGACCTTTGTCCTAAAAATTTAGCCATGGGCCTCAAAATGTTCTTCATCTTTTTCCCTACTTTGAAAATTTGAAATGTTTAGGGCATGTTTCTTATTTAGTCTTTTCCACACACCAATCTTCAAGCATACAATTAATTACCCATTTCTAAATCATGAACCATGGTAAGTTGTTATAGTAGCATTTATATTAAATATTGTAATACGTTGACAACTTTGACACATGTTTGTCAAATAATTCATTAATTTTGAAAGTTCCATTTCAACAAATAGAATATTGTTCAAGATTCAATATTTTTCCTTCACAAATTATTGTTATTTGAATTCCTTTTGAAAAATTTCAACATTTTTAAAAATAATATAATTAGTGTCAAAGTTGCCAAGGTAGTAGGGTACTTGCAAGACCCCAGATTTTCTTCAATTTCAACCCATGCTTGTCCCCATAATTTTTAGTGTCAAGTGGTTGGAACCTTGGTTTGTCATTGGCTTTACATACGTCATGGTTCTCCTTTGTAGGTTGGATTTGTTTGACTTGTGTCCCCAACTCTAATCTACTTGTTGGTATGCATTTTTTTTTAAAAAATGGCCGTTAAGGTTTCTTTCATCACTATGCCAAAAGTATGACATCCATGCCTAGTCTTTTTTTATTAGACAAGTCACTTATATCATTTCTAATAAAATTAGACCCATTGTTTATGCCATTTGTAAGCATATAACAAATACCATATAACATATTTTGCTTTTGCACAATCACTTTCCCCTTAAGTTTACTTTCATGAAAATTGAAATACAAAGACTTCACAAGCTTGCACAATAGATGGTGTCTTGATGAAGAAGCTTTGCCCATCCTCCTAAATGCTTTTATTAGAACCCTAAATGCCACTTAGTGAAGCTACTAGATTGTCAAGTCTTACATTACTTAGCTCTAATAACTTTTTCTAGATACATTACGGTGCATTCACACTTGATGTTAAATCGATGTTAAATGAAAATCTAGGTGGCACCCAATGTTAAATATGCGATAGCTTAATGCTAAGTGAATGTTAGTATAACATAAAATCTTCACAACGAGTAAGTTTAAGTCTTAAATGACTAATATGGTGTTAAGGAACTCAACATTAGAGTCCCTAACACCAAGTGTGAGCACACTTTTAGCTTAATTGTTCCCTTGTAACTTAATTATCATCTAATGATTTATCCTTTAAATCACTCCTTGTGGTAACCAAGTAGTGATCTACCCGACCAACCCTCACTCTTGCTTCTTTAACTAGTCCATTAAGCAAGCTAACAAACCTCAAACTTCATTAACATCAACAACCTTTCAAAACACATACCTTGCTACAAGGATAGGTATACTTTGAGTATTGAGTTTGTTACCCTTTATGTTGAGAGTTGATGCTTTGGTTTCCGACCCAACAACACATAGCTGCCAACAACACAGAAAATGCACAAGAGAATGAAGACTACGATTGTCAAGATTAAAATCTCCATTGGTTTGATATTTGATATTGTTGGCATTTGAGGTTTGAGAGTGCATCCACAAGCCATCCATTCCATTCGAATTGCTAGTTTCAAAACTTTACATGAGAAGCTCATGTTAGCAGTTGGCTGCTGCTGTTGCTTCCTTGTCTCACTTCTCCACTCTTCATAATCTTTTCTCTCTGATGAACCATTCAAATCTCAAAATCTTAATCCTGTCAAACTTGGTGCTCAAAAATCATGGTGTCAAACTGCTGTTTTCGATTCATTTATCTTATGGATAATTTGAGAAATGATATTTCTACAACATACTAGGTCATTCTGGATTGAATTGTCAGAGTATATACTCAGACACATGCCTTTTGGTACACAAAGATAGTAACATGGATTACTACACAATACACCCTGACTATGGAAAATCAATAGACTGGAGTGGAGATGCATATATATTCTAGAGAACAAAAACAGTCATAACAAAGCTTTGATATTAAAGCTCAAAGAGTCTTGAGCAAGCTAGATAATAAGAGGCTCATTACACCACAAGTACACAACTAGCTCTACAAGACTTGATCAGTCCTGCAGCTTCCTTGTAACATGTCAAAAGTAGAACAGTGAAGTATACTCTATTATTAGGCCTACACACGTAAATACTGATAACCTTCAGCAAGACAGCCTTCAAAATAAGGCCTTCAAAATCCCTACCTGCACAGCCTGAAATATTTTGATGAAGTATGCTGTTGGAATCATTTGACCTTCTGTTAATGGATAAAAGCAAATTAGCTTTGAACTAAAGATTTTTGGGACACATGCCCAACATAAAAGTTCTCACTAAGTCAAGTTTTCAAGTGATAAACCAAGTCAGTTTCAAAGTAATATAGCTGGAGGTGTCATTTGAGTTTGAACCTGATCAGCAAGTTGTCTCAAGTTCAAAAAACCTTTGAAAGCAGCTATGGAAGAAGAGGTAAGAGCTTATAGTGGGGCTTACACTCCAGTGAGTTTGTGTGAAGAGAGGGCCAGTTTCCAGACAAGGAATGATGTGCTGAACTGTCCAGACTGGTAACAGAGCCTTCAGAGCTAACAGACTCACAAGGGCTCAACAATTTCCTCTTGAAGGTAGGACAGGGAGGATGTTGCCTGCGAACTTGTAATGCTCCTCTTGCAGTATTGCTCTTCACCTTCAATGTCAAATTGAGCTCCAGTTGTTCAACGTCAATAGTTGCTGTTTGCACCTCCCTCTCAGGACTAATTTTAGACTTCACCCTTCGAGGTGCACATTGTGCTGAAATCAGAGGACCATAACTTGCATCATCTTCCACTTTAGTCTGTCGATGTGCACTGTTGATGTTTGGCATCTGCATATTCCAACCTTCCATGTCATTCAGAGCATGCACTTGTGGGACCCGGCCCTGGAAGTCTGGAAAACTAGAATAAGAAGCTGGATCTTCAAAACCAGAAGTAGCCGAGTTTCGTCTTTTCTGCAGATTGGAATTGGACTCCAGCTCAGGCTTAATAGGTGCTGGGGTTTGTGCTGCCTCAAACTGCTTAGAAATTCCATGCACTGGAAATGGAGCCTGGAGCCCTGGGGTCAATGTCAAGAAGCAGGAGGCATTGAGAGAAGATGGATCAGGTGCCTGAAGAGAGCTGCCTCTGAGAACCGTTTCAACAGCTGCCTGACAAGTTTGCCAATTCCCAGACCACAGGAGACCCACAGATCCAAATACAGGGTTCACGGTCCTTCCACAAGCTTCATACAGCAGTGACTGGAACAATGCTGCACAAGCACAGAAACAGGACCTCACAAAATGGACATATGATCAGTTGCAATCATGATGTGTTGATGACTAGACATCAAGTGGACACATTCCTTTGCCATTCTGTGAGAAATACTGATACACTCTGCAACTACTGGAGTGCAGCACATATATGTCCATTCACAAATTCATTGACATGAAAAGGGTGTCCATTGCAGCTTAACCAAGTAGTCATGGGTTGGTTTTCATTTCTTTCTCAATTCTAACGTGAACAGATTCATCATGGAAGAAACAAATTGGAACGCTCCTTCAGATGGCTTGTTTGTTTGGCAAGTATCGGAACATTAATGGAAGAGGATTATATGTAGAACTTATTGAAAATAGAAAAGTTAGAATATGTGACATGGGGGTGATCAACTGTGTGCCAGCGCTTACCTGGGCGTTGGGGTTCAGGAACAGCACTGATGAAACCCATCAGGCCTGCGCGGCCAAAGAACTTGGCAACAAACACAGTAGCATGGCCTTGTGCATCTGGGCTGTCAATCCATTGCAGGCAAGGGCGGAGAATGCATGTGTCACTACAGCCTTTGCGCAGCACACGGCAACCGTTGCAGCTCATTTTTCCCAGCCCAGCAGCTTCTCACACCACCTCGTCCTGCAGCAGTTTGCACTCTAGCTTCCCAAGTTCCTTCTTCTAACCTCTGTTGCAGGATCTGCAAATTGATTTTACTCACTGTTGTAGCTGGTATGGCCCACTAGACCACTCTGTAACCTGTCTCTTCCCTGCACAAGAAGACATACAGCCGCAAGCATGACTTCACACCACCACGCAGGGAACAGAAACTATGATGGAGCTCTCAAACATCACATAGAAGATGCAGCTTGACACAGCATGCAGTTTCATCAGAAGCAGGTTTGTTATGATTAACTCATAATGGTAAGTCAGACACAAGGTTTTTCCCATCGCTGAGCACTGCAGCTTTATGACTTTGTGAGGGTTCAAGTCATAGCTGTAGCCATCTATCTCCCTGCATCAAAACTGCTTGCAGCATACGCGGGGTGTGTCCTTGACGGTGGCCGGGGCCATGCTGAGGCACAGATCACTGCAGAACCCTCTACCACCAATTGCATAGATTCGAAAGGTGGTACACCTTAGAAGAAGAACAGTATCGAGAGAGAGAGAGAGAGAGAGGACGGATTCGTTTCTCACCTTCGGTCCCTGTGATGAAAACGTCGCGGGCGACTCCGGAGTCCAAGGCGATGCGTGTACAGACACATACCACCCGTGCTGAAACTCCCTCCAATCTCTCAATTCGGTTCAGAGATCCCTGCACTCATGGAGCTGCTCCGCGAACCACCGTCGCCTCCGCTCAGGCTCCGCTGATCTCCGAGCTCGTGCACGTTCCCAAAACACACGTATATTGATCTCCTCCCTTCCTCCCCCTCTCCCTTGCTTCCTTTCTTCCTTCCTTGCTTGCTTGCTTTCTTTCTTTCTTTCTTTCTTTCTTCAACAGATCGATCTAAGCAACCGACCGAAACTTGGCGAGCGGGAAGCTTGAAAACAACAAGACCTCAAACTTGTTTGCTACTTTTTCTCACAAGAGTGCAAAGCGCCCCAGTCCCCGAAAGAGGGCCAAAAAACAAACCCGAAAAAAAAAGAAAGAAAGAAAGAAAAAAACGTCTTCTCTAGTCCACAAAACTCCAACAATAAACAACAACAACAAAGAAAACAAGACTCTAGACCGGGCACACCACCTCGATCGAACCCCAAGATTGAAAGAAAGAGTAGTAGCAAGTAAGGTTCTTAGAAAGAGAGGGCTTGCAAGGGTGGCTCTTTGGTTGTGACACTAGTAGTAGTCAAACACGACCTGCAACAGCAACCACGAAGGAAGGAAGGAAGGAAGGAAGGGGGAAAAAATAGGGGGTCGGGGGGCGTTGGGGGCGGGGGGGGGAGATCTACTTACAGACACAAGAGACAGAAGAGAAGACTCATCAGACACGAACAATGCGATAAGGAAGAAACTAAACTGGGTATCATCCGTGGCAAAACAATCCCCTGGGGCCCCTCCATCCCCTCCCCCCAAGTGTTTTCCTTTGGGGGCTGAATTTTGGCATCCTTGGTGCCAAAATTACAAATAATACAAAGGACTTTTGTTTTCTTTTTTTTTTCCCCCCTTACAATGGGCTCAGGTCCATTATCGGGGAACTTGATGTTCCCCTTGTGGTTTGCCCTCTTAGGTGGTTCTTTTGTTTTCTTGGATGTGGGTCTTTCCATTTGGTTCCTCGTATTCTCCCTTTTTTTTTTTTTCGGGGGGTGCTTTGGTTTCTTTTTGATTGTGTAGGGTTTCACCACACACTAGTACTCAAGTTGGCACATTATGTTGCAAAGGAGGAGAAGATTCGTGCACAAGTGAGTTCTCTTTGACGGAGAGCCACCCAACCCGACGGTGTGTTCCTCAACCTCAGGAGAACCCATGAGTACAGGAATCTCCATGCATGTAAATGAACCGTCTTTTTTGTTTGTTCGAACATGAGAATGGGAGCATTTGATAATAGGACGATCACCCTCTATCAGTGGTGACCTAGGAAGCGCCTCCTAGGCCTAGATGTGGCTAATTTGGCTTTTTTTTTCCCCGAAGAAAATGACACCAAAATCACAAAGTTGCAAAAAAATTATCTAAAAGAAACACTGGCACTAAGAAAAAATGTTTTTCATAGTGTATGTAATTAAAGAACATTTGCTATTAAAAAAAAAATTGGGAAAATTTAGCTAAACTTTTGGAAGTCACAAAATTGAAACAAAGAAACCCAAGGAGGAGTTGTAATTTGTTTCATATTTTCCCTCCTCTCCGACATGTTCCCAAAGTTCGCTAAGTTCCTCTTGTGGAGTGATCGCCAAACCCACCTACCCCACAAATTTAAAAATGAAAATAGCGTCATTTTAATTTAGAGCCCAATGACGGCGCCATGGACGGACGGACGGACCGACGGACGAAACTATTTTTTGGCAGAGAGAAAAAAAAGGGGGAATTATCAGACAAAAAAGAGAGGGGACAGTCTGCAGCGACACAAAGCCGCTAAAAAAGTCCGTTTTTCTCGCTCTCTCAATAATGCACGTCTTTCGTCGCATACTATTTAAAATATTATTTTCCATAATTAGCAAAAGGGCACATCCTACCCCCATCTACCTCCTTACCTACCAACCGGCGTTTTTTTTTTTTTTTCCCCCTCGAATTTTCGTCATTTGAGGAAAAGAAATTCCAGAAAAATGGCTTTCCAATATTACCTTTTTTTAAAAAAATCTTCAAGAATCGCTGAAAAATCGCTTTGGTTCTATACACATTGGTTCAAGCAAATTGCCAGGATATAAAAAGATATTTTGAAATAATTTCTACTTTCGTACCTGGCTTATAGCCAAATGTGGCTAAACCTCCTTGTGGGATGATCACCAATGTGACAACTTCATCACAAAATTGAATGAAACAAAAACACCGCATAAAACTTGATATTTTATATATTATATATTATATTATATTATTTAAAAAATATATATTTAACTTTTTTTTAGCTTGGGGATTTGTCACCCTTTTTCTAATTCTAAAAGCCTGGGGTCTTCTTCCTTCCTTGCTCTTTCTTGTTGAGTCTACCTAACCTGAAGGTACTTTTTGACTCTTGTAGAGTTGTGTGATTTCGGTGTAGGTGCTGGTTCACTTAAACCATGGTTAAAAAGCACCATCCCCCCCACCCCGCCACCCAATTCCTACCTACCAATGGCAAGAACAAAATAATATTACAATAATAAAGGTGCATTCAGACTTGGTGTTAGGGACTCTAGAGTTGAATCCCCTAACACCATGCTAGTCACTTAGGACTTCAACCTACTTACCATGAAGATTTTATGTTAAGTTAACATTCACTTAACACTAAGCTATGGCCCATTTAACATTGGGTGCCACCTAGGATGCCACCTAGATTTTCATTTCAACACTGACTTAACATCAAGTGTGAATGCACCATAAGTATTCAAGGCTCATGTTACATGTTTATTATTTTTGACTTGCTTTTTCACTTGGGCCCTCTGTCGCCCTTTTTAAATCTAAAACCTCTGGTTGTTCTTCATTCCTTGCTCTTTCTTATACCTCAACTATACCCTTGTGACTCATGTCGGTTGTATGGCTTGGGTGTGGACCCTAAACCCTTCACCCAAGCCATGGTAAAAACCCTAAATGGGTTTGGGTCAATAGTATTGCTAGAACTAAACCCTTGAGTTAAGGAGCACCCATACTAGTAACTATGCTGAAGACCCCAATTGTTTTTTGGGTTTCTTCGAAACCCTAAAAATCTTCATCTGTAGACTAGATTATGGTCTTGGTCGGTTTAAGATTTCCAGGGTTAAACATGGGTGGCTGCTAACAAGAGGCCCTCGTTCATGAAGGTGAATGCACCAGTGTAAGTGCAGGTTCATTCTGGGCCCGTAGGTGCACCTCCCATCAAACCTGAGTGTGTTGAGTTTTTGCATTTTGTCCTTATTTTTCTTTTGGGAAGGGGGTGAGATTCTCCTTAGTTCTGACCAATGTTGGCCAGTTACAGTGGCCCAGGCAACTTGCATCTGGAGGTTTTCATCCAATTGGGGTTCTACATATCAATTCATCCTACCAATCAATTCATCATATTGGGGGGTTCTATGGATCAATTCATCCATATTTCTTCATCCACACATAATTCTTTTGGTAAGGTTCTGGCATTATTATATCATACCATCATCATCATCATCATCATCATCATCTGGTTTCTGCTGAGGTTCTTCAAGAGAAAAATATCAAAACTGGAATCTGTTTGATGGAATCCAATGAAAAGTGATCGGGTTGTTCTGGACCTTTCTTTTGTGCTAGAAACATTTGATCGGTTTTTGGTTACACGATTTTTTTTAAGTCAATGAGGTATTGAGTTCTTAGTTATGTTTTGGTTTAGGGGCTAATGTTATACAAATACTTTAGTCAAGTATAGCTACTTCATTTTCTTGTTTAGCCATTTTTATGTGATGCGTTTGACAATTGTTTCATCAGGTCATATACTGTATCTTTGCATTAATTAGTGAGGGCCTCTAACATGCAAAACCTCGACAGAAAGGGCTCTCCTAGTTGGGTTCCCAAGTCTCGACCACTGCAGGCCTGCAGCCCTGTGATGGTGGACTGGGTTATGAGTCTAAGTGTTGAGTTGGAATCAACTCTCAATTTGATATTGCTCACAACTTGTATAAATGTGAGGAGTGAGGGTGTGAAGAAGAAGGGGCTTGAGGAGATGTTTAGGACACACTAAGTTTTCAAAATGAACAAGATCACAATTAGACCATAGAACAAATAATTGTTAATTTTGGGCAACAAGGCCTTGAATCGATTGGGAAATCCATGATGGCTTTTAGTTTCACATGTCTGAAGGTCCAAGTTAACCCAAGGTGCTCGATAGGTTTGCAAGATGATGTGAATGTCAGAACTAACCAAATATGTGGCTTGCATGTGCAAGTAGTTTAGGTGTTTAATGAAAAACATAGTTGAAAGTTGTGTGTGCAAAGGTGCTAAGGTGAATCCGAGTGTGAAAGGTGATATCAGGGCAAGCTCCTTGTGTCTTCAGGAAATTATTCCAAATGCATTTTGACTCTTCTTGGAATCAAGAAAAAAGATTAAAACTTATATTGAACATTGTTCCAAGTGAATTCATATTGATCCTTGGATCTTGCCCTTCTAGAATTCAAAAACAATTGAAATGTAATCAATTACCATTTCGGAACCTCAATAACTAAGACAATGAAAGTTTATCAAAAAACCTTGGCTTGGTCCAAATGAACAACCAAGATACATTAAAAAACTTATTATGTTGAAAGATTGAAAACCATAATAAATCTCCATAATGTGTAATAGACCCTCCCCCCTAGAAAACACAAGGGACAAATCTTGTTGAAGCTTAGAGGTGAACAAATTGACCAAGAAAGTCCTCCTTCACCCAGATCATAAAGATAGAAAAAGAAAAAAAAAGCAACACAATCAGTTTGCAAAGAAAGTGAAATGAAAAGCACAAATGCATATTGTGGCTACCAATGAACCCTAAAAGAAATGTATCATGGTCATGGGGCACCTATGTTCTCTAATTTTGCCATGGTTGCTTGGATGGTGATAAAATTCATACCATGTAATGATACATTTGATACATTGCCCATGGGTGATGGATGTTTTCCCATTGTGGTTTCATTTTTATCTTTAATAGGACTTTTTTTTTAGCAATTGGCTAATCAGAGCTTATTTAAGGAACTTGCATTTAAGACTTGGCAATCATTTTATGCTTGGGATTTCAATAGCAACAGAAACAACAAGAAGAAGCACAACAATGGGTACTTAGTATATTATGAGAGAAAAAAACAAATGGTGCACCCTAAAGCTCATAAATCAACTTAGGATACGGTGAAAATATATAACTTTAGTTTGATGTGAAGTGAAAGCCAATGAAGAATTATTGGTTTGATTCTGGTTTTGGATCAATGTTGAAAGTTAGATGCCCCATGACATTCAATTTTGTTTTAGGTTTTCATGAATTTTGCAATTCTTCATTCTAGTTCAACAATTATGCTAATATTTGGTTCAATTTCTAGTCACATTTTCATAATATATAATTGATTTACACAAATATTGATCCAATGGAAATAAACCACACAACAATGTTTTTCTAACTCTAACATGACCATTTCCACAAGCCCATCTTGGTTTTGTTTTTGTTTTAGGGAACATCATAACATATTGTATACCAAACCAATATATGCATATACATGCATTTGATAAATGGTAACAAACTCAATGGTTCCCGTCTTTCAAAATGTGTATCAGATAGTCTAGTTGCACCACTATTTGCTCTCGAAAAATGGGTAGTATTGCATTGATAAAATTAGTATTCTTTACCAAGGTCAAACCATGGGTAAGGTGTATATGGGACGTCTTTTGGATACGTGGAAAGATAATACTTAACATTATCTTTCCTTTGAGGATTGTAGTGTTGGAACTTGGATTGGAGGTTCCAAAAGGATTTTGGCTCTCACTTTAAGAAATGGTTTTGCTTATATCTGGGAGTGAGGCCAGAATCTTTGGTTCAACTCTGCTAGGGTTAGGGTTTTTGGGTTTAAAACATATGTCAAACATGTAGGGCTAATTTTTGCACCTTCCATTCCACGTGCTGGTGCTAGAGTAGACTGGTTTGTGGGAACATTGAGCTTGATTGATTAGAGGACCTTCAATTTTCATGCAGCACTTGGGTCACAATAGCAATACTTTATTGGGGTCGGGGGCGGGGAGGGGATCCATGATTTGGGTTGAGATTTGAGACTCAAGTTATAACATGATACTCGTGTCAAGTTCTGAGCTTCCCAGAATCAACATCAACCACCAAGTCCTCCATTGATTCTAGAGTGAGAATCCAGGTTTGATTATTTTGCTTAGTGTTTGGTTTGGGATGGCACAAAAACAAGCATCCTCACTTTGTTTAGTGTTATATTACCTAGGCATCTCCGGAGTTAGGTGGTTTGGACCAAGTGGCAAAAAAGCATGGAATAGGTAATTTACCCTTTTGCCATTTAAAATGATGTCATGCAATGTAACAAGTGCCCAAACAATTTGTCACTTTGGCCAAGTGTCTACACTACAATTTATATGCGAGTATGACTGGGAAATGGCAGGCCATGTTATGTCGTACTAAGGGGATAAGCCAACCATCACAAGGAACATCCCCATTCGGAGGCGTTCTCCCAATTTTTAACTCCAAGGAACCTGCTATTTACGAAACGGAATACACCCTTGGTGGCCAATTCTGCCAGGCTTGTGGCCATTAGGCTCACCCTGCTTGGGGTGCCTGGTTAGTGACTACTTTGCCTATGGGTCCATCCATGGTGATCGATTCCACCAGGCTAGTGGCCATTAAGCTCACCCTGCTTGGGGTGCCTGGTGACTGCTTCCATGGCAGAATGTTAAGGTTCCTACATAAACCACCAGCACCCTAAACCTTCACCTTCTTGAGTGAGGCCTTCTAGTGACCATATTTAACCCAGGAAACATTAAATTTGGACTAGAAGATCTCAATTTGGTCTTTGGTATGGTATATTTACCATGGTTAGATGCAACCTCACAAAATCCCATGTTTTTATCATGGTACCAATGTAGGTGCCAATTCACCCAATGTTGTCATGTACACTATAAAAAAATTGAAGATTCGTTATGTGCAAGGTAAAGCCCGAGGGTGGGGCTGGCCTTCTATTTTTGGAACAACTCCCCCCACATGGACTTTATTACCCATTCAAAAGCACGAGGATCATGAACCTAAACATTTGTAGATCATGAGGGGGGGGGGGGGGGGGGGGGTAGTGGGGGAAAAAAAATTATGTTACCCCCTTAAGGGGGGGGGGGGAAG
>Ga0116231_10000298_pt1 | contig 78613 bp, 51 predicted proteins | sample S1TSphgellanicum_2_FD_89695 | JGI IMG/M metagenome (GOLD analysis project Ga0116231, IMG submission 89695) | Host-associated microbial communities from peat moss isolated from Minnesota, USA - S1T2_Fd - Sphagnum magellanicum MG | ecosystem: Host-associated > Plants > Peat moss > Unclassified... | reverse complement strand
GTTGTCACAACCCGAGGATGAAAAAAAATAGTTAACTTAGAGGTTGTCACAACCCGAGGATGAAAAAAAATAGTTAACTTAGAGGTTGTCACAATCCGAGGATGAAAAAAAATAGTTAACTTAGAGGTTGTCACAATCCGAGGATGAAAAAAAATAGTTAACTTAGAGATTGTCACAACCCGAGGATGAAAAAAAATAGTTAACTTAGAGATTGTCACAACCCGAGGATGAAAAAAAATAGTTAACTTAGAGGTTGTCACAACCCGAATATGAAAAAAAAAAGTTAAAGTAGTTAACTTTGTAGTGGTAGAAGGTCTGCAATGTTGGTACTGAACTATTCATAATTTTCAATTAATACACTTACATAATATGGAAAACTATCTTTGGGTGAGGATAGTTTACTTTATCCCCTTATAAACATACAGACAAACTTACTCTCTCACCTGGAAACCAATGTACATGCTTGTCAACCTCTATAATGGGTGGGCAATTTTTTTTTTTTCCTTCCAATCTCTTTCTCCTTTTACAATGGATGTACAATTTTTTTCTTTTCCTCCAACCCTTCTTTCCTCCCATTCCTCTTGAAAGGGTGAACATTTGTATAGTTTTCCAATGTAACTCTCCTCTAGAATTTGACAATTGTTTGCCAATGTATCTTGGGTCTAGAAATAAACAATTTGGTTTTTTCCCTACAAGAGTCCAATCATGCTTATCTTTTGGAATTGATAGATAACTTTGTTTTCCCATTTGAACCTTCCTCTCTTTTCAAATGGGTTGACATCCCTCCCCCCTTTTACACACTCCAACAATTCTCTTCATGAGGAATTAGATAAGACATGTTAACTTTTGCATACCTGGCATGATCTTATCTAGTTTTCATATCATTCAGTTTTGAAGTATCTTTTCACCATCCGTCACTGTGAATACAAAGTCTATCATCCCAACTAGTCTTTGAAATGTCTTTTCACCATCTCATGCCCATGGCAAGCATCCCAATTAATCATTGTGAAATTTATGTTAACATTCAAAACTAAATTGACTATTAAGGCATTTGGACATGAAAGATGTTGTGAAATCAATCAAATAATATGCCATACTTACAAAATAATAGATTCCATGATCTTGTGCATGGTCTTGAATACAATAAATTATAAATATATTGAATAGAACAAGTTAAAAGGAACACAGTTTTGAAGACTCATGGTGATTATTCTGATAGCAATTGTTTGGATAAGATATGCCAAAATTAGGTTACAATAAAATTTTCTCAATACATATCCAAACTAAGAAATGAACCAATAGCTGATGTGCAAGATGCAACAAACATGCACACATAGCTCAAGAAATATTCACATGAACCATGGAGCAACATGCCTTGCACTATGGTAAACAACAACTAAAGAGGTATTAATGAACAATAATCATCCAACAAATTGCTGCTGGAACTTGGCCATGTTCAAGAAATTCCTGGCACTTTTAACTCATGATAAATCAATCACCAAATATTGTAGTACCTTTTTAGGCTCAGTGGTAATTATATAATGTTTTTAAAATGTCAAATTTTCTAAAACTTACTTGCCTGAAATATTAAAAAGTTAAGAAATTATTTGCAGGCTATTGATGTTGAGATTTTGTGAATTTGAGATAGTTGTGTAGATTGTATTTAGGCTTTTTTTTCCCTTTATTTCCTCAAGGTTTCCTCTACTAAGTATTTAATAGGTAAGTGATTTATTAGTCATTTATTTACCCATATTTAGCAATAGTTCTAATGTATGCTACAACTCACTTAAGTTGTAAGATAAAGTGGAGTCTTCGATGCTTGCAACTAAAAATTATGATAATGAAAGAAAATCATATAATATTTCTCTTTTAATGGAATATTGTCATGGAGATTAAGTGCAATTATGAATCATCATTGCCAAAAAAAATAAAAATTCAGCATAATATCAAGCCGAGATTTACATAAATTACCATTTTCAATACTCAACTCAACTTAAAAAATATTTTTTGTATTTGACACTTGAATGCCAGACCAAATGAGGTACTCCATTAAACACTTTCAAACAACAAGGGAGAGGGCACAAAGGGGGCCCAACAACATGGAGACCCATCATCACATAAATGCATTCCGAATCCACTGATAGCCACCACTTTTGTAATATTGGGAAAAGTTGTGGCTAAATCAACAACATTGGATAATTCAAAACTACTATTCTGATTACAAGCTCTAACGCTTGCCTAAAATTTTGACCCAAAAAAATACTCAAATGTGTCACATGTAAATGTATGAAACATGCATACCTCCACTACAAGAGAATGTTGTTTTTCTCACACAAAAAGATGTGGCTCATGACATGCATGAGATAAACTTTGTGGTTTCATCCATTCTGATGTACAATACGTGATATTCTATGAGGTGTAACTTTTTGTGTGAGAAAAACCACATTCTCTTGTAGGGCTCCTATCATTGCCTAAATATCAAAAACCCACTGTTGTAGCAACAGATCTGCATTCATCCACTATCATAATAGAGGAGCAAAGAAAAAGTACACCTCATGGACATACTAAACTTCAACACAATTCAAAGTAACTTAAGTACTAAATTGCTAGGAACTTCGAGTATCACAAAGTTACAACACCAACATATCCCAATTCCCTATACTGTTTTAAAGGATCAGGAGTCACAACAGCTCTTATTCATTAAACTTGTCACAATCATTTCAATTGTCAAATAGAAACCACAGAGATTCCAATTTCCAATATCTTGTTTTGGTTTACATACAATGGTCATTTGATATTGAGTTTTTGCTATGGGACAAAGTTTGCACTATATTCTATAGATTTTGCTGGTTTCAAGATTTGATGGATGGGTCACAATTCTGGATGTGAAATTTTTCACCCTTGGTGCTATCCACAGGTTGGGAATGTTAATACTTTATGTCGTGCATATATGAATCTTTTGCAAATTGGTGATGATTTCAGATTGAGTTGGTAGCTTACATGTAACTTGGATAAGGTTGGAGTAGGAGTTAGATAACAAACAAATTCTTGGCATCTATTTAGATTTAGGGCCATTGACATAGAAAATTTTGGAAAATTTTCTGGACTTCAAAATTTCTGGTTTGACCTAAAAGTTTGTATACACTCATGCCTCTCACACCAACTCAATGTTCCGGCCCATTCTTGGCCAGCATTAGTTTTACTAGGGACTTTTGCATGCCTTTGCATTAGCCCTTACCTCAGCCAACTCAACTAAGTCTTTACAATGTATCAGGCCCCTTTCAGCACAGGCCCAGACCTTCAACTAAGTAAAGACATCTGGGTGACATCTCCACAGCTTCACCTCAGGCTCGACCTCCACATCATGTTGATGTGCCTCTCCCCCCCACCCCCCGCCCACCAAGGAGTCCTCAATGCTGCCTTGCCTTCAGGAGCATATCAGCTTCCCCCTCTACATAAACATGCATTTCTAGAGCACTCAAAATGCAAAAATAAGTTGCCAATATCTGCTCTGGAGAGAGTCATTTCCCAAGTTATTTCTTTGGCAGTGATGGGCCTTGAGGGTTGGTTGAAAGAGAGAATGAAAGATTTGCATGGGTACTCAAAATCATGACTCTACGACAAAGGTCTGTTCTACTCAAATTGCTCACTAGAACGATTTATGAGACAACTACTTTCAAAGTCAAAAATTATGTTGACAAGGTCATCTACCCATTACATGTTGAATTGGGTCATGTAGACAAATGGGCTTCAAATATAAAGTGTCTGGAGCTATATCCATCCCAGGTGGCTTATGGGCATTGGTTGGAGCCACTTCAGTTGGGAAATGAACACCACTTGTCAGCCATTCCACTTCAAGTCATGCTTAGTTTTGATGACTTCAGAAGCTGGAACTATGTGACCTACCATTTGGTGGCTGTTTCCGGGTGGGAGTGGACAACTTTCTTGGCTATGTACAACTAACTGGGCACCAACTAGGGTAATTACACAAGGAGATGTTCAATACCCCTAACAAGCACTCTCCCTGGGTGCTGTCCCCCAGGGTTTTGCATAGGGTTTGATGGATAGAACTCGGTAGAGGGTATTTCATGTCTCCCACTAAATATGTGAACTCCAAGTGGATTGAATTGAAGGCCTATTTTATTTTATTTTCTGTTTCTTTTTCAAAATCCCTACCCTGACATTAATTTTCTTCTTTCTGGGCCTTCCCCAGAAGGAAAAAATCATTAATTTCGTGGTATGCATCATCAGTGTTGGGCAGGTAAGCCTTTTACCCTGATATACCCATGGGTATATAGCGTTGTAAATGTATAATACTCTATCAAGCATGCCATTACCTGGCTGATACATTTAATTGATGTACCCTAATTAAATACCCACCTTATGAAATTAAAAGTAAGCCCAATATGGCAGAATGGATTTCCTATTAGTCCTAACTAATTTGACCTTGGCACCTTTTAATCTTATTGGGAAAGTGGACGATCTGGATTTGATCAACATTTTGTGTGGGAGGCTTTCAATTTTAGACATGGGGGGAGGGGCTTTCGATTGATTTATAAGTCTTGGGTTTTGGATTGTTTTCTAAGTCTTGGGTTTTGTGTTGTTGGAGATGAAACTACTTATTGTAATCCAGTTTGGATGGGCAATAGTTTGTAAGGAAAACTACACCTTACCCTAAGGTCAGTTTCATCATTAAATTATCCTCAAAATAGTGAAATGATGTTTTGTGAAAATATGAACTTGACATGTTGAAAACCATCCTAATTATCATAGGCTGCACTCTGAACAATTTCATTGCTCATGTGACAATATTGTAATAAATCATGAAAAATCGATAATTTCAAATTTAAAAAACGAATAATTTTTTGAGAAAAAATAATTATTCATTTTGTCAATGTGGAAACTGACCCTAGGCTACGGTAATATTATTTTTCTGCCTCCCCATCTCTTAAGTGCTTGATACTTTGTGGTTCCTTTGAGGGCTGAGCCCATTAGTCTTATCGTGCACAAGAAAGTTCAATGAGAGTTGTGTCTCAATCTGATCTCAATTCAATAAGTGTTAGGCAGTTCTTTCTTTTTCAGAAAAAGGAACCGGTGGATAATGATGGGGTGTATTGACGATTAACGCTCTACAACTTTTTTTTAAAACAAATCAAAGAACCATGATTCTCCAAAAATCAAAGAAGCTACCCTAAACCAAAGTTCTTTCATTTTGATTTTTTTTCAAAAACCTGAAACCAAAGGTTATAAGTTAAAGCAACATCAAAGAACTGCCCAACTTTGTTATGTTTACCTAGGCCCAACATTGAAAATAATGAGGCTGCATCATCTCTTAGACCTTGATCCCAATCATACATGGGTCAGTTACTATAATATGAAATAAAATGGGATATTGATGTTCAAAAATGCACTGGCAATGGAAAACCTTCATTTTTGAAATTTGAATTTTTTATTTCATTTTTTCGCAAAATTTCACCCATAAGAAAACATTGAGGTGGAATAGACTCATGCCTAGAGGTGAAAAAAAAGCCTATATGGCCAATCAGATTGTTTGAATGGGAGCCTTGAATTGTTTTGAGGAGTTAACTTCATTAAACATGCACTTAATGGTTTAAATAGCATCATAGACTTGTCATAATTAGGTGCAAAGAAAACACTTCTGGCCAATGAGCCTGTTCAAATTGTTGTCTTGACTTGTTAAGGTTTGCCTTGGTAAACTAGTACTTACAAGTTGCATGTAAATGACATGCAGATTACAAGGAGCTTTTGAGCCAAAAAAATTAGAGCTTTTACACATCATTCTCTGATTTTACTCAGAGATTTTACTCCTCATATTAAGAGACAAGGTTTTGGCACATTATAACTTGTGTTGGTCCTAATTTTTAGGATCTAGGCCAAACTTCGTTGTGTTAACAGACTTCACAAAATATTTGGAACTGATTGGATTCATCAACAATTGTTCAAATCAATGCTCAAATTCAAGTTACACATCTAGAACTGTGCTTTGGTCACTTTTATTAGATATTCCTGGAAACTAAAGAGTAGTGAACATCATGGAAAATGCAAAAATATTTTAATGGTGGATATTTTCCATGTTGTTCACTTCTTTTCTTATATCACATATTCCTTAGCCCATGCTAAAAGCTTGTATTGGTGATGGGTTGACTCTGTTCAAGGGGAAAAGAATCCCCACCACACTTTTCTGATAAAACACAAGGGAAAAATTAACATGCATATTGAAATTCTTGCACCAGTACAAGTTTTTGTAACTTTTAGGCAAGTTCTTGAACTTAACCTACATTTACTTTCAGCATTACACCTCTGACCAATGGTGCTGCTACTTACTCTTCAATAAAAAAAATTCCTCATGAATATAGTGCATTTGTGTGTAGAAAAAGGCTCTCAATCCAGAGTTTATTCTTTAACAACTTTGTGATGTAGCCAAGGTGGAAATTATTCATGAAAAGGTTGAGCAAAATTTGGCTATTAATGAAATATTTACTTGTACATAAAATAGATGCACCCTTCTATATTGTCGCCTACCTACTCAAACAAGATATAGGAAAATGTTTGGCAATTTTTTTCATTTTTTTCTTTCAAAGTATGGTGATAAATGACCCCAAAAGCCCCTTTTCGAAATGTTTTCAAAACAATCCACCAACAAAGAAGACATTATTTCAACCAGTGTTGGGAGGGTGTATGGATATATGAAAGGTATATACCAGGGTATAGATTTAAGTATGTGATAACTTGATTGATTTGCAATGGCTTTAAAAGAAGTCACAAGAAGTCTTTGGTTGCTCACACACACACATACTTGATGAAGATACATGGATAGGCTTCTCCTTTGTGAAACCTATGAGGTGCACCAATGTGGTAGGCATTTCTCCTTGTTACATCAATGAGGGCATCATATTTTGTGTGACTTAAACTTTGAGGTAAGAAGAAGCATTTGACATCATAGTTGAGACTTGACATGTGCAACATGTTGCAATAGTGAATGTTGCATCAAAAGTAAAAGGGGTGGCAATGCAATGGGAGGAGTAGGAAGTGCCAACTGTTATTACTTTTTAGATTGATATAAAAAGGTGATTTTTATGTTAAAAAAATTTCAAGCAAGCAATTTTTCTTTCATCTTGCTTGTATTTGTTTATTCATCCAAGAGTTCTCTTCAAGCAAAAGCTTGCTTGGCATGTTGTTGATGTTGCATTCCAATAAAACTTTGAATGTAGACCACATGGTTGTCATATGGGTATGAATGATTTAGATTAGGATGTTGGTTTCATGACTGGAATAGAAGAATTACAAGGCCTTGGATTCCTTCAATTGTTGATTGTGATGTTGAATGTGTTGGTGAAGGTGGGGTTGGATTTAGATCAACTAATGAATTAATTAGTGATGGAGAAGTGGATGAAAAGGTCATGTAAGCTTTATCACAAGCATGACAACATATTGTTCACTTTTAATTCAATTGAAAGTTCTAGCTAATTTCTAACATAATGTCAAAAAATAGTCTTTAAACTTGAGGATTCCATTTTCTTTTATGAACTCTTCAATTTCAATGGATGTGATGTATTAGGTGCCATCAAGTCTAGTTTTTGGAGCTTGGACAAAATAATGTTCATCACCAAAAAGGTCTTGTCATGCATATATCAAAGATTGCAACATGATCACCATAAGTAGACACATAATTTCAAAGCAATTTTCAACACATTGAATCTTCACAAAACATGAAAAGAGGTTACCAATATAACAATTTATGTTCAACAATCTTGTAAGAAGAGAAAATGTAAGAACATTCACTTTTGTTCTTACATGTTGCAAAAATTGAGGAAAATATGGGGTTTGGAAATATTGTTCAATTTGGAACAATAAGTGTTCAATCTGGCAAGGTAAGCATTTGGGTCTTAAGATCCTTAAACATAGATCAATTGCTTCTAGAATTCAAAGAGGGATTGTAAAGTTCAAGTTGGAAAACCCATATCTTTTTAGATCACTCAAAATTGATAGGAAATATGGCATTTCAAAATTGTGGGGTGTGGAGGCTTAATGCATTTTTTTCAAACCTTTTGTTGTTTACATGCTCATTTTTTGTGTGCTTCTTCTTCATTGTTCAATTGTTTCCAAAACTGAAAAGAATATTTAAAGCCTTGACTTGATGCTTCCATGACGACTATTAAAAAATGACAAGAAATGAGGAAAATTTAAACAAGTTTTGATTATTGATTTGTGTTCCATGATGGGCATGTTTACCTTACTATTAAATTACAATAAAAAGTTGGGGAATATAAGATTATCACCAAAAAAAAAAGGTAGTAAACTAATTGTAATACTCTTTCCATCTCCATTAGAACATGACTAACATAATGGTGACATCATGTGTACACTCTAATTAGCTACATGAACAATGATGCAAATGTCAACATATATTTCATCCAAATTGAATGCAAGTTATAATATAAACCCAATCTCTATTTTAATTTATGGATTCAATGTGGATCAAATCCTTTTGGATTTTCTCATGAACTACCATGGTCTTGTGTGGACATCATAAATGCATAATTGAACATGTTCAACCTAAAAGTATTCCCATACTATCCCATCAAGTTTGTATAATAAATACCCCAACATTCTTATCTCCAAAAACTAAAAGTTTTGACAAGTGGTTAAACTACCAAATTGTTGCAACAAATAGCCCATGAAGTTCATTAAATAATTATCACTCGAAGCTCCCATAAATACATGTATTCACCCTAAGCCCTAATAGAATGCCCAACAACCCACACAATCTTCACAAGATGAATTTATTCCTAAGCACAATCATTCCTAGATTTATGATGCCTTTGGAGACCAGCCTGATAATCCATTGTGCTTTCATCATTTCCACATTTCATCCCTACTCTATGTTTACATGAAATTTCTTAATCTTTTGTCATCAAATTCAGCACAATGGAGATTTCAAAAAAGTTTGCAAAAAACCAAAAAGACAATTCAGAACACTCATTTCCAAAAATTACTCAAAAGCATGCAACATCTACCTTCAAAACACATAGACAACAAACCAACACCCAAAACATACCCCAAAAAAAACCTCCCTAAAGCCAAAAATATTTTATAATACTTATCTTGCAACCACTTCCTTTTTGTTGAACCTTCCACCACAAATTCCCCTTGGTAGTTGAGTTTCCTCATTAGCATCTCATCAATTAACATGAAAACAACCCAAGGCCATCAGCTTCAACCATCACCAATGTCTAGCTAGCACCTCAAAGTCTTGCTAGATATATTTTACTGTGAAAGCTTTCCACATAACTCACAACCATTCGAAAGCATTTATACTTTTAAAAAGTATTAAGGTACCACAAGACTTACCCACAAGCAAACAAAACAAACAAATCAAATAGACAAGATATTGAATTTTTCAATTCTTTTCGAACTAATCCATCAACCATCACTTGTTTTGGCACTTTCTCCACTTTTCATCAACAAAAGCAAATCCATCCAATTAGGTCTTCATCCAAAAAATTGCCCATTTACACATGACCTAACTTCATGTCACAAGATAACCATTTACTTCAATTACAAGCAATGATTATTTTTGTGACAAATGTTTGCTATTCCATGAAAATTTTTGAATTTTTTTGAGAAAAGAAGTTTTCTCGGGAAAAGTTCACTTGTTTTGTGAAATCAAAAAAAGAGAAAAGAAAACAAAGAGAAAATTGCTTTGAAGCTTATGTACTCAAGCTTATTTATTAGAGGCTGTTGGGTGAATTACAAAATTCTTTTAGGAACCAATTGTTCTTTAGTGGGTTCTCAATTAGCTCACGATTGAAAGCACAATGATGTTGATTTTCTAGGCACTACGGTAAGGACCGAGGAAGGGGTTTGAGTTTGTTATCAGGAGTAAACTTTTATGGACAGTCAAATTTGGTTTTAGAAACAAAGGGCTGTGATGCATTTGGGAAGAGAATACCCACCTTCCACATAAGGTTTAGAGATAACGCTCCTCAGTTTACACGTAAGGTGCCATCCTTTGCTGAGGCAGAAATTTCCACATACACCAACAAAAGATTCTACCTGTTCTTTATGTCAACAAGAATGTCAATATGTGAACCTTTTGAGCATAAAATGCACAAATGTAGCCAATTCAGGATCAGAGGGGGCTTTTGAAAGACTTAAAAGTGGATACAGTTGTGCATTTTATACTCAAAGGGTTCACATGACAAAGTTCTTGTGACATAAAGAACAGGTAGAATCTTTTTAGTGTATGTGGAGGATCACTCATCTGAGTAAAATTTCTGGATACATTTGTGCATTTCAAAAAGTACTGCAATAAGACATCAAAAATGGTTATGAACTTTGGGCTCTTCACTACGAGCAGTTTTGTTTTGCAGTGGCTGGGTGGTTGTTTGCATCCATGTAGAGCAAAGGCAACTTGTTCCACTAGGCCCTATTCTAGAGCTTAAACCAAAAGTGAAACTCGCAGTTAACCACTTGTACCACTCAAGGGAAATTTTCTTAAGTACTGGAATAAGACATCAAAACCTGTTATGAACTTTGAGTTTTCCACTACATGCAAATATTTTGCGGGTGGCTGGGTTGGTGTTTGCAGCCATGTAACCTTTATGTGTTAAGAGTAAAGGTCTAGGTATCTCTTGTTCGTCATTTGCTATTACATGGTGAGGTCATCAAAGTTGTGACTTCGTTTGAAGTTATTGTATCCTATTTGAGATATATAACAACACGATGAAACTAACAGCAGGACCTTCCAAACACATATGACAATGGCATGCCAAAATGACCATTGAAAGTGAAGTACTTCTTTGGACCCAGGATCCACAAGCATGTGCCTGGATGTGAGGCCTACTTACTAAAGGAAACAATAAGTAAGTAGTTGCTCATAGCTGGTGACTGGTATTAAAAAGTTTGACAAATTAATGTCATGTGATGGGCTAACATCAAGTTGCCTTTCATGTAAGGGGTTCAAAACACTGTTGCCATAGTAATGTCCGGGGAAATTAGAATTGATAGGTTACACCAAAAACCAAATCATAATGACTTAAATGGGACCCAAGTCATGAAGGCCAAAAAAACTGTAATATGAAAGGTATTTCCTTTTGTGGCTGCTGTTTCAAATGAGTTTTTGCCTATCAATTGAGGATTTTTCTCATTTTATGTTTTTCATTTGTTTCACTCAAACAACTTTTAATGGGCTAAAAGAAAACCCGGCACACGAACCCCGTCCCTTCTTCTGGGAATAGGTTATATACACTCAGAAAAACCTAGTTTGATTCTAGTCACATAATATGCATGCTGGAGAGAATGGTCTCACCTGGGAGTATTTTCAGTCTGAGTCATTATGTAACATTAATGTATTGAAACCCTCCAGAATCTTCATTCCGAGGTTAGTAAAGTATAGGGGAAGGCCAGTGCCCCCAGGGCTTCCCATAATTTAAGGGTCCTAGTATCTAGGGCAGTGTCGCAATGGGTTAGGCCCAAAACTATGCGAGGCTCAGTGGAGCAAGCCTTTCCCCATGCCAAGTAGGAAAGGTTCTTTGTTTGAATAGTGGAAGGATTGCATGCAATTGGCAAAAGGTCCCTTCAGTTTACAAAAGCATCTTCTGTGTAGGGAGGTGCTTTCAAATACATAGAAAAAAACCTTGAAGTGCTTTACAGGACCCATGACAGTCTTTCTTCCTAGGCCCCTCCAGCTCACTTTTAAAAATCCATCATGCGTGTGATATATTTTAAAGTGGCACTTTCTATGCTTTTACTTTCTCTCGGTCCCAAAAATTTTAATTAAAATATTTCTTGGGGCTACCCATCTCCAATTTATTGAAAAAAAATAAAAATAAACATCCACCATGTAGATTTGAGGTCAATCAACTTTAGCATATAAATTTGATTCACTCAGGTCATAGCATGAACATAAACCCAACTTCCAGGCATAATTTTGTTTTCAGAATCTGTTGAGGTCTGATCAAGAGATATATATTGTGATAGTCTACAAAAGAAAAAACCAAAGCACATCTGTTAGCATATAATAATTGTAAGGAAGAACATGATCTAGGAAAGGAAAATAAAGAATTTCATGAACATTTGTGGCATTTCTTGTGTCATCAAAATAGCATAAATATAACCCAAAAGAAAATGAAGGGCAACCCAAAATTTTGTTAGTGAAAGGTTTTGGTTTTGCTTTACTGTGCAGTGAAGTCAAGGGCCATTGAAAGGGCTTGGTTTTCACAATCATTTCACAATTCACAAGCCTTTTATTTTTGTTAAAAATAAATATTTACCTGTTTGCAAGACCAAAATAAGGTAAAGCTGGCAATTGTTTCCCACACCAACACACTTTGGAGACCTTTGGAATAAAGTGTTTGTTCATCATGCATATGCAATGAAGTTGTGGGTGAGATATTTGCTTGCATACTTCCAAATGAGCAATGTACATAATCCAACACACAATCCATCCATGCAATGAAAAGGGATGGTGAGGACTTGTTTTTTTTTGGGACCCTTTGGCCCTACAAATATGCCTTGGGGCCTACTGGTTGGCTGACCAAGGGTAACAAGTATCAAGCTGACCTGCTGCAGGCATCAGCCATAGGGGCATCCATTCTAACATGGAAAATGTTTCATCATTTGGGATTGTTGGATTCTCAATCCCATGGCAAGGTTGAGGGGACAACAAGTGCAGGATTTGTTTCCTAGTTATCAATGTATTGCCACCACTCTGCACATCAAGTTCCATCCCACATGTTTAAGGTACATACAAGAAGCCAAATACAAAAAATTTAAAGGTGGATTCACACAAAGGTGGTAAAGGAATCAACTAAGAGAATAAATTAACTCTAACTCCCATTCCAAAAAGAAAAAACTAAAAATTGAGTTGACAAATGTAATTGGGGTTAAGGCTGGTTACATGCTTGGGAATTGCTAATCGCTAGGAATAACTATCTTCAATTTTTTTAGATTTGACTTCAAGTTAGAGTGGAATGAGGTTGGTTTAACCCCTTGATTTCAAAGGATTAAAAAACACTCCTTACATTCCCAAGAAATTATAACGTTGTTGTTCACTATCATGACTAATATGTTCTTCACATTTCTTGAATTCTATGTCTTTCTCATTTGTTGAATTCTGAGCAACTACCTTGCACTCCATAGCACCATGGTTTTCATGAATTGCATGACGGGCATGTGGAATTTGAATATGATGATTAAGTTGCATAAACCCAAGGAGACCGAAGGAGGAGACCTGTCAATGGTGTTTGTAAGGGTGGACTAAAAAGAGGCAGAAAAGGCTGTATGAAAACCATTATTGAGTCATAATAGGTGTTCTCAGTGGTTGGTGTACACTGGTGGGTGCTGAGTCACATAATCCCCAAGTGGGGGCTGAAGGGCATGTGACAACACATATATTACTTCTTAGTGTATTCTTGCACGGTCCACACGGCCCATCATGTGTGTAGAATAGTTACTCATTACGATTTTAGAGTTCAGCAAACCAACCCACTTGCTATGTTTTAAGCTCCCACACTAGATTCTGAGAGAAACAGACAAGGAGAAGAAAAAAAATTGAAAGGAAAAAGGGAAAAGTTTCTTCTTTTCTCTTTCTTTTGTTTGCTTAGCATGAGACCTCAGCCAACCGACCATCCCTTCAGCTTTTGTAATATTATATGTCAGGTTTGAAAAAAACACATCCCATTTCACTCACTGAAGGAAATTTGCTGCAGACTCAGTTTTAATCTGATTTTCATGGAGTGAAAAATCCCCTGGCTGAGAGTCCTAGTTTCAAGTAACCTTACACCTTGAGTCCATGACATGACATGACTGGAGATGCATGTAACCTTGTGATAATTACTTTATTTTGATAATAAAGCAAATTTAGCCATCATAGACTAAATTACTTTACTTGCCTCAAGTATCACCTGGCTTGAACCAAGCTAAAAGTCACAATGCCATGGTGTAGGACCTCATTCAGAAAATTCTCAACAAAGTAATAACCTTGAAAACCATGTGAAAAAACTTCAATTGATGTTTTGGAAGAAATTACGATGAAATGGCAAGCCAAAGATTTCTTTTTAAAAACCAATGTTGAATTTTTCGATCAAAGTTTTGGAAGAATGATGAAATGCCAAGCTGAAGAAATTAACCCGTGTGTAAATTTTCAATAAAATGTTTCAAGGGAAGAATGATGAGATACCAGGCCAAACAAATTTTCTTAAACAACCCACACTGTGGAACTTTTTTCAATCAAAGGTTTGGGAAGAATGAGGAAATGCCAAGCCAAAGACATTTTCTTAATTTAACCAATGTAAAAATTTTAATGCAAGTTTTGGACTTGCTTACTCCTGGAATTAAATTTCTATTAATTATGTTCTCACAAGTTTGTAAGGAATTTTACTGTGGAGTAAGGAGTTTGAGAATTGAGAAGCTCAGGAATTGATAAATTCAGTTGCAGTTCTCCCATCAATGATTTGAGTCATTGTATTGCGATCAGTAAATCCTCATCTTATCATGCACTCATGTGTATCTTTCTCTTCTTGTAGCCCAGGAAGACTTGTGGAAGTTGTGAGATTTTTCAGGTAGAAATTTTTTGTTTGAAGAGTCCAATAAGCCAAGCTTGATCACAAGCTGGGTCAAGCTTTGGTGTAGAATTCAATTGCACTAGTTCTAGTCTGGGCATCATTGATTTCTTTCAGGCTACTTTGTTCACGTTCACCCACCTTCAATTTGACTCATGAATGTTCCAGGCTCTTTTGAGCTTCTATTAGAATTTCTAGACTCCATTGAGTCGATTGTGTGTGAGAGAGAGAGATCTATATGCAGCTGCTCAATCATAAATTTGCAGCTCAATTGTTTTCCTGAGAGCAAACTTGTGAGGAATCAAGTGGTAGACTTGTAGCAGTAACTTGTCCACTAGTTTCTACACTAGTCCTACTCCTCCATTCACTAAGAGCATTGACATACTGAGCAGCCTGGTTGCTTGTGGAAATTGTGCTGTATTTCAACTCTAGAAAGATGAGTCAGACTAACAGGAGCCGGCTGATGCAAAATGTTTACAACTATCTACCTGCATATGGCTATTGTCAGGCCAGTGTGCCGGTAAACAAAATTTATCCACTCCCCAACTTCACAATTTATTTTCTTTGCAACAATTTAATGGAGTGAGGATATTTCTGTTGAACATGCTAGAGTTGCTAGTGTTGCTGAAAGAAGAGCTGAATTCTTGTGCAGCAGGAAGAACTTACAGTCCACCAGCTCTAATTCTCTTCACAGAGTTCTGTCACAGATCTGTCACTGCAGCTATTCATACTGAGCTATATATTGTTCTTCTGGTTCTTCTCTTAGACTGTGGTTTTCTTCTTCTTCTGTTCTTCAGTCCTTTTCTTTGGGAGTTAACTGAAGAAGAGTCCCAAAGAAAAGCTTGAGTATGTGTTGTTAAGTGGATTCTATGAAGGATATGTTCAGGCTGCAAGTGGCCCTCAACACTGCCCTCCATGTCTTGCCTCTCTTTGCCTTAGACTTAAATGCTTGCAGCTTGTACAGATCCCAAGCAGAAATGACAGGAAGACTACTTTCCCGACAAGTTTGTTGCAGCTCGATTGACAATTTTTTTTATCAGCTTCCTTTAGGGTTAGCTGACATCACTACGGAGTCTTCCTCCGTCTTCCTCTTGCTTCTGGAAATGAAAAATAAATTCAACATATTGTATGCAGATTTTTGTGTAGCTTAATTGTTTGCCTGAAATTCGGAAAAAAAACTCAGGATCATGATGCAGATTTTTGTATAGTTGTTTGCCTGAAATTTGGAATAGATCATTATATACTGATCTTATATACCCACAATGGACAGCTGATGATGAAGTTTCCTGGTGAGTAATTAGAGCAGCTAGTAACTGCCATGATTTCATGATGAAGGGGATGGTCTGGACTCTGAAGGTGATGGTCTGATGACACTTTGTGCATGACATTGAACACAAGGTTAAATCATCATGCTCATTGATTCTCGTCATGTTTGGTTTGGTTTTGCTGCAATTGACACTATGTATACCTTCAACAAAGTGTGATAGTGGAGTTTTTGTGCTCATTGTTGTCATGTTTGGTTTGGCTTTGCTGCAATTGACACAATGGGTATCTTCAACAAAGTGTGTATGGTGGAGTAATTTCTTTTCTTGATGATACCAGTTTTCATTAATGACCTTGAGCAAGATTCAACAATTTCTAGAATTCTTAAAGAGGAAAACTGGTCTTACAGCCTCATCAGGCTTCAATGTGCAGGAGGATCATCTATGACACTTACCACTAAGGTGACAGAAACCTTGCATAATTTCCGAGAGTTGAAATTTTCTAGGATGTCCATATGGTGCAGGAGAATTCACAATGAGTTGGGTTCTGTTTGTGATGAATGAACTGTCTCACCAAGTTTTCACAATTTGTGCCACATTGGGATGTTTTTGCAGCGGATGGACTTGATGGTCATCATGTGCTGTGACAAATGTGAAGAAAAAGTGAAGGAAGAAATCCAAGAAGTGGATGGTAAGCTAACTGCCTGCTCAAGAAACCCATGTTCTCAATCTGCGAATAAATTTGGGATTCAGTACTTAGAACGACATAAGGAAGGTGTACAGTCGAGCATGCGAGAGATGAGACAAATCTCTATTTATCATTTTTCCCAAGTGCAGGTAGACTTCATGCAGTATCAAGCAGATCATGATCTAGTAGTCCTCCAACTCTTTTTGTTTTTCAATCATCTTTTTTTCTTGGTTGTGCATGATAAATTTCACTAGGGGTGCAACACGTCTTCACGGATCAGACGAGGTCAAGTGTGGTCGTCTACGGCTATGCAGACTCAACTGAAGTAGTGAGGAAGGCAAAGAAAGTTCACAGAAGAGCACAGCTGCTGCAATCTGTTACCACTGCAGCTTCATGCTCCGATCAATACTACGGACATGATCATTATGCAGGATATAACAGCACGCCTTACAGATACGAGAGATCACGTACTAGTAGTGATCACAACTACCACGGAAGCTCCAGCTCCATAGACAATTACTCACACGGTTTGCCATGGTCCCCGCACGACTATCATCAGCCAAGTACTTATGCATCCACTACACGCGGTGGGCGCGGATCCATGAGTGAGTACCAGAGCAGCACATACATGCCAGGCCCGAGCTACCCATCTCGTTACGAGACGGATTCTTCCTACTCAGACTGTTATGATCACACCGCCTGCAGGATCACAAACCCAAATTACATGCAATTACATGCCAGAAGATACTACTAGATTTCCAGGATTTCCAGATTTTGTACAGTTGCAGGAAGCTGGAGCTTTGATGAGTTTAGCATGGCAGTTAAAACAGCACCTGTTGATCTGATGTCTTCTTTTTTGGTTCTGTGAGTGGCAGCAGCAGCTCTTGAAGCTTTCACTGAGATCTGATGTGCTTTTTTGTTTCCTATGTAGTCTCTGATTAATTTGCTCTCTTTTTTGGTTCCTCTAATGACTCTGCATACCTAATTGTAGCTAAATTTTCATGGTAGCTTAATATGTTGGGTTTTTTTATTCAATTGGCCATCTTATGTCCTTTTTGGTTCCTACGACTCTGTATGTAATTTCTTTGATGGTTTGTATCACTGTTGGCCAGGTACCCAGATTGCCAGGTAAGAACTGAGGATTCTGATTCCACTTCTCAAGAACCTAACTGGAACTGGGTCCCGGTTCTCAAACCAGATGCAACCAGACCCAAGTTGACTGGTTCAAGAACCAGGTGGGAACCGACCCCCTGGTTTTGACATCCAATGTAATTGGAACCAGATTCGAGGTCCAATTCCAAAGCAACATGAAAACTGGAACTAGACTGAATTTTTTTTTTAAATCTGGTTTTGGTTCCAATTCTAGGGCACAAGGATTTAGGGCTAGGGAACTCAATGGTCTTCTTTGTGTTTCTTATTTGCTTCGTGTTGTCTTCCCACTCAATGCTCCAGCTTCAAAGTTTTTATGTTTCATCTTCACGGTTTTTGGTTCTTGTGTTTTATTTGCTCTCAAAGCTCAATCTCTAAAGCTCAACGTCAAGGTAAATTGTTCACTTAGCTCAATGTACTTTGGTTGTGTGCTAGTCCTTTTCATGACCTTGGTTTGCTTTTGTTTACTAGTTCTCTTTGTTTATTATCTGCTACTCGTTTGTTGCACTATTCTTTCATTTTTAAGGTTTAGTGGATTCTCTAATGGAAGCAATGTTCCCAACATAGGCTCCACAGGAAATGAAGAAATGGCGTGTATAGGTTCTACTCCTATTTCTAAAATTCATACAACATACAACAAGACCAAGAAAAAAATTTGCAAACACAAATCTTGTAGAAATATGAGCTTTGTTGGCAAAGAATGGAGAATTCTAGAAAACTCAAAAGTTGCACTATGATTACTTGGGCATTTTATGAACCTATTAGCGTCTCTTCATCAAAAGTAAGTTCAAGGTCAAACTCAACCCCAGTAGAATAACTAAATGTGTCATTTGTTACCTCCTTTTTCCAATTGTAGGACAAAAAAGGGGCATGATATGTTATAGATCTACAAATGGGATTTATCCACTTTGAAAACACTTGGAAAGCATCTTTGGAATGGGTGTTATGAGCAAGAAAAGAATGGGCCTAAAGTAGAAAGGTGAGCCACAAAACAAATGTTTAGACTCACCCAAACGATTATTTATGTGTTCTTTGGTTTAAATTGTGCAATGTGTTCTTTACAACAAAAATGATCCTCATCAAATATAGTTTGAGGAGGATTTACTAATTTGATATGCTTTTCATGATTGAAAGGTTTTTCTTTTGATTGTGTGTGAAAGAAAGATTATGTTGCAATAGTAGCAACAGAGATGCTGCGATTGCTTTTCCCAAGGGTGATGGCTTAGTGGCATGGTGTCCAAGGTTTGAACTTGTAGGAACCAATTTGGACTAGAGAAACATGGATTTTTGTGGACATGCAAGCGCTACTATGGCAACATGTTTATAGTTTTTTTTTCCATCCAAGATTTCTAGCACTCTTATCTTGTGTGATCACTTGGGGTTTAGATAAAAAATCTAGGGTTTGAATTGGTTATTGAAATTAAAACAATATGTATGCGATAAATAATACTAGAGCTTTGGCTCTTCTCAAGACAATCAAACAATAGTTATTAGTGGGACAGATTATTAGATAACCCTTGTGACAGAACTCTACAAGCACATAATGCAAAGAAAGCAATAACACTTGTATTAAAGAGTCTTTACAAGGCAAATAAAAGTTAATACAACATAAAATACATACGTCGTCAAGTCACCTAGCTAACCAACTAGCTATGAATGTCATGGTGCATCCTACAAACATGTGAAAACACAACAAGTTTTCCACCATGAGATTAGGGTTTGAATATTTATTATACATAGTTTGTTATACATAATTTTTGAAGTGGATTAAGATCCTTATGAAGAAGGTAACTAATCCACTATTGTTGTTTTTTAGGAAACTTTTGTGTGGTGTTACTTGTTTCAGGTCTTATAGGACTAGGAGCAAAGAGTGAAGCTTGTAATATTTTGGTATCAAGGTGTTTTGGTCATGTTGAACCTAGTATAGTAGTGATCATAACACCCAAGTTTATAGCAAAGTTGGGATTTGGCTTTGGCATACTACCCTAACCAAAAACCACTAGGAAGTTTCCTATTTTTTTCCTTTTGTTTCATTTAATCTTGTGTGGTTGGTTTTATAAATTTTGGATTGCATTGTAATAATAGGCAGTCTTTAGAAAATTGTCATGTGGTCTTAGTAGGCCTCTTTCTTCATGGGCACCAAACATCCCATGTCCCCTAATTCGTCATCTTTCATCGAACCTCGTAATTCCCACCACCCATTTGCTTTATCATGCACTGTGACATAGACCTATTTTCCACCCCATCTCCCATGCAAACCACAAACCACACACTAGTTCCCCCTCCAATTATAACAAACCACACACTAGTTCTCCTTCCCATTATAACAATCCACACACCACCTATTAATTCCCCTTACTAGTCCTAAGCCCTTCATGTGAATGTGGGGCCCCAACTTCACACTTTTTCAAACCCCTTAAATCATGCACAAGTAGGACCTTTTCCCCCTTCCACTCTATCAACCCCTATAATTACCCATGATCAAACCCCCCAACCTATCTTCATCTCCTCAACACGTTCACAACCTCCATTTAAAGCTATCTTTTACCCCACCTATGGGTGCTAATTTATTAATTGAAAGTTAACTCATCATCAGCATTCATGTCAAGCATCTAATTCATCTAATCCAAACCCCTATGACCATCCCAACTAAGTAGATGCAAACTATGGTGGCTCAAAAGTGATAAGAATCCCAATCCCAAAAGTCCATATAAATGAAAAAATTAACACCAAAATGGGGAAAAAAAAAAACCCCCCAATGTTTAGTGGGCTTTATGTGGTGATTAATCAATTAATAAAGTCCATATGAAAGGTTGGCCATCTAGAAAAAAATTTATTATACATGTTAAAGGAAAAAAACTATCAATCTTGAACAAAAGATGACCAAGATTGGGACTTTTGAAAATAAGGCCCAAATTTGGTCATTCAAAAGTCCATAATTATTTGTTGGTTAAAGTTTTGTTGTAACTTTTTTCAATCCATATTTTTTTTCCCATCATATACATCATATATTGAGTCCCTATAAAAAATATTGAGATGAAATCATAATAAATGCATTTGAATGTTAATGCAAAACCCAAAGTATAATCCATATGTCCACTTTAAAAGTCCATTACTACATGATCAGTGTATGTTTATTGAATTTCACCCCTCAAGTTGGCAATCTTAATCCATAAATATTTTTGTGAAATTGATGATTTTACAATGCGTTTGTAGCATTTTAATATAATACTTTATGAAAAATCCATAAAGGACCCAAAAAGTGAACCACCATAACTTGCATCTACCCAACTCAATACCCTCCTTTGCTCCCGCCCCACCTATGTCAACCTAGACTTGAATATTGTCATTGGATGTCCTCAAGTCCTTTCATTTAGGCTTTCATCGTCCTTGATTGTATAACCACATCCCTACTACTCTACGAGGTCATTTACAAATGACATTTCATTTTCCATTAAATAAGTTAACACAACACCCCTATGATGTGGCAACTTGGCACTTGTTCTTCTTGTTACCCCCAATGGTGTCTCATTTTGCCCCTTCATGGTGGAACAACAAGGCATAAGGAAACACAAATTTAACTCAAACGTTTTTTAACAAGTGACTAAAAATACTTGTAAAAGGAGTTTTTTTTGCAAGCCTAAGCTTTGGTGGCAAGTTTGAGTTCAATGCCTTTTCCCCAACATGATCTTCTAATTCATAAACATTTTTTTTTGCAATTTAATTCTTAGACGTCCAAAAGAATATTTTCAAATAATTCACATTTTGGCACCATGTTCCCCAACACCCACATCTTTCAGTGCCACCTCACAGTAAAAAAAACTTGAAAATCAATGACTGAATTTACAACTCATATATAGTTGTAATGGACACATGCAACTAAAAATAGCTTAGTTGCCTTGGACAAGTGCCATAAGATAATCAATCACAAAAGACATAACATGGCCATAAGTTGAAAGTGTAGTCACAAACCTTACGAGTAGGCCAAAATTTCTCATCCATTGCCATGGATGATCCTTAATATTACATGGAACCTTAATTTGTGACTACATTTGGGATAATTACATGCTACCAAATTTGCCATTGATGGGTGGTTAGGATTTAACCACGTGGTAATTTAAAGAACCAATGGGCATAAAACATGTGGCAATTTTCCATTTGTTCCAAAAAGATATATTCTAATTACAGTAATTAAATCTTATAATTACAAAAAACTAAATCTTATAATTACAGCAATGAAATATTATATTTAAAATTATTAATTATTTTAATTAATTAAATATAATCTATCTTGGGCTAAATTATAATAGGCAACATATTATAAATTAAGCTAAGGTAAAATAGGATAGCTACCATAAGCTAAGTAAGTAAGTAGGATTTTATTTATTTTGTTGGGCATAAGCATTTTGATTAGTTCATCCCAATTGGCACATGCATTATGTTTATAGTGCATACCATGAATCTAATCCATTCTTTCACCTATTTATATACTTTACAAGTTTGAAGTTGTAAGCAAAAGATATGGGACAATTCTAATGAAAGGGAAACACTACAACATTACAACATTATCACATCCTTTGTTGCATACAAAAACATTATCATATATCCACACAATAAATATTTATTGTTTTCATTAATTGTTTACTACCTATCCTACTTACTACATATTACCTTGGCTACATACCTACTATCTATTACCTAACCTATATTTAATTAATTAATGACCTAGCCTTCCAACTACCTATTTAACTTACTTAGCCTAACTAGGTCTAACCTTCATAGCCTAGCCTATTAACTACACCTAATAAACTAACCTAATATTACCTATAGATAATTTAGGCCAATTAAATAAATATGCAAGCTAGGCTAAGCTATCAATATACATAGGCCTACTTAGTGTAATGTAACTTATTAAGTTTAATTAGCTTAGTTTACCAACTAAGTTATAATAACCTTTACTAGCAAACTATTAGCTATTAGATATCATATCATGGAAAACCCATGGTTGGGTACATTGAAGGGATAATAATCCAATTGAAATAGCAAAATTTGCCCTATGTGGTCTATGTTTCTTTGTTCATGTGGTCAAATATATTAATTGTAGTTGAAAAACCTTTCATTTATAGTTGCAAAAACAATTACATTATCATCCATCGATGAATGCAACCAAAATCCGATGGCATTGTTCACTTTTCATCTACATTTTCAATGAAAATCACATTAATCGTAAGTTGTAGTCACATCTACAACTAGAATTTGGTTCAACCCTTCTTGTAGTTGCATTTGCAATTACAACAAGTTACAATTACATAGACATTTAGGACTAACACACTACTTGTCGTAAAATTAGTTAGTTTGGACATTAGTTGCATAATAGTAACAAAAATATGGTCAAAATGGACAACATTTCTTCTAGTGTTAGCTCTCACTACATTACACCCTAAATAAGATGGTTACTTCTCATTTTTCTTCAAAAACTATGAACCAAAGTAGGCCTTTGAACTCTTTTTTGATTTTTTTAAACTAACATTCTAATGCATGCTACATCTTTCAACAAGTGGTCCTTATGGGATGGTTTTCGAACACCTTCAAAACTGTTTTCACCCAAAAGATTCAACAAGTGGATTCTTTCAGTTGCTTCAACTTTGTTTTCATATCGCACAGGGTCACATTTCACCTTGAATTACACATGTTTTTAGAATGGCCCACCTTTTAGCCTTGACCAAACCTTTAGATGGAATTCGTCCAACTACAGTGAGAGAAGCATTGTGTCAATTCACAAGCCATGCTTTATGACTTCAATTTTGTGTTATTTTTGCTTGACACATTTCTCCTTGCACTAATTTGGAGTTATAACTATGGGCGATTATGAAACAATAATCCATGATATTATGTACACTTTAAACCTTCACCCCCAATTGGGTTATTCTCTAATTGGATGTGGCAAGCACTTTTAATTTAATGTTAAAAGGGGTCATATTCAAAAGTTTTGTGCAATAGGTGGAGGCATCATACAATTCATTCTCTTTGTTCATGCATTCTATGCATTTGAATCTCCCTTGTTTTACAATCACCATAATTTTGAAAATAATGTCACAATCATCCCATCTACCATGGGAACTCATCAAGGTGATCCCTTGGGGTGGGCACTATTCGTTTTAACCCACATTAAATATTTATGTTCTAAAGCTAATCATTTCCCTTCTTGTATATTTCCATCCGTTGCAAATGACACTAACATCATAAGTCCCCCTTCAATTGTATCATATGCATATGAACATTTAAAAATCAAACTTTATGTGATAAACATTTTTATCCAACCTCAGAAATGTGTAGCATGGTCACTTTCTAATCTACCGCCTAACTTCAATACCCCATCCTAGTTTACCACCCCATGATCAAAAGGAATTAAAGTCTTGGGGGTGCAATTGGGCACCTCATCATTCACATCATCCTTCATCAAATATGCATTGCTAGAAAATGTTCAACATGTGGACCTTCTCCCTAAAATGGGTGATGTTTTAGGTAGTTTTTGGAATTTTAATTCATTGTTTTGTGCAATGGCCATCGTATTTCTTATGATGCACACCTCCCTCCTTCACTTTCACAAAGGCCCTTTTTTTTTTTTTACTCATCCTTCCTTCAAGTGTTTGGGTGCCTCTTGGGTCCAAGATTCTTTGATAGCCCAAAAGAACCTTTAGCCCATAAACAAGCCTTTCTCTAGACGAAAGCATGGTTAAGTGGCTCAAAAGTGGCATTTGAAAATCCATAATCTAACATTATCAATTTTTTTGTAATTTTAACAATTATCAAACCATAAATCCTATAATTATCCCATATGTTTTAAAACACAAATATTAATGAACTAACCTATGAATATCCTTAAACATGTGATTGATCAAAAAATCCATGCAAAAGATTTAAAATTTCAATGTGAAATGGATTTTCAAGAATAAAAATTTACAACAATCACGTTATTTAAAAATTTTAAAAATTATATATATATATATATATGAATATTTTCAATGAATTTCACTAATAAATTTTTCATTTGATGATTTTTATTTTTTATTTTTTATTTTGACATTACTTTGACATTTTTTTGAGTCCACATTTTTCATTTTTTTAATGTTACAAATGTAATATTATCACTTCAAAAATTCATTACAAGTTCGCAATCTTTTTATAATTCAACCAAAATTTTTAATGATTCCCATTAGTGTTTATGACAACAAGAATAATTAAAAAATTGATAATGTTAATTTTGAATATGGCTTTAAATTTTATGTTTGTATATAATCCAAAAACATTACAAATGTAATAATTCAAATTATCCACCTATTCATGTTTTCACCCCTCCCAATAGCATTAGGCACATATTGACAACCACCATCATCCCAATAACCTATTTAAAAAGTTTGGGTGATCATAGTTATTATGTTTATGATAAATCAACATCCATTCCTTCTTGAAGCCTTAACATGAATCAATAACAACATTTTCCCTTTCTAACAACATTTCAAAGTAACATGTAATCTTCTACTACCCCCAACTCGCATGTGTCTTCTTCCATTTTAACAACTCATTGGGCAACAAATGGTTTGACTTCAAGATTCCATCTTGGAATGTTTGCACCACCATACCCTTTCCAACATGCTCTTTAACGAAATATCTAAAGCCCATCATGCTCGAATTTTATCATGTTATGGCCTAAAGGTTGGTGTTTGGTTTATAACTCGACTAGTCTTTTAAGCCTTTTGATTATCTTCCCCATTTTTTTCCACAATGCTTCAAATGTGACTTGCATTACCCCATCCCTCAATTGCAGGTATCTTTTAGTGCGTGTGCACACATCCCATCGACCCTATGGGTATCCACCTCTTATGTTGTGCTCATGGCAATGAACACATAAGAACCCAAGATGTAGTTTGCGACACCTTTGCTACCATTACACATGGGACAAGAACAACTATATGCATTTTTTTCAACCACATTCAACTCCTTTCATTGACAAGTCAACATTGTGCTCACCAAAAATGGCAATATCACTTTAATTGATGTTGTCATTGTTGACCCAATGCAAGTGGATTTACTTCCCCAATCTTACACAACTCAAATATTTACTACCTTCAATGCCGTTCAAGCCAAAGAAAGGAACTATCACAACTAACACCTCACTAATCAATTCCTCCCTTTAGCAATTGAAATATTTGGATGTTTACACAAACAAATTAGTGTGTTTTTACACGATTGTACCAATGCCATTTAAAGCTTGAAAGGGTTAGAGGGACTTCATGTTTTTGTCTTTGTTACTTTTCTTTGTTAAAAGTTTTTCATCACATTGCAAAGGATGCAAGCATTTTCCATCTTAAGTCAGGCAATAATCATAGGCCTAATTATTTCCCAACTTCCACCCCTTCAAGACACACCTCCCATCACCACGGCCGACCTATTACAGGCAATCAATTTTCAACCTAGAAAAATGTGGCCAGTCTACAAGTGGTCAATTTTTTGACATGGAGAAATTTTGACATCTAGTTTGAGCTAACTTGATGTCTTGTAAATTCTCCCTTTTCATTTTTCTTAGTCTTTTGTACGTTTTCCAAATCTATGGTGTGTTTATAAATAAAGTTTTGCAAGGTTGCATTAACATTTAGTGTTGTTGATTCTTAAAGAGTTTGTGCCATTATCATTTGCGCAAGCAACATATTTTAAGAGATTAGTTTTGAGACAAAATTCTCAACTTAATTTTCCATTGAAGCAACAATTGAAAGATGTCAATATTTTGCTTAGGATGGCAAAAAGGACAAAGGAGAAGTTTGTATCTCTAGCCCTTGACTGATGTATCACTTGGACATCAAGTTTTGATCTTTGGATGTCTCAAGGGGGTGTGGATACTTTTGTGTTTATTGTTCATTTCTCAAATGATAAGTGGGAGCCTTATCATGTAATCGTTAGATTTTATAAAACTACAAATGCATCTAAAAGTGCCATGCCTTTGCAAGCGAATGATTTGTTTGCAAAACATGGGTTTAATGTTTGTGTTATTGCATATAATCTTTCTTCCACGACTTAAATCATTTAAACTTTTGTTGTGTCTTGTGAATTTTTGAGGTTGTTGGCACCTTTTGTAGGAACTTGTTAGGGCTATGCAATGGTCAAATGTTGCCAATATGCCATAAATGACTTCAAGTTCAATGTTAGTTTAATCTCAATCTCAATCTCAATCAAAAAAACACATGCAATTTTGTAGAAAATTATCACTTGGATGAGGATTAATGCTAAAGGATGGAAAGAATGGCACAAGGCATGTGAATTTGCAAAGGTGCATCCACGCAAAATCAAGATTCCTATAACAATTCACTTTGCCTCAAAAGTCATCCTATTCCAAAAGATTTTGAATTCAAGCATGTAGTTGTGTTCTATTATGTAAAACAACAATCATTGGCACTACAAGGTTATGTGCTAAGTACTCAAGTTTGGGTAGTAGCACATGTTGTTGCTAATACCCTAAGGCTCGTGGTTCAACAATATGTGTTGAAACAAAGTCAAGGATATTGGTTGTTTTCAAATGCCCTTGTTGCTATTATATCATTTGTATGTCAAATGCAATAAAAACATTTGCCACCTAACTCTAATGACACTTTGGATTTTGATGGAAACTTTCAAAACTTTCAACAAGACATGCAAAAACAAATGTTATAAGTCCTAAATTCTTTCCTTTCATTTATGGTTTCTTTCCAAAAGTTCAAAGTTCACAACATGTTGGCCTTGAAGTTAGACCCCCACTACAAGGGCCTAGCGTTAATCATTTAGTTTATTGGCAAGGAAAGAACATTATAAATTGTCTATCAACATTATCATTAGGTATTGTTTCCAATCCTTGTTTTTGCGCACAATTTTTAAAATCCAAATGATGCAAGTGTTAAAGTTCCTAACTTTACATCTCAAAAAACTAAAACCACAAATTTGTATGATCTTGTGGAAATTGATGATGAGATGACACCACTAGTGATGAAAGAACAATTGAATCATTTCAAGGCCAAGAAAGTCACAAAAAAAGAGGGCAAAAATTGACTAGCATGGTGTCTCATATGAAGGTGAAAACACACTAAGGTAGAGTATTTTCCAACATATGTGGAATCCATACTAGTGTTAAAATAAAAGTCCATTTTACATTATAACATAATACATGATATTGCACAAGTCATATGGCAAGGCTAAACAAATTTTTTTTTTACCTCTAGACTTTATCAATTGTAGATAATTGTATCAAAAATTTACATTTAAAAAAATGAGAAGTTGAATTATTAATTCAAATGAATAAAGGACTTTATTAAAATTCCATATTTCATTGTATATTTCAATTTGTGGTTTTCAAAATCTTTCAAAATTGTCTTCTTTTCTATCAATGGTTTCACATTACTTTCTATGTTAAAAAAATCACTCAATTAAGCATTTTAATAAATATAATGAATCCATAATCATATGATATGGATTTTGATGCAAGGTTTTGGGCATTTTAAAAGTCCGATATGTAATGGTAACTTAACATCTATTCATGAAATTCATACAATGTGATCATATCACATGTAAATTTTTTTTTTGAATAATTTTCACATATTATTCATTTATATTTTGTTCCATGACCCATGATTGATAATCCAACAAATTGTGACAAGATTATGTACTCCACTTTAATGTGTTTTCACCCATGAGGTGCTATTATCATATGTTGTGTTTGTATTTTGAAACATTTTGGGGATTGTTGGCTCCCAAATTGAAACAAAAAGAGTTTTCAATATTATAAATATTTGCACAAACCTTTGGCACTTTTGATTGGGCATAAAAAATCTCGAGATTTTTATATGCTTTTACAAAATCCAATTAAATGATGCTTGTGTTGTTGGTTTGGGGTCCACAAAACAATTTGAGGAAATTGAATAAGACCTAATGGAAGGAAATGAAGATATGATTTTTAAAATTGGGCTTTTCAAGTTGAAGGAAAGTGGCATTAGGCTTTAGGTTTTTTTTTTAGTTTGTTGTATTATATCTATTTTATTTTATTTTGGTTGGATTATGTTTGGTTTAAGTTGTGATGTTAAAATTCTTGCTGTTGTTTGTTACAATTTTTAGAGCAATGGAAAACTTTTGAGTGAAATTGTCATTTTATAATTGTAACCCTACGATATGATGAACCCTAAAAAATTGTTAAGATTTTTTTTTTTCCTTTTTTGTTATGCCACCTTGATATAACTTTTTTGAGCTTTTGAAATAAAGTTTTCTTGGGTTTGAAACATGGTTTTTTGAAGTCTAAAACAAGGTTTTTTGGGGGTCTAAAATATCATTTTCTAAGCTTTAAAATATAGCTTTTTGAAGGTTTGAAATAAAAATTTCTTGGGTTTGAAACGAATGTTGTGCATGTAAGTGTCAATAGTCGTATGTACAACATGTAAATCTCATGTAATTGATAATCATGCCAAAACTTTTTACATTTACACTTATATTTTGTCATGTATTATTATTATTTTTACACTTACATATATAGGGCCAATGTAAATATTTGTCAAATAGATTTACACAACCCCATGTAAATGTATATATTATATACCCTTAATGACCATACCTTCTTGCAAATTCATATTAATTAATTGTGCATGCATCCCAAAACTCAATTTTTCTTTTTGCAATGGGCCATTTTGATTGGCCATTAAAAAAAAACCATGATAATTTGATATTCCCCAAACATTAACATTTTCTACCAGTATGGGACTATGGTGATGTTATTCCAAGGAATATCTTGAATGCGCATTTTGCCTCAAGGCATTGCTTGTACAACTTTTGTTACTACTACTACTTATTGTAGCCTTTACAAGAGTTTAGGTATTATTATACTTATTGTGATTCATATTAATTAATTTAATTAAGTGTACTACATCCCAAAGTACAAATGTTTTGATGATTTTTTTTATTTTTTTTTTGCAATGGGCCATTTGGTTGGCCTATTGTCAAAACATTATGGAATCCCCCCTTCTACAAATAAAAATCACATTATTTACATAAAATCATAGAAATGTATTTGTTTTACATTTACACTGTTTTACACAACATTAAATAGATTTACACAATTTTACACTTATAAAAATTGTAAGTCCTAAACCATTTACACACACAACATTGTTTGAAAGATGGTTTTTTGAGGTTTGAAATAGTGTTTTTTTGGGTTTGAAATAAGGTTTCATTTGGGTTTTGAAATAGGATTTTTTGGGGGTCTGAAATAAGGGTTTTTGAGGTTTGAAACATCGTGTTTTGGGGGGTTTTTCTATGGCTGAAATGGGGTGGGGGGGGATAAATATTTTTGAGTTGTGAAATAAGGTGCTTTGGGAGTTTTTAAAAGTTTAAAACCCTGTTTTTTGAGGGTTCTGTAATAAGGGTTTTTTTGGGGTTTGAAATAGGGCAGAATTAGGGGTCTTCAAGGTCTGAATTCAAGGACTACAGAAAACCATTCAAGATGGTAGCTCCAATTGCAAAAACCTTCAACATGAGACCACATGGGAATTAAAAAAAAAGTTTTGATCCTCTATAAAGATCTGGTGTAGCTTAGAGTTTAGAAATAGGCTAAGCTGTATTAGTTTATATTAGTTTAACCTTGTAATAATCTTTTTTTATGGTAATAAAAATTCAAGCTTTTTGTGTTTTTTTGCACTGTCCATTTTGATGTTTTGGATATTTGAAATGGAACCAGAGGTTAGCCATAAGCAAACATTATGAAACTGAGAACCAGAATCTCAGCCTAACTTGAAAACAATAGAAGCATTGAAATCCGAACTGCACCTTAAATTTTTAAACTGGAAACAAAACCTGGTCCCATTTTGGAGAAAAAAAACCCCGAACTGATTCCTTGAAAATTTTATGAACTGGAAGCAAAGGTTCATTCTAGAACCTAGGAACTACCCAACACTTGTTGGTATGACTCTGATTGTGCCTAATGGTAGCTTTTGATGGTAGCACATGAGAGTTTGAGTGTTGATTGGATTTGTTGGCATGTGTTCATCTGATGTCCTTCTTGGTTCCTATGACAATCAATGTGCCTAATGCTAGCTTTGATGGTTGGTTATGTTGACATGAGAATTTCAGTGTTGATTGGTTTTCTTGGCATGTGTCCATCTGATGACCTTTTTGGCTCTTGAATGGTCTTGCATTCCCTGAGATGAAATGTCCTTTTTGGTTCCTCATACTCCTAATTTGCCCAATGGTAGCTTTTCATAGTAGCCTATCTTGGCTTTTGTGGAGGTTAGAACTTGAGTGCTGTTTACTTGTGTTCCAAGTACGGTGTAACAAATGGTTGGCATTTGTATTGCATTGATGATTTTCACCCTACTTGGGTAGCCCTCATCTCCAATATTATAAGGTAAGAATTTTGATTACAAATGATCAAATTTCTCCTCAAAGAAGTAGAAGGGACATTTTGAAAGTTGAAATTTGTGAAAATTCACCAAAACAAATGACACTACTTCTGAGCACTTGCAAAAGCAGAGAAGGCATGGAGATGATGATGTAGTGGATGGGGTAGTGGACACCCCTCCCACCTCTCTCCTTTATTTCTTTCTTCCCCATGTATGTGATCCCTTTCATGTGCTCTGTTCTTCTCAATTTGTTTGTCCAAAGTCCAGACCCACCTTTCTTAAAGGATTTTGAGATCAACCCCAAAACAGACCCCAAGAATTAGATGAAACAACCACATCACTGACCCGGAATTGAAGGTTTCTATAATAATTGGAACCATCAAACTAATTGGCAATATTCCAAATATGAAAGTAAAAAATATTTAAGCAACCTTTCATATTTAGGCAAGTTGTGGATGATTTTAGGAAATTTTTAATTTTCTTTTTGACCAATTTTTTTCCAAAAAAAAGAAAAGAGAGAGAGAATATGTGAGAATTCTTTTTTTCAAAATAATTTCCGCCAAACGGTGAAATTTCGCCACAAAAATGATAATAAACACTCGAAAACTAATTTACAAATTTTAGGTACCACCACCTGTTGAGACAGTGATAGGTCTATTTGCACGGATGAATGCATTCCTCCAAAACCCTCAACGCCGGGTATCTATCAATCAGTAGGGGTACCAGGGATTATATGGGTACGAAGTTGGCCAATGAGGGTAGTAGTAGTATTCAGGTGTAGGAGGATAGTAAGAACTGGAACTAGGACCGTAGGATTGGCTATGCTTGTAGGGACCACTTTGTTCCATAGGTGGAACTGGACCAAAGCTAATAGGGGCATATACAGGAGCAAAGGAGTTGTATGGGTATGTAGACCAAGTGGTAGTGGACTCTTCTTCTTCTTCTTTTTCTTCTTCCTTCAATTCGGCTTTCCTGTCCACCCTCTTCGCCTTCTTCAACACTTGTTCCGAATCAGCCTCGCCAATAACAACCACTTTGGAGCTCGCTCTGTCTGTAATTTTTACTTCCTCCACACCTGCAGTCGAAAGAACCAGATGGAGAATTAAACCCCAACAGATCAAATCCCATACTATTGGGATTGTTTAGCTCCGGATCAGTCTATTCCAAACTGCAAATGTATATATGTATTATTGTTCTTCAAAAGCGGTGATTCAATTCCTCTTCCGAGAACTAGCTAGCAAAATTATACATGGGTTTGGAATCTGGATCTTGTTTGAAACGATTTGAATCAATTTTAGAAGTCTTGTAATTATCACCCACCCGGAACTTCACAGATTTCCTCTATGACTTTCTCCTCGCACTTTGAGCAACACATCTCCACCTTGAGCGTGACTTTCTGCAAAACCCACAACAGGCAATGAGCGACGAGACACACTCATTCAAGCCTTACAGCTGCCCTTGTTATATTGATTCTATTCCAATCGGGAACTTTTGTCACTCAAAGATCACGAGTGAGATCGTTGACTCCCTAAAGAGATCATATCATCAACTTTGAAATCTAGTTGTGATTTGATCTAGGAGCTATGCAGCTGACCTTCTGTTTCTTTTTTTCGGGCTTCTCAGGCTGTACAGGAACCAGCTGAAACCACCCAGGTGGAGGTGTCATCCACTGTGGGTGATAGTCTCCATAGCCTCCGTAATGAAACATCTGCACTCAAAAACACCCATTCACGATGTGATATTTGATCAGCTTCTGCCGGCTCGCGCTGCAATTAACTGCTATCTAAAATCCATCCTCAATCCCAAACCTTAAACTCAAACTCTCTCCTAAACAGATTCCGAAACAAACGTACCTCGTAACTCAATATAGCCGCCGGCACAGTACTGAGTTGCAGATAAAAATGATCGACTATTATATTGATGATCTCTTGCAAACTGACCAAGAATACTTGCCTACACAGTAATCCAACTATTAATTAAGTGATCTTGGAAACTGATCTTGAACGTTACCAACTCGATTAATCTAGTCCCAAGTCACAGAGTTCATGAAATTGGAGAGCAATTTGGACTGGGATTTTGTTACAGTTTCTACTACTGTTATGCCAATTTGGATGGAAGACAAGGTAGATCTTAGTGAGTAGAAGGGAAGAAAAAAGACGAGACCTGGAGAGAAATTAGCAGAGACGTGGATTTATACAGGAACACAAGAAGAGCATCCAAAAAACACGGTGCATGGAATCATGAGTTAAAGAATCTAAAGAAGGATCGAGGCTTCTGCGGCAAAGTCTGGAACGCTGCATACTCCAGAATTCTAGTCGGAGAGCGATGAGGGCGGTGGAAGCATTAGTTTACCGACGGCCGCAAAGCGTGTTTTTCTTTTTAAGGATTTTTTTACCGTAGCCTTAGTGGCCATCATCCATAGAAAGACAGAAAAATGGCAATTCTCTCAAAGAACAGGATTCACTCCAAGGTGGTAAAAGGAATTTTTTTGGAAAGAAAAAACCTAACCCTAACTATATCTACTTCACCTAACTATATATCATTCACATAAAAGGAATAAAATAACTCAAAAAATGAGTTCACAAATGATGTGTCCTTGAGATTATTGAGGGAATAAAATGCAATAGAGAGATTTGAATGTTGAGGCCACCAGCAGCCCGACAACTTTTTTCATCCATGTGTTAACATGGCATGGTCAACCAAAGGTTTTGGAGGTCCTTTTTCTTACTATACATTTATTTTTTAGGCAGAGGGTTTCAGTGGCTTTTCAAAAAGTTCAGGCCACTGCTATGCTGAGTCGGACAGTTGTGACAGCAAGAGAAGCCTCTTCTAGGCTTGGTGTCCTTGCAGATTGTTTGCCCATTTCCTTACATAACTTGCTTCGTGCTATTTATGAAAGGTTTAGGTCCTAGGTATCATGTTTTCTCCTTTTAGGGCTCCCCTTTGTGCGGTCTGCACTTTCAAGTGTGGTCTTTTGTTTTGACTTCCATCCTTTCCTTTTCTTCTCATATTTCTGCACTTTCAAGTGTGGTCTTTTGTTTTGACTTCCATCCTTTCCTTTTCTTCTCATATTCCCTTGCCGGGTGTTTTCCCTTTATTTATTTGAGATGTATTATTATCCCTAGGAATAAATATGTTCAAATTATTTTTTTTCTGTTTTAAGTTAGAATATAATAAAGAAGTTAGGCTGATCCCTCAAATTCAAAGGATTAAAATATCTTCCTCTATGATTTAGATGTCATTCAAATATGTTAGATAAATTCTCCTTCTTAGGTCTGAACAATTACTTACTCTCACTGTAGGGTTAAATTAATCCCAATGTATTTTTTTGTATTTTTTTCTTGTGTTACAAATGTAGGGATTTGTTTATTCCTTGAATATTAATCATTTAAATCCTCAACCAAGAGAGAGTTAAATGGAATAATACAACCCCTATTATCCCTTGGTGTGAATCTGACTTAGGAAGATTTAGCCAAATTTGGTTATAAAACCAAATATGAAATACATCTTTAACCAAGCAACCTTCTATAGTTAGGGTTACAAATTGAGATCCAAATATTAAAATAGGGGGAAAAATTACAGTTTAAAATTTACCACAAATGGCAATTCAAAATCACTCCAAAATCAATTCATTTCCAAATTTCATTTTTTGGCAAAATTTCACCAGTAAAAAAAAAGGTTGGCACCCAAATATGAGGAATAGCTATGATGAGAAAGAGCTACAGCTGATGTCATACCCCTCTATAGAAGAAAATAAAGTATGTACTTGTTCAAAATGAACAACACAAAAAACCGAAAAAATAAGTTGGGAATACGGAAAATTAGAACCATTCTAGAACTTTCATGAAATAAAAAAGAGAAATAAAAATGGACTTTACTTGATATTAACAAAAGATTTCTAGTTATGAAGACTGTCAAACCTTTTCATCACTCATCCATCCGCTGAACAGATACATCCAATAGAAAGTTCACGGTTCGACGTATGCAGACGTATTGCCTGGAGTGCTGACGAAATACGCGTGTGACTTACGTACTCGGCGACTTTTGGATTGTGCTTCTAACGCGGCTCCGTGCACCGCCGTGTTTGCACCTCTCGCGAGGCGGAGCTGCACGCGGCTCAGTTCAAGGACCCTGCCCGAGATGTGTGTTTTTTCCGCTCGTTGGCACACGGCAGTGCGTCGGTAGAATGTCGGGACACCAAATAATGTGACGCCAGCGTGCAGGCTACGATTGAGAAGTGCAAAGCAGATCAATTCCGTTTAGTTTTTTTTTTAATATTATTTCTTACACCTGTAGGTAGGAAAAACGGAATGTCCTTGGTAAGCACTCTCCGTGTGTATGTCGCGAGACGCTAAATACCATCCCCCATCGAGCTCTGTCCGCCGCATGGTTCTCTTGTCTTCTTGCCCATGTTTTTAGGCCCTGCTTGGTTCTGCATAGAACCATGCATCACGGTTCTACATGTTCTTCTGTTCAGCAAAAGCAAAAATCAAATGTTCTTTGTTCTGGTTGAATTAATTTAGTTCTGCTGCTGCCCAGAAGGTTCGAATTCTGAATCTTCTGATCAAGGAAGATGATACTAACCACTGGCATGTCTTCAGGCGTTGAAAGAGGAGTCATTTCTTTTCTACTCAAATAACTTCCACAGTCAAAAAATCTAAGCAGTGTTGTTTTCTTCTGTAGGAATTTTCGTTTGTACCCAAACTGGCTACCATCCCCCTAGGAAGATATAGAAAAAGGTGGCAATCATTCTTAGGAAGATTCAGCCATATTTGGTTATAAGTCATATATGAAATATAAATCTTTAATCATCCTTCTATATTTTTGGCTACCCACTTTTAGACCAAATTCAGAAGTCTAATCATGATTACAACTGTTTTCCCTCACTTTTGGCAATTAAAACCTTCTACTGAAGTGAAAAATCACTTCGTTTTTCAAACTTTTCATTTTTCATTTGGCAAATTTTTTAAAAAAAGGCTGATTTGAAGTGATGCTTCTTTTGGTTCTAACTTGTTAGCATGGAGATTAAGAGAGCCTTACCATTACTGCCCACTCACCAACTATTGGAGCTGTGGGGACTGTGGAATACCGTCTGTTTGCCCGGGTATTTTGCAGCGTTGGGCGGTTCTTTTGTTTTTATGAAGAACCTCCAGAATTTGATTCCAGGGAATGATGTTTTCTGTGGGCGGAAATTAGCCATTTTGTTATTAAAAACAAAGTGCACAACTATTGTGCTAGAAGCCTGTCTGTAAACAGCAGTTACACATTGATTGTTCCTTCACTCAGATAACTAAAAACACAAGGTCAGACCACTAATTGCAGCCACCCCATTGACATTGAAAACCAAAATTCTGCCTACACACAACCCGATTCTGCTGAACCTACTACACAGGTGCCTATTCAACACCCTCTGTACATTAGTAAACTAATGCAAGAAAAGCATCTCCAGTGGTGGTCAGTATGGGGCAGAGTGAACCAGCACTCACCAGTGCACCAGTTGGCCGTTCTGTCCATGGCATGGGTTGCATTTCTTCATCCGGTTCTTGACCCTGTGTTAACCCAACATTGTACCACAGTCAACCTTTTTGGACTGCTGACCTTTGACCCTTTTTATTTTCTGGGTGTTTTTTTCCCAACCCTGACCATACTACCCTCCAACCTAATCACCCTAGTTCTCTAGCTACCCTAGTAACTTAACTACATTATTGACCTGCATTTTGGCCCTACCTACCAACCCCTTATCTACCTACTTTCTATTTTTTCATGGCTAAACTTATATTTCTTGACTAAACTTTTGTCTTTTGTCACAACTTTTAACTCTTCTTGGTTAAACCTTTTCCTTTTGACACAACTTTTAACTCTTCTTGGTTAAACCTTTTCTTTTTGGCACAACTTTTAACTCTTATTGGCTAATCCTATATTTCTTGGCTAAATCTTTTCCTTTTGGCATAACTTTTAACTCTTCTTGGTTAAACCTATATCTTTTAGTTAAACCTTTTCTTTTTGGCACAACTTCTAACTCTTCTTGGTTAAACTTCCATCTCTTCATGGCTAAACGTTTGCATGTTAACAAAATTTTTATATTTTTTTAGCTAAACATCTATCTTTTGGCAAAACCTTTACTTCTCAACAAAACTTTTTTTTTAAATTAAACCTCTATCTTTTGGAAAAAAAAATTTAATTTTTCTTGGCTAAACCTTTATCTTTTAACAAAACCTCCATCTCTTCATGGCTAAACCATTACACATTAGCAAAAATTCTATTTATTCTTAATTAAATTTTTATCTCTTGGCAAAACCTTAACCTTTTCTTAACTAAATTTTTACCTTTTAACAAAACCTTTATATTTTTTTGCCTAAACCTCTACTATCTGAAAAAAATTTAAACTCTTCTTAATTAAACATCTACTTTTTAACAAAACACATCTATTTTGGGTTAAACTTTAACCTGTTAGTAAAACTTCCATCTTTTTTTTATTAAACCTTTACAAATTAAAAAAGTTTTAATTCTTCCTAACTAAACATATATCTTTTAGCAAAACTTTCATTTGTTCATTGCTAAACCTCTATTTGTTGGCAAAAGCTCTATCTTTTCTTGGTTAAATGTTTTTTTTTACAAAAAACTTTTATATTTTTTTGAATCAACTTAAAGATTACTTTTTCAACAAAAATTTTTAACAAAACTTTTGGCTACCCTATTGACCTAACCATCTTATTGACATAATTATATTTTTTTTATTTGTGTACATACCTACCTATTTAACCACCAACCTACTTACATACTTATTTACTTATCTACCCACCCCCACTCACCTACCTACCTATCATTTACACAATGTTAATGTTTGCTTATGTATGATATACAAAATATGAAGGTATTGCACTAAACAAACTAACAACCATTTTAATCATATTTGACCCTTTGATGTCAATAAATGGTAACCCTAAATGCGAGTATTGCACATTTGATCAACTTTTGTGACCCACACATAGGTATTGCATATTTTGGTAATTATTGTTAAAAAGTTAAAATAGTTGAAAATCTAATCACAAAATACAATACCCACATATGAAAACAATGTCATTTCAAATACAACACACCTCAATAATTATTACATATTTTGTGACCAAAATGCAAGCATTCCTTTTATGGGGGGATTTTTTTCTTTTTTTAATTATTTTTTATGTATTTTTTACTTCTAAATTTTATTTTCTAATTTTTTCTCCTATTAAACTTCTTTTTTCTTCTTTTTTCTAAATTACTTTCTTCTATTGTTTATCACAATTATTTTATTTCTTCTAATTTATTATTTTATTGTCATCAATTTTTTTATTGAAGATGCATATTTTATGCTCAACATTTGGGTATTACACAAACCATCCAAAAAAACCAGCCAACATTTTATGCTTCAAATGTGGTATTACAAAATCATTCTAACAAAACTAATGTTTATTTTGTGACCCTTATGCAAGTATTTCACACTGAATTTTATATTTTTTAATTTTTTTAATGCAATAATACAACATTGCAATATATTTTGAACTCATATTTTTAAAGAAAATTTTAACAAAGTATTAATGCAATGCTCACATTCAAAAGATGCAAACATAATACAAACATGAGGTTACAATTGCAATAAAATAAAACTTGTATGTATTAATACAAGTATCACATCTATCAAAACTTTTTTAAATGCGCAAAAAATGGAAAACATGAACTCCATGCCATTGTTTATGCCAAAGAAACCTAAGTAAGATATGCATGCTACTTTCTAACCTTAAGAAACACCTTTGTAAACCTACTTTCATTACCCACCATATCATGTGTTCATTAATAAGTTTTTGTTGTTATAACCATTTTAATAGCATGTTGATGAATGTAAGGTTGATAATGATACAATTGGAATTGAATGGCATTGGTTGCAAATTGGTATTTCATAGTTATTCAAAGTTTACTTCAAACACATGATACACATTAATATGAAAACTTGAAAAATATAAACCAATATTTAGGACAAACATAATTTTTTTAAGTACTAACATTTTAAAAACAAAAAATGGAAAAAATAGGGCAAAAAAAGGAAAACAAAGCAATGAAATGGAAACAAAAACTAGATTTTTTCTTCTTGAATTAATAAGAACAAGAAAACAAAATCTTCAAGGAAGGAAAAAAAAAAGGAAAAAAATAATTCTCTTAAAATTTTAAAACTAGAAAAACAAGAAAAACAAAAAAAACGAAAGAAAAAACAAACTTCTTTTAAAATTTTAAAAGTAGAAAAAAATAGAAAAAGAAGAAAAAACCAAAAATAGTAAGGCATTTTTTCTTTTCTTTTCATCTTCTTTGTTTTTTTATTTCCATTTCCTTCTCTTTTATTACTGTCCTCTTCTCTTTTTTTTTTCTTTCTTTTGCTTTTTTGCTTTACTTTCAAACCAAAACAAAAAAAAAAAAGACAAGGAAAAGGATAAAGGCATACCTTGCGTGATGTGTATAACTAATGATGATGCAATAAGAAATGGCAAAAAGTGCAACAACGTCATGAGAAAAAAAAAGAAAATTGTTGAAGAGAGAAGGAAAATAGAAAAAAAAGGAAATGATGAAGTTGTAACAATAGAGGAAAACAAAGAAACAAAAGATGGAAAAATAAATAAATAAATAAAAATGAAGTAGCAACAAAAATGAAAGAAAAAAAATCTATGGCACAAACAGAAGAAAAGAAAAAGTAATAATAACAATAGCAATAAAAACAAGAGGAAAAAAATGATGAAGAAAAAGCTACAACCAAAATGGAAGAAAGAAAATGATGGTGGAAGAGAAGAAAAACAAAGAAAGAACAAAGAGGAGAAGAAGAAGGAAGAGGAAGGAAAAAAGGGGGGAATTTCTTTGAAATGGAAGACAAGAAGATGATGGTGGAAAAGAAGAAGAACAAAGAAAGAACAAAGAGGAGAAAAAGAAGGAAGAGGAAGGAAAATAGGGGGGAAATTTTTTGAAATGGAAGACAAGAAGATGATGGTGGAAGAGAAGAAGAACAAAGAAAGAACAAAGAGGAGAAGAAGAAGGAAGAGGAGGGAAAAAAGGGGGGAAATTTTTTGAAACCTCCGCGAAGGGTGGGCCAGTGAAATGAAAAAAAATAACCCACTTCAATGTTTAGTATGGTTTAGGTTAAATTGTTTGGGTTCATCCCAAAACGGCCAAAACAGTCTCATCCACAACTGGTGCATTGGTGGGTGCTGGTTCACTCAAGCCGTCAGTATATGATCCTGCACAGTGAAATTGGATGAAGAAATGGAAAATATGCCAGTTTGGATGAGGAAAATGGTTTTAGTTCACCAAAATTATACAGTTTGCGGCGACTGGTGAAAGGTGCATCAACGCTCTGCACCCCCACAGAAAGAACAAATAAATATGATCTGACTGCTGCTCAGTGTTTATGATTGGTCCAGGTGGTTTGCTATTAGTAGTCCCCCACTGGTTGTTCTCCCAGTTTGCTAAAAAAGTAAATAACTAAACTCGGATGGTCACGTACTCAGCACCGCTCGAGATGCTCTAATCCTTGTCCGTATACACAGACAGAATATAGTTAGGCTAAGGGAACTTTTTGGAAAGTTTCCAAAAAAATCTCCACATTTTGAGGAAGAAAATTATGAAATCGCCAAAAATGTTGGAGGATTTTTGCAGATTTTTAGCTCTGATTCCCAAGTCCACTTTGCAAATTCCACATAATTGCTATTTTGATATTTGGGTAGTTTTTCAAGTTGTCGTTGAAATTCACTTTCACTTTTGCAAATTTAATTATTAAATTAACTTTAGAAAGCCCTTTCCAACTTTGAACAAACTCTACTCTAAACTTGCTGAACTTGATTGGTGTGCGCTAAACCTTCCTAAGGAAAAACCTTGTTTTTTTTTTTTTTTTTTGGGTTTAGGGTTTAGAGGAGTATGGTAAAGAGATGTCAGGCTCATTATTGAAGGCCATGAATCAAACATGGACCTACATGGATAAAAAACAAAACCATACATGGCGTTTGATGAACTTCATTTCATCCAAAGATTTCATGAATTTCCATGGATGGACTTGCATTCCATTAGGGTGACTTCATCACATATCATACATTGAAATAGATAGGAAAAAAAATACGAATTTTGAACTCAAAATTTTGCAATTTGCTCTCAGTATGTTGAAAAAATACTGAAAAATGTTTCAATTTTGAAAGGACTCCTCTCAAGCTCCAAAGAGCCATCCAGTAAAAACTTAAAAGAGGGAGGGAGTGAAGGAGGGAGGGAAAGAAAAGGGGGAGGGTGGGGTGAGCCTAGACAGCCTGTGAAAAAGGAAAAATCAGGGGCAGTCTGAGTTTTGGGCAGAAGTTTGGGCAGATCAGAAAAAATTCAAGCATTGGGCATGCCAGAAAGGGTTTTAATTTGTTGGCAGCTGAAATCTCATTGGGGCAGTCCACACGGTAAAGTGCACTTCACAATTTGGCAATGGTGCATTGGCAATGTGGAGTTGGCAACTTGGGAATGGACCAGTGTTGCCCAGATGTATCCAAAAATCCAGATATGAACCCGGATATGCATGCAGTCATATCTGGAATTTGGTTCTTTTTAAATATCCATCCTTATACGTATCTGGCGTAATGCGCTCATGTAGTAACCAGCCTTCATGCTTCATGCATATTTGGGCATGATGTGCGATTATTAGTATGCACATCCAGGTGCTCATGTATGGATATGCCCGGATATGCATAGTACATTCAATGCATATCCAGTCCATTTGGGGGCATAACCAGTGTATTCCTATGCATAACTAGTTAGGATTTAGGGATCAGATTGTTGGATGGAAATGGAGCTTGCAAGCTTTAGTGTTTTGTGGCAAAGCTTTGAGTACAAAGTGCGTTCAATCGAGCTCTCCTTTCTATCTTGCTCCTTGTGACTTTTAGCTTTAAGGTTTAACATTTTGTGGCAAAGCTTGAATGTGAAGTGTGCATCCTCTTTCCTCTCCTTGTTCTTTGCGATTTTTGATTTTAGAGTTTTGTGATGAAGCTGAGTGCAAAACCTTGCAACTTTCAGCAGTGCATTGAATGCATAATGTATCCTCTCTCCTCTCCTACTCCTTTGCGACTTTCCTTCTTGTTGTAGTTGTTAAAGCATTCTTCCAACTCTCCTTGCTCCTTGCAATTTTTGGTGTCGGTTCATTGCTACAATCATTGGTTGTTGTAGTTGTTGAAATGTTCTTCCAGCTTTACTTGCTCCTTGTGATTTTTGGTCTTGGTTTGTTGTTGCAATCGATGGTTCCTTGCTCCTTGCGATTTTTGGTCTTGGTTTGTTGTTGCAATCAATGGTTGCTACAATTGTTAAAATGTTCTTCCAACTTTCCTTCCTCCTGGCAATTCTAAATTTTGGTTTGTTGTTATAATCAATGGTTACTGCAATCACCAATTGTTATAATCACCAGTTGTTGCAGTTGTTGAAACATTTTTTTCATTTGAACATCTATAGTCTCAATTGAGATTCAAACACATCTTATAACAACACCTCTACATCAACCAACAAGGTAAATCTTCAAGTTAAACCCTTTGAATTTCTCTATTTTATTTTCTTATGGCCTCCAAATCCATGCACTTTTTCAAACTCAAGTAAGTTTTTATGCCATGCCCTAAGTTTTTTTTTTTGCACTCTTTTAGTTAAATTGTAGGTTTTCATTCTACAACCTTAAGCCATGGCTAAAGAAGATAAAGTGCATTTGGTCAAATCCATTCACTACAAAAAAAGTTGTGTTTTGCAACTAGCCTTGCAACCCAATCTTTGAGTTGCAGAAGACACTTGCAACTCACTATATTTATATGTTGTGAATATGAATAGACAAATTGCATGAGTTGCAAAGTTGTAACTCACCATATATGCAGTGCAACTCATTACAACTAAATTGCAATTCTGTCAAAACAACTCATTTTCAATTATTATGTAACTCCATTATAACTACACCCATGATGTGATGATGATGTCATTAATTATCATCCATCTATTAAAATCTAACATGTGGCATTATGAAAAAATTTGGACATAATTTTATTTTTTTGAAATTTTGATCTCCATTGTCCATTATGATTATTAATGATGGTTCAAAATTGTGACACACATGGCATAATCAAAAATTGTCATATGGCATATTAATTATATTTTGGAATATATATATATATATTAGTAACTAGGTAGGTCGTACATAACCATAGGTAGGTAGGTAGGAAAGCACAAGACTAAATGAATTAAAGAATAGCTATGAATTTTTTTTTTAATTTTATGTTTTGCATTTAGGTAAAAAAATATTTAAATGATTCCAAAATGGCATTTGTATTTTAGTGTGTGAACATAAAATAAAAAAACCTTCTTTATATAATTTGTAACATGAAATTCGAAGAAAAAACATATGGGTTAAATCTTTTAGTTGCTCCTTAATTATAAATTGAGTTGCAATTGAGTTACAACTATAACATTTAAACACTCAACATAGGACAAATCTAAGGAGAGGGCTCCATTTTTTTTTGTGTCCTAAAAAAATTTGAAACCCTCCTATTGGTGCATCTAACGCAGTAAAAATCGTAAAAAATAAAATAAAATTGAGAAAGTTATGGCTTCCCAAAATAGAAGGGGTCAACAACTAAAAAAAACAAACCACTAAATGCTACAAAGGCCAGTTCCTAAACAACCAAAAAATTCCATGTATCTTGTTCTACTATTATTAAAGTTCCAAGATGATTTGTAAAACTTCAACTAATGATCTTATAACACAATAAATCATTTTAAATGAATATATATATGAGGTTTAAATGTAGGAGGGGTCCAAAGAGGGAAAAAAAAGGAAAAAAACTTGTTTTGTAAGTTGGAAAGTTTATTTCTCTTCTTGTTATTTTTTCATTACTCTTTTTCATTTACATTTTGAAGATGATTTCTAGAGCTTGAGGTAGTGTTCTCATAACATTTTAAATCATTCAAAATGAAACACATATGATGAAGATATAAATAACTGATGAATATGTATTTTCATTAAATTATTAATATTTGTATTATAGTCAATGTAACATAGTTAAACAATAGTATTTTAATAATGTCCTATTAATGATTGTACTAATTGTAACAATGAAAATCATAATCGAAAATTAATTGCAAATGTATCCCATAATGGGTGGTGGAAATGTGGACATGTGGCATGACCACATGTATGTACATTGTACACTAGTTGTAACATATTTGTTGTTTTAGTGACACATTTATAATATTTCTAAAATAGTTACCACATGCAACTACAATGCAACTCTTGAAAAGTCAAACATGGTTGACTATATATGTACATGTACGATGTGTATAAATTATCGTATAAAAAACACATTTTCAACTCACTTGCAATTATAATACAATTAACTAATTTTTTGAAACAACTATTTATTTATTAATAGACCGTATTTCTAGATGGATAATTGCACAATAGTTATATATGAGTTTTTTTTGAGTTTTAGTTGCAAGGTAGTGTGGTTTCAATGGACACGATTTCTCAAGTGATTAGCAATATTAAATTCCACATGCCAAATGAATTGATGGAATGCCACCAATGTCAAATGTTTAAAATGTGCATATGGATGTTTATGTTGGCGATAGTTCTATTGCTACTATCTCAAATTCTATTGAGGTTGAAATATAACAACTTGTTATTGTTGATACTCGAGAGATTCTCATAAGTCCCCTATTTTTTTTGAAATTAAGTATCAACCTGACTTTCACATAGAGACATAAAAAACTCAAACCATTGATTATTGAAAAAAAGTGAGAATCGACCAACAATGGTATTCTCCCTTTTGTTATTAGTTATTACCACTATTTAACTTGTGTCCAAATTTTTGTTCACCTAAGGTTTGGTACTTGGGAGGTTTTTTTTAATGGAAGGACTATGCATTCACTTCAGTCTATACCTTACCCTAAGGTCAGTTTCATCATTAAATAATCCTCAAAATAATGAAATGAAAATTTTGGAAAATATGAAGTTAACATGTTGAAAATCATTATAATTATCAAAGGTTACATTCTAAATAATTTCACTACTCATATCACAATATTATAGTAGATAATGTGAAAAAATATAATTTCAAAATTAAAAAATGCATTCATTTTTTGAAAAAAAATTTATTCATTTTGTCAATGTGGAAAGTGACCCTAGGCTATGGTAGTACCTTGAGTCTATAACACTTTAGTAGTAAGAGTAGTTTGCATGAAGAGAAATATCTAAGCCATTGAAAGAAAAAAAAATGTGAAGAAAGCTTAACCAATACCCTTTCAAATAACAACCAAGGGTTTGGTGCACAGTTAGGTGGGTATTCGGTTTCTGAAGAAAAAACCTAATGTGAATATTTGCGGGAAGGGAAAAAAAAAACCTTGAATCACCCTTTTTGGGTTTTTGAGAACTTGTTTTTGGACGGGCATGAGACAAGGCTAGGTCTATGAATGTCTGGCTATTACATACATATAACCGGTTAGATGATAATGCAAAATCCAATATTGCCTCCACATTGGTATGGATCCTAATGCAAGAGGAGTCCTCCCCCTAGAAAACCACCATGTTGGTATTGGATTGCGGTCATACCCCCCCCCCCCCCCGGGGCCCCCCCCCCCCCAAAAACCACCATGTCGGTATTGGATAGGGGTCATAACCCCCGGGTACCATCCTTCCTACTGTAGTAGGCAGGACACCCCCTATGCACGAAACACACTCAAAGAAATTCCCTGGTTTATCTAGAGGGTACCTTTTTGTATCCATGGATATCCTCCTTATGGTGCATTCACACTTGATGTTAAATCAGTGTTAAATGAAAATCTAGGTGGCATCCTAGGTGGCACGCATTGTTAAATGGTTGATAGCTTAATCTTAAATGAATGTTAGCATAATATAAATTTTTCATGGTAACTAGGTTTAAGTCCTAAATGGCTAGCATGGTGTTAAGGCACTCAACACTAGAGTCCATAACACCAAATGTAAATGCACATTTGTAAGAAGATGGATCTTGCACCTACTACTTAGGAGTGAGAGGGCAACTTTGGTTTTTTTTCTTTACAAATGTTTTTGGAAAAATATTTCTTATGTAAATTCAACTAATTTTACTGCGTTTCTGCAAAAAATCATGAAGGTTTTGATATCACAATTTGGAAAAGAAATCTTGTTGGCAGTTTTATGAACATGGTGAAAAACGTGTTATTTCTAGTTGCCAAATTTTAGAACCATGTTTTTGTATGAAACAAATATGGAGCAAACAATATAAAAGGATGCTTTATTTATTTATTTATTTATTTTTTACCTTATTTTTAAAAATTGCCTTATGGATGATCATGACTTTAGCTATTTTATAATATTGAATAAAAAAACACACACACTCACGCACAATTTGACACACTTAAAAGCAACTCCAATAAATCTAAAATCAAATTTCTTACAGAGGAAAAAAAAAGGAAATGTGCTGCAATGAGAATAAGGATTTGAAAATAATGATAATAAAAAAAAATTAAATTGTAATTTCTTGTTTAAGATAATCACACCAATGTGGTGTGGGTACTTAGACTCTACAAGTGTTAGAATTATAAGCAGATTCGAATCTAGGTATTAGGAATCTGACCCAACTGAATCCAAAAGTAAACAAGTCAAAGAAATTGTTTTCACATTGAACCATTTATCATGGTACCTAGAATCACAATAAAACTTAGAACCTTTTATCTACCCATTTTTGGGGCCGGAGTGACCTAGCCCCCATGATTGCACCAGTTCTGTTTGGGATGAACTCAAGTTCATCCCAATTATTAGATCTATTGCAGGCATTGAGGTTGGGTCATTTTTTTTCCCTCACTTACTTCAAGGCTACCCATAAAAAAATTTATTCGACTACCAAAGCATTTCAAACCCCAACTACCTACTTCTACCCCACCAAAAACCCTAAACCTTGCCGCCACTTAAGAGTAGAAGCGGTGTTGCAGAAGTTAATGTTGCAAATGTGGTGTTGAAGCAATGCTACAAAAGACGATGTTGCAGAAGCGGTGTTGAAGTGTTGCTACAAAAGACAATGTTACAAAGGAGGTGTTGAAGCAATGCTACAAAAGACGATGTTGCAGAAACGATGTTGAAGCGATGTTGTAGAAGACGTTGCTGAAGTGGTGTTGCAAAAAACGCTCCTCTAAAAGATAACCAGTGCATCTGTGGCAAGTAAATGTACATTAACCTTTTTTTTTCTTTGTTTTTTTTTCATTCTTATTCCCTTGCAAAGAAGAGAATTACAAATGTTGCATTCGTTTTCACTTTTTGTTGTCCTTACAAGATTACGACAGAAGATGACGACAAATGCAACATTTGTTGTTGTCTTCTGTTCTTCTAATGAAACCAGGGCAAAAGACAACAACGAACGCACCTCGTCCTTGTCTTCTATTTTTTTTTTTACATTGCAAAAGACAATGACGAGCCTCCCCACTTATCATCGTCTTTTGCAATTCAAGAAAAAAAAACACACACACAAAAACCTAAAAGAGGACGACAAGCCTTCCAGCTCAACATCGTCCTCTGCAACCCAAGAAGAAAAACCTTGATGTTGGTTTTTTTTAATTTACAGGAAACAACAACAAGCATCCGAACTCATCATCGTCTCTTAGTTTTTTTCCTCACTTGTAGAAGACAACGATGAGTCGAAAGGCTTGTCGTTGTTTTTTACTTTTTTTCCTCACTTGCAAAAGATGACAACGAGCTAGCATCCCAATTCATTATCATCCTTGATTATTTTTCTTCAGTCGTAGAAAACGATGACAAGTTGGAAGGCTGGTCGTCATTTTTTTGTTTTTTTTCCCTTAGTTGCAAAAAATGACAACGAGCCGAGATCCCAACTCGTCGTCATCCTTGATTATTTTCTTTTTAGCTGCAGAAAACAACAACGAGCCTCCTAGCTCGTTGTCGTTTTCTGCATTTTTTTTCAGTTATAGAAGACGACAACGAGCTGAAATCCTAGTTCGTCATTGTTTTTGGTTGTTTTGTTTCAGTTGCAAAAGATGACAACAAGTCGGGAGGCTTGTTGTCATTTTCTACATTTTTTTTCTTCAAGTGCAAAAGACAATGACAAGCTGGGAGGTTCATTGTCATCTCTTGATTTTTTTTCCTCATGTGTAGAAAATGATGATGATGAGCAATTCAAAGCAAAGATTCGGAGCACAGGGACTCCTGAGAAACCTTTAATTTATTTTTTCTTTCTCTATTCTTCTTTAAAGAAGAAATTTCATTCATGCCTTGACTTTCTCTACAAGTTTTTCTAATGTTAGTGATTTTTCTTTCTCTATAGAATAAGATGATTTCTTGTTCATGGAGGTCACTCAAAGCTTAGGTGTAGCAAATGACAGCAAGCCAAGAGGCTCATCATCATTTCTTGGTTTTTTTTTCAAGTGCAGAAGACAACGACAAGCTGGGAGGCTCCTAATTCATTGTCATCTATTGGGTTTTTGTTCAGGTGCAGAAGATGATGACAAGCTAACTCATGATCGTCTCTTGATATTTTTCCTCAAGTGCAAAAGACAATGAGGAGCCAGGATTTGGCTTGTCATCGTCTTCTACTATTTTTTTAAATTATTGTACACAAAGGCACCACGTGTCATGCCCAGATTTAATGTAATTATTAATAAATTTTCAATTATAAAAATAAATTTATAATGAATTCATGTAAATAATTAGTCAATATAACCAAATAATTATAATAAAAATAAATTTAATAATATAAATTTATGATTTTTATATTAATTCAATTCAATTATAATGAAAAATATAATTACAATAATTAAATTTTATAATTAGACTATATTAATTAATTTTAATCAAAAATAAAACTTATAAGGTGTAATAATGAACAATATTTATTATTATTGATATTGGGAACATTTAAATTTGCAATTCTTCTTGTTTCAAGTTGTTTTTGTATAAAAAAGTTGTAGCAAGTTGGAAAAAATAAATTATTATCCCTTTTTATATGATGTTAACAATTTTTTGTTTAAGGGAGTTTGAAGTTCTTGGGTAGTGGTGGCAATCACTATTGTTGGGGAGATTCAAACTTTTGTTTTTCTTTTTTGGATTAATTGTTGTTTAAGGATTTGAATGATTTTATTGTTGGATGGCACATCCCCAAAAGAAACTTAAATGCCAAGGAAAGGTGATTGTTGATAATCAACAAATGAATGTTGTAGCAAATGAAAAGGAAATTGAAATGGAACAGAGAATCATCATTTATGCTCCTACTTTTGAAAGTAAACCTTAATCCCACTCCTATTCTTAAAAGTAATTTTTTTTGTGATGGATGATACATTTCACATGATAGGGTTTAAAAGAGTGTAATGCAACACATTACAAATAAAAAATCCCAATCCAAACTCTAAACCCCATCTTCATTCTCTATTTGAGAATGGGGATAGGGTATTTTTTTGCCCAATTTTTTCCAAGCAATATCTTCATTGTTTCAAGGTTTTAATTGCTAGCCTATTTGCAATGCCCTCCTTGTATTTAATGTGTATTTGCTAGTTTGTAATACCTTCATATTTTAAAAGTTCTCTTGCTAGTTTATTTGCAATACCTTCATATTGTGTAGGGTTTTCTTGCTGGTCTATTTGCAATACCTTCATATTTTGTAAGTTTTTATTGTTAGCTTGTTTGTAATATTTTCATCATTCTTAAGGATTATTTTCTGGTTTGATTTTGAACGTTGTTCTTGTAGGGGCTTCGATGGTTTCACATGAAAGTGATCAAGTAGAAGTACCACCAAATCATGCAATGGAAAATGCAGATTGGGTGCATGAAAGGTCAAGGTGGAAGTGTAAGATCAATGGATGCACCGATGTTTATGCAGCTAAATGGGTACTTCGTCAGCATTTGGACAACAAACATAGGTTTCGTATGGAGGTAGGCAAATCTAGTCATCCATTTACTTGTGTTGGGAGACCAAGGCAACAAAATCACCATGCTATGAATGTTCGAATCTTGAACGACCCACATGTAAGGCAAAAATGGAATGAAGGAAGGTTTTTGATCAAGTGAAAAAAAAAAAAGTTAAAATGGAATGAACTCCAAACCCAAATGTAACAAATGGAATAGGTTAAATGGCCTTTGTTAGTACGTTTTAGTCTCTGAAATCTTGTTGGGCATCATTGGGATTCTAGCATGGGGGGTGGGGTTCATCCCACAAAGTGCATGGGCGCACCTTGAAAAGGACGAGAACCTTGTTGAAATAATTCGGGCAAGCAGAGTTGCTTATGCAAAGCCTTTGAAAGTTGCACGAGGTGTTTGGAATTGGACATTGGAGTCCAATAAATGCAACCAAGTCAAAGAAATGGATGCAATATCAAGTATCACGATTCTGAAATCATTCATGGGTGATATATTTCCATACTTTTTTTTTTAAAAAAAACATTTTTTACATATTAACATTGGAATGTAGTTTGTTTTCTTGTTTTCTTGTGTTAGGTTTCGGGGCACAACAAAGGAGGCTTTTGTTACAAATGCAATTCGACTTGCGCTTAAACATCATTAACTATTTACTCATCACCATGTAGCAAAAGTTATAAAAGTTATAACAAAGTATTGCACCAATATAAACATTCTTTACTTCATCCTTGGAGGAGGAATAATTATAAATATAGCTTTAATGCACGTATGCACCATTTTGTATCAAGCCATTATAGATTAACTTAGCATGATATCTTTTTGTCACCATCCTTTTTGTAATGTGGTTATTGGAATATTTTTGTATCATTCCACTTGTTTTAATTTTGACCTCTAATTTTGGGATTTGTAGATTTTGGGTTAATCTTATGCCTTGTTGCACACAATACCCCCATCCATTATGAATGGATTACATTTACTATAAACCAAGTGAGCAATACCTTCATCTAATAGGGTTAACACATTCTGTGGCCATGCTAGAACATTTAAACAATACTTTCATTATCCTTATCATGAAATACTCGCACAATAACCTTAACGAAAAAATGTAATTTAATATTTTTATATAATTACATTGCCCATTTTCATGAAAGGACCCCTTGGTGCATAAATTAATTTGTCTATGTAGATATTGCAAACTTTTAATCTTCTCTTGTTTATGGTTGGGTTCTCCATAAAGTGTTTCAAATTGCAATACCCACATATCAACCAACTCATGTTCATGTTCCATTACCCTAATCTAAACTTTTGCCTAATATATATTTCAAATAAATAAGGGGGACATTGGGTTTAGGGAAATTAAGCCCACCTTTTGTCATTAATTGTTTTAAGGTAACCTTTTTCCTAACATTTATATTATTTTCATGGAATATTTTTTAAGTGAATTTATGTATTCACATACACACATATATTTAACAAGGTTCCCATTTTTCTTTTCTTTTTCATTAAAGGAGAGGAGAATGAAGGTGACTCTGTGACAAAGGTATGAATGATAAAAAAACCTTCCCACTAGTTGGGGTCCCCCCCCAAATTAGGTCTAAAACATAAGTTGATAGTTTATACAAATTTAGGGTTATGCAAAAATAATTTCAAAATTAGGTTTAACACTTAGTTCTAAAAAAGTTGTTAAATTCCACCATTAAAGTTATGCAATGAATTCTTTTTGTGTTTATTTAATTTAGGGTCAATGTAAGGATTTTTTGTTACATACAAAGATTTTAACTCAACATTTTAAGGTTCATTATATAGGTTTGCTTAATTTTTCAAATTTAAACCTATGCATCCATTAGGTTGTAATGTTTACATGATGAGGATTAAAGTTTTCAATTTGTAATACTATACCCTATCACCCTATGTTAAATCCCAAATTGCAATACCTAGGTAAATCTATGTAATATAACCCCCCTTGATTTCATAATGCAAAAACCTATTCCTTCATTATTTAAGGTTAGGTAAGGTCATTTTGTTTACCAAATGCAATACCTTCATTTAGTGTATAAAAACAATAGGACATCCAAAAGATACATAATTTTTAAAAATTAACCAATTATCAATACTTTCATCTTTTAGGTGTAAGCATTCATTGTGGGCATGTCCTAATTTTTCCAAACCTTAATTTGCAATACCTACATCATTTGTAGTGAGTGTTAAAGTGATCATTAAGGTAATTTTGCATTTATTACTATAATGTAATATTACCAATCTACCATAGTAAGCTTATCATTATACCTACATAAATCTATATTGTGTACCCTCACCAAAAGCCCATTTTTGGTTAATAAAAAATTATTATGCATGTATTGCAAAAACTTAGTCCCTCATCATCTAGGTTTAACTTATGGGGATCTTGTCCACCAAATGCAATACCTACATTTAATGGATCAAATGCAATAAAAAATATCCAAATGATATTTATATAACTAAAGCAAATCATCATCCTAATGAAAAAGGTAGGACAATACTTACATTAACTGGTCAAATCCCCCTTTGGAAGGAGTAGGGAATTTACAATACCTTCATCTAGCATAATTAATACCCATGAAAGATATGAATTATATGTAATACTTGTGTTAGTGTTTGTTAACCTTTAACTATGATATACCCTAAACCTTGTAATACCTGCATGTAATACCAATTAAATGCCACAAAAAACAAGATGGGTAAACATTACCCACATATTGACCTGGTGATTATTGTACAATTAACTTGCAATACTCACTTTTATATGACGTTTGAGTGAAATATTATTGTTTAGGAGTTTTAGAAGATATGTGTTATTTAGCCTTAATAATGTAACTTTAACTTTCAAACCTTATATGTTCACTGATACAAAAATCAACGCATTAACACATAAATAACCTTTTTTTGACACAATTGTAATATGATGCACATTTTAGTAATGGAAAATTAAAATGGGGGATAGGTAAAAAAAAATTGTGTTTTTTTTACTCATGAGCCTTCTTCTTACGGATATTTCCATGTTCTAACATTGTCTCATGCCAATCCTTCATCCATTGCACTAAATTACCAAGTCCATCATTGACGTAATGAAATACCATGTCGGGATGCATGATTTTATTTGCCTTGGAAAGGCGAATACCTCATACATCTGCTGCAATAACACGCAACAATGATGTGGTGTGGTTTATGAATTGAACCCCACCTTCTTTGACTTCATTAATGATTTCTTGCATTATGTCACCCATTCAAGCAAGTTTTTTCTCCATGGGGGTGGATGAACTTAAAGGTTGGTTGTGATCTTTCTGTTTTTCCACATTGGGGGAGGTGTCATCCGGTCTCATAAGCTCGCACATATCAACAACCCATGATTTTTCAAAATGATCTTCATAGGCCTTTTCATCATCAAATTCATTATCATAAATGTGCAAATAGGTAAGGTCTGCAAACATGGCAGCAAAACCTCCACAATTAGATCCCACAATATTGAATGATATTTTCTTTGGTGAAATCGGTACATGTAAGAATTTTGGCAACTTGATGTTTACACAAGTTTTCACACAACGCCCATTCGCATGTGCAACAAACATATTTGGTGAAAGGATGTGGGACCTTATATGTCATATTTGGATGTTGTTGGCTTCATACCATCCATGCATGGCCAATTTCATTCGAGTAATCTATCCCATGGGTGACATTGGTGTGAGGGATCAATGTGGCCTTCTCAACACTCGTTTTCATAATGCGTTCCACAACCTTATTTTTTATGAACCTACATTTCTTCATTTCAGCTATGTGCATGTAATGTCTTATAACCATTGTCGTGAATCTCCACACTAACCAATCAATTCGTTGACCTCAAAACCCTTTTATTTCCAAAGAGAACTAACATGTCAATGCCCCATGGTAAGACTCAATTGATGTTTATGTGTTTTAGTTTGGATGTGGCATTTGTCAAAACCCCACCATCCACAAATCTACAACAAGATATAATGTGCATCCATAAATTGTCATGCAGGTATTACATTTCCTTCTACCATATATAGTATGGATTAAGATCATAATGTGGGTATTACATTTTCCGCCCACATATAGTCTGCATTTTTAAATTGTCATGAAAATATTACATTTAATGTTCCCACATATAGTGTGGATTAAAGTCTTAATGTGGGTATTGCATTTTACGCCCACATGGGATTGCTAAATCCACCATTGGTGTTTTTACCTTAATTCAAAGAGTGAATATTTTGGGATATGCACAACATGGTGCAACAACAATAATGGATTGAGAGTTAATTCACGTACTAGCTTATAAATAATAGGTCCAAAAATATCAAGTCCATGAATCACTGAATAAATGTTGGGTGAAGTTTTCAATGATCTTGTTTCTCCCACAAGTCATGAAAGCTTCAATGCTTTCATTCGGTTCAATGGGCATGTACATGACGGTGTGAAGGTCATCCAATATTGCACGTTGCACTTCATTATCTTTGATTTTCCCAATCAAATGTAAGTGCCAAGCCTTTAAATTGTGCCACGTGGAAAGGTAAATGGGCATTTGATCATCACCCCACACAATTTTAATCATGCATAAAATACCAATTTATTATCATTTCAACTAATAACATTATTTACAATGGAGAATGTGAAATGAAATTTTGAAATGGCTGCATGTACATAAAAGCTCAAAATAAGGTAAAATGAAAATAAAACTCACCACAATGCTTTAATTCTTGTGGAGCATCATCAACGATGAAACATGAAAGTTTGGATTTAAGGTTCTTCCTTAGAAGTTTTGTTTTCAAAGGAGTTAACCATTCCACCAAATCATCGCATGTTTAGTAGCTTGTAATGATCCATGCAACCAACACTCTAGTGCAATGTGCATCTAACACCATCAATGTGAACAAATGAAATTTTACATCATTGGTGTCGATGGTGGCATCCATTGAGATTGCCCCATTATCACCTAATGAAACCATGGCTTGCAATTGAAATGGGGTTTGTATCCCTATTGTGAATGGGACATGAATCCCATTCTCTTCATTTGGATCTTGAAAATAAAACACATCATTTAGATGATTAAATGCCCATGTGCAAAGGGAAATGGTTGGAACTTTGTGTAAATGCTAACTCCCTTTTTTGTATTTACAATCCAAGTAAGCAATGTCTTCTTGTCTAATGAAATCATCCTTTGTCATCATTCTCCTACATTGATTCTAGCCCACCATATTGCCTTATGCTTATCATATATTTGTTTAACAGTGTAACCTAAACCCAATTGGGTCCAAATGTGATCCTTGAGGGCTTGTGACATTCGTGGGGCAAAAAAAAATGATTGCGCAATGGAATCAAGGTCATGTTCATCATGTGTGGGCTCACCATTGGCCCGTGTATGAGGTTGATGGTAGAAGATTATCTTTGCCACCTCGGGTTGTGTGTACAATCACCTAATCAAAAATTGAATTAAACAACCCTATTTAATGGATTGATGGTGATTTGGGTCTCCATGATTATCTTTTGGCCCATACCCACATGCATACTTACAAAATGTGAAATCGATTTAGGACCTAAAGTTTGGTAGAATATGAGGTTAAAAAACAAATTCCATATAACAAAAATGAGAACATATGATATGGTCTATGGCCATAATTTAAAAAATTTAATCCATATTATCTATGGATAATCTAAATGTATTACCCACATGATAGTTAACAAACTTATGGAAAAAATCAATGTAATACTTACATGATAATTTTAAAATGCACATTGTATATGAGGGGAAAATGCAATAGCCACATTATGACCCTAATCCACACTATATGTGGGAGCCTTAAATGCAATACCCACATTATGACCCCAATCCACACTATATGTGGGAGCCCTAAATGCAATACCTACGTGATAATTTAAAGATGCACACTATATATGGGGGAAAATGCAATACCCACATTATGACCCTAATCCACACTATATGTGGAAGCCTTAAATGCAATACCTACATGACAATTTAAAGATGCACACTATATATGGGGGGAAAATGCAATACCTACATGATAATTTAAATATGCACACTATATGTGGGGGCAAAATGCAATACTCATATAACAATTTAATGATGCACACTATATGTGGGTGGCAAAATGTAATATTGGCATAATGTTCCTAAATCCACACTATCTATGGGAGGCCAAAAAGTTAAATCCATATATCAAACATGGAACATTTTTAGTGGAATTTGATGATTATAGTAAAACCATCCAAGGAAATTGATTTCCTTAAATTAAGAACCAAAAAATAAAATAAAATAAATAAATAAATGATTAAGAAAAAAATCATACCGTTGATATTAAAGGACAATATCACACTCAAAAGAGTTGTATCTTGATATGGAAACACAACTCAAATAAATCAACACACATTTCATTAAACCTTAAATTTAAAACCCTAAATAATATAATGACAAATGTTTTCAACATAATGATTATACAAACAAAACTACAAATGGAATATTAAAAAATATATAACAATTATGTTTTGAATTTTAAAGTTAACCAATTAAAAATTATAATGAATGGAAGCATTAGCCTTAGAGTTTAAAACTAATTACCCCAAAAATTAATATATAAACCTAAAAATTTAATGGTAAATGTCATAAAAATTAATAACTATATAAACATATACAAATGCCATACACAATAATCTTTTAGGAGTGCATGATGAATTAAAATTGAAACACAATGAAAAGAGAAAATTAAATGAATGAAATAAGAGTTTATTATCTTACCTTTAGTGTGGTCACTTCAACTTGAGACTTTCTTCATTCACCTTCAAAAGAAATCAAATGCATCTTGTTGCAAATATTTGTATGTGAAAATTTGGCCAAATTTCCCCCCCAAAATCAAACCTAAGATTGATTTTGATTAGTATTAAAAATTGTGCAAATATTCATAAATGTTTGATATCTTTTTAATTCTAAAATTATCAAGTCTATTACTTAATTAAATTTAAGTACATCTTGCATTAAATGGTCCAAAGTGGAAGTAAAGGATTGCCACCAAAAAAATTCTCGCAATTGCAATACCCACATTTTACATTATAATTTTTGCAATTGAAGTCCATAATTTGCGAGTGCATAGGTAGATATAATGACATGTGGGTAGGTAGGTTTTGCCAAAAGAGAGAAGTTTAGCTAGTAAGATATATAAGTTTAGCCAAGAAATATAAGTTTAACCAATAAGAAATATAAGTTTAACCAAGAGATAGAAGTTTAGCTAAAAAATATAAATTTAACCAAGAAGAAATATAGGTTTAGCCAAGAGATATAAGTTTAGCCAATAAGAAATATAGGTTTAGGCAAAAAATAAAAATAAACTAATAAAATATATAAGTTTAGCCAAGAGATAGAAATTTAGTCAAGAAATAGAAATTTAACCAAGACAAAATATAGGTTTAGCCAAGAGATAGAAGTTTAGTCAAGAAAAAATATAAGTTTAACAAAGAAATAAAAGTTAGTTAGTAAAATATATAGGTTTACTCAAGAGATAGAAATTTAGCCAATAAAAAATATAAATTTTGTCAAGAGATAGAAGTTTAACCAAGAAAAACTATAAGTTTAGCCAACAAGAAATATAGGTTTAGCCAAAAGGAGATAAGAGTTTTGCCAAGGTAAGTAAAGGATTAATTGTTGATCAGTAGGCAGCGCTAAGATTTAGGTCAGTATAATACCTAGGTAGGCTGGTAGTATGGAAGTCAGGCTTGGGAAAAAATTGGCAATGAAAAAAAAAAATGGTCAAAGGTCAGCAGCCAAAAAAAGATTGACTGTGGTAGAATGTTGGTTAATGTAAGGTAAAGAGGTGAATGAAAAAGAGGTAAATCATCCAGCCCATCTTATGGACAGAACAGCCAACTGGTGCAGTCATGGGGGCTGGTTCACTATGGCCCATTTAATTTTTGGTGGGTGAATGAAACCCTCAAAGTTTGGGTCTCAGATATTTCGTTTTGTAAACTAAGGAAAGAAGGAAGGACAGGGAAAAAGGAAGGGTGCTTGAGAGCTTTTTTCTTGATCATCTTCTTTACAAAATATTGGGGTAAAAAAATTTCCAACAACACAATATGTTTGCAAAAAAAAGTGAAAAAGAGAAACTGTAAACCCTTGCTGCCTTTGAACCTTAAGAAATGCATCATGGTCAAAACATGGGGCATCTATGCTTCCATGATTTGACCATAACTATTTAAATGACAATAAAATGTTATCATGATCATGCAATGATACTTATATTTCATGGATTCCTTGAATAGGAAACTATTTTCACCTTTTTGGATATTTTTGAACAAGGAATACCCCCTATGTTGTAAGTACTTGCCATGAAAACCTAATGATCAATTTATGCTTCAGCACTCCTCAACTTGGGTATATATTTATTTGCCCATTAGTTCTCATTTAAAAAAAAAAAAAATCGGGTTTGATATATAATCACAAATTTCAAAAAATATGAAATGGTTAAAAAACTAGCCAAAGAATCGTCAGTCCTTTACCATTTTTTGCATGAAAATCAATGATTCTTTTAAGGCTTTCAAAAGAATCAGAAGTGGCAATTTTTTTATTCTAATTTTTTTTCAAAAAAATTGACCCAATGATTCTTTGATTTTGAAAAATTATAAGAACCAAAACTAATGATTCTTTAGAAATTAAAAAAAATTGCCCAACACTAGTAAGAACCCTCCCCTTCGTATATTTGCAGATTGAGAGGAGGAGGAGAAGTTGAAGAAGACAATGGTAGAGACAATTCAGCAACTACAGGAAAAAAAAAAGGCAAAATGCTCTTGACTTTGGCCTCCATACTCAACCCTACATGTTACCCACAAAAGGAACAAACTGTACTGAGGTGTCAAATAATTTCACAAAATATTAAGATCTTGCTTATAGTTATAGCAACATTGTAGTCAACTAAAACTAGTTTACCACCAACATTCAGGTAAAAGCAAATCAACACCCTCTAAAATGCTAGTAGGTATAATTTTTTTAGCAAATATTTTTGATCTCATCCTGCTTCAAGACCAAACTAACTATGTTGCTCCAAAAGCCTCATTCATAGATTTAAGGTACTAGATAGCACACACTTGAATATTGTGAGGACAAATACTGGCAGCTTAACACATATCAATACTTTACTTGGGTCCTCCAGTGAAGTATTCTTTTGAAGCCATAATTCATGTGATCAATTGTTTCCTTTCTTCAATTTTAGACAAACACCCGCATATTCATTCTTGAATCTGCACAGTTGATGAACAGAGAATATTGTGAAAACTGTGTATATTATTATCTCAGAAGTGCAGCAAATATTCCTCCAAATGCAGAGAGACAGTACAAACATAATACCTGAAACAAGTTCTTGAATGAAGTACTCTCTAACATAATCCTCCACATTTGAGTTCTCAGACAGAAGACAGAACTTGTATATCAATTTGATTGCAATGGAGAAACTGCACAAAACCATTCAAAGATAACCTGATAAAATGTCATGTCAGTTCCAGCCAAACCAAAACAAACATGATTGATTGATGACAAATGTCCATTTGAGATCCTCATCTCTAGGCTGTGGTGATCAGACCAGTGATCTAATTTGAAACAAGAAAAAGCGTGGATTTTTATAACCACCTGCCTGTGCACTTCATGGTCATTGTTAGGATAGTCAATCAATGTTTTCATGGGTCTAAGGATGCAAGGAAACCCATCCCTGATCCAAAAGGGAAGCAAGCAACTTTGAGTACCTTGAACAATGTCAAATCAGAGGAGTGCATTAGAAACATCATCAGGAGGACAACATTGGCAATTCTGCCATAGAAGCCAAATTTCCCTTACCACAATCACCCTGCAATGGGAGATGCCAATCATCTCCCTGCATGCAGGTCAATTGAACAATGTGATTGCCACCTCCTTCTGGATCCAACTCTCTGTCTCCTCCATCTTCTCCACCCATGCACTGGAGGAACTCTTGTACTCAGTAAGCCACAGATAGGAAACTTATGAGTCACCAAACCCACTCCCATTCCACATGCACATTTGAGTTTTCCGTTGGACTTTTTGTCCAAAGAAACTTGGCACCTGACTATAAACCAGTTTTCTCCCAGACATCTGCAAAGGGAGCACCAATAGTAAATCTGCTGGAACTTTAACCCCACCCTAAATTCTGCACAGACAGCGCATTGAAAGTGTTTCAATCACACTTCTCCCTCAAAAGACTTTGATTTGGTTTGTCCAATTGGGAACTTTACTCTCAGCACACCCCACTGCACCTTCCAAAAATATGGGCATTTCTTCATATGGTTATATACACATGAGAAGCTAACACTCCCACCATTGGAAAGACAAAAATTTCTGGCATCACCAACCATCCATGTGCAACAAGGACAAGCACCTTTAGCAGCCTAAACCCTAAACCCACAAAGACTTCAGCATTGCACCCAATTGGAAGTATCTGTTAATGAATCCGCCTGTGTCCTTTTCAGGAGCTCATGAACTGGCACAAGTATTGAGCACCGGAACAAACCTGAGAATCTAAACCCTAATACCCTTCTGAGTTTGTTGTTGCACTTATCGGAAAAGCTAGCTTGTTCAATCGTCTTCTCATGTAGTTCAGTCTTGACATATCTTGCAAGCTTTCTATTATGTGTAAAACTCACCGATTATACAATCCCCGATGCCATTGCAGCCACCTCTGCAGCCACCCATGAGGGGGGTGCGGAGTCATCATCTCTCTTCAGAAGTTTTAGGGCTACTGCTTTGAGACGGGGTTTTGGGGTTTTGAAACTTGCCGGGGAGAAGAAGAAGAAGATCGAGATCTTTTGTTGTTTGGATTGCCAATCTCTCTCTCTCTCTCTCTCTCTCTCTGCCCTTTGTTGTAGAAATTGGTGTTTTCTGAAAACAAAAATAATGGGGATCTCATCATCAGTAGTATTTCAAATGCTGAGAAAGCAAAAGAAGCTCATGATGCCAGCTGCTGCCGTATTGCCCTCACTACTCTTGGCAAGGAATCCTGTTCCGAGAGAGCTTGGATTGCTCACCACCCAAAAGACTGTTGTCTGCACTTCTGGTATGTTATCATTTACTTCTCTTTTTTCCTTTTGTCTTCTAAACTCCATCTCCAAATTGTATGCAATCTGAGTTGATGGATGAGGTTTGGGTTGTAGGATTTTAGCACAACTGTTGTGGGTCCTTTGAACATTTTGTCAATGGATGATGAATGTGCAGAAAAAGGTTACTATTTTGTGCAAGAGGATAGGGCAAGCTCGTTGGCATCAAAGAGGTGGCAGATCTCAAGAATGTTTTTGTCAGGAATCGCAGGTACTATTCTGATAAGCAATTCTTACCCTCATTTTTCGCAATCCTTGTTGCTCTGGATCACACCACCATCTTTTGCAATTCTGTGGATTACACACACCATATTTCTCAATTCTATAATACACACCATCTTTTTTCTTCTGTCACAGAGCAATTTTTCTACCATTCTTGGAATATGTTGAATCATGCGGTACTGCTGCTGCTGCTAACTGTCTGAGTGGTCCAAACACCCACATCTGTATAGGGAATCCTAGATGGCACTTGCTCCAATGGTGTGTCTGCTGGCATCATAACATGCAGGCATTATGACATTGGCTGGGTCTTCTCAATGGACAATGGCTGAGCAAGTACAAGGGCAACAGCAGCATCCGACACCTTCTTCTTCTATTCCAGCAGCATTATCTGTGAACTCATCTGAACAGGAGGTTCAGCTTGTCAAAGAGAGTTTACAGTCTCCAGAACAACCTGCAGAGCTTCGATCAAACTCTCACACCGCAAGATGGCGCATCTACACAGACATGGCCCGGGATCTTTGTTCTAAGGTTTATAATCTGATCTTTCTAGTTATATCAGAATAACACAGAGTTTTGGAACAAGGTGTCAGCTACCACATAATTCCAGTTGTTCTTTCAAGGTGTTGAAATGCATAATACTTTAGTTCTTATGGGCATTGTGCAAATAAGTATGTGTGTTCAAGCTCTTTGGCTGGGTGTGATTCTTTGAAGTTGGGAGTGCTAAGTTCCGAAAACATTGGGTCATATGATTTCTAGGGTCGACTTGATGAGGCAGAGAAGTATTTTGTACGAGCTGTGGAGGAGGCAAAGAAGGGATTTGGTGATAGAGATCCTCATGTTGCCTCTAGCTGCAACAATTTGGTACATTGTGCGACTATCTTTTCTTGCTTCTATTAAAACAGATTCTTATAGTTTCTTGGCAGTCTACAGTGGTAGTAGTGACTACTGTTCATCATTATTATGTTCGGGTATCAGATAATGCTTTGGTCTATCTCTCATGTTGTGTGGATCAACAACAGGCAGAGCTTTACCGGATGAAGAGAGAGCATGCAAATGCAGAGCCTCTTTTTGTTGAGGCTGTGCAAAGGTTGGAGCAAGCATTAGGCCCTGAGCATCCAAGGTAAGACCCTTGAAAATCTTTATCAATCCTGATTTCAACCTTTTTTTTCCTTGAGAATGAGTATGATTTTGTTAGGGCACTTCTCCGAGTTCAACTGGATAGTTCCTCCAACAGTTTGCCAAGCATCTTTGGTGGGTCTATTTGAGTGGAATTGTAGTAACAGTGGTTGTCTTCTTATCTTCAACAGTGTAGGTTTCACACTGCACAATCTGGCAAGCACTTATCTTCAACAGCACAAATTTGAAGAAGCACGATCTTGTTATGAGGTATTCTCCTTTGACGGGACACAGAAAATCCTGAGTTTGGTTAACTGAAAATTTCCATGAAATTTCTCCTGGCTTCACTGTTGAGCAACTCATTCTTGTTTGCATATTTTGTGACTATTTCCTCTTCTTTTGGAATTTTTTGAAAGGTTTCGGACAGTGGTTCCTTTTACCTAGTTGACAGTATTGATGGTTTGGGGGGTGGAACATGTTTTTCCTGTCAATTTCACTCATCAGCGTTCGCTGAGGGTACGTACCTACAATGCTTGGAACTATCCAGAGATCGATTTTGTTGAATAAGTTAGTTTTTTATCCACTCTATCAGGGAGTCTTTTGAGGAATTTCAATAGCTATCTTTCCCTAGCTGAACACATAGTGGTTTGGGTACTTTTGAATTTGCTGCCATGATTTGATTTCAGTTTCTGTGTTGTGTAGATTAAGGAGAAAACACTTGGACCCAATCATCCTGAATATGCCAACACAATGTTCCATCTGGCATCAGTGGGTGCCGGAACTTTTGAAAACCTCAGATATATTTTTGCTTGTAACTGTTCAGGTTCACCATATCATAACAGCTATTGGAATCTGCTTACCACAGCTTTTGTGTTGAACCATATATTTCTCTTAGCTCAGACTTAAGCCTGCCAGGTTCTGGTGTCCTGAGGACTTGACAAGCTTTATCAATCATTCATTGCAGGTGTTGCAACTCCAGGGGAATATTTCTGATGCAGAGCATCTCATTCGTGACTCTCTTCGAATCCTCGAGGTTTGTGTTCTCTGTATGAAACCCTTTAGGCTTGATATCAAGAAGAAGTTACAGACACTGGAGAGTGCAAGTGTTGTATTGTGAGGGATCTCTGAGCATAAATTGCTGTACTCAATTTTTACATATTCAGCAGTTTGTACAGAACTCTATTGCTTCACTATTGATGTTGTGGCCCTTCACAATTTACTCTTTTACACCATCTGTTGGATGTTTGTATCACTGTAATATTATTGCACAGGAAGGAGGTGTTGGTCATTCACAGACAGCTCTGCGTCGGATGAGTCGGCTTGCTGAGGTACATGTTTCCTTTGGTTTGTCTCTGGTGCTATAAGATCACACACTTCACTTGGTCTTGGGTGCACCCATCAAAAGACTGGTCTTTCATTGGTGTCTTTTGACTGACTCGTGTTTTCAGGGTGTCTTTTGATGATTTGATTCTGTGCTTGTTAACATGGATAGTGATGGTGCTCTCAGATTACAAGGTGGGAAACAGACAACCGGTTTTGATTCTCTTTTTTTTGGAAACACAGATACTGGTTCATTCAGGTCAACTGCAAGAAGCCGAAATTTTGCAGAGAAAGATTTTGCACATTTTAGAACTTTTGCAGGTAAGTGGTTTTTCAATTTTTTGACTCTTAATTGAACCTACTTTCTGAGCTACCAAGCTGTTGCAGTATTGAATAATGTGAGCAATGATTCTAGCTGATACTATTGGCTTCTGCAAACAATTTGTTATGTATGCTGATGAATCCAAGCAACATAAATATGTATAGTGGATTGTTTCTGGGGTTGAGGTAGGGTCCAGATAGCCTAAGTACAATCATGGCTGTTGACAATTTAGCAACAACACTCCAAGCACTTCGGAAGCTTGATGAAGCAGAGGAGCTTTTTGATCGGTCTGAGTTCGTTGTGTCCTTTCATTCTTAAATTTTTTTTCTGCCCCTTACTCAGATCAAGTTGCAATTGCATTGACCTACTTACTCTCTTGACAGCAATGTTGCAGTAACCTCCTTGCCTGCTTGGATGTCAACTCGCAAAGGAAACAATCAGGATTACCCTTAAAGCCTACACCTTGAGAACGCATTGGATTATAGATTATACTCTTTTTCCTGTTCACTGTGGCAGTTGTGAAAGATAAAACACTATACTGGGGTTTAAGGCTTGTGGGTACTTTTCTGCAATATGCAGATGTCTACAAGTTCGACTGAAGGCACTTTCACCCTCACACATTCTGGTATGAGCATCCTCTAATGTCTTCAAGAGTATTGTCTTTTTAACTGTCATGTACAGAAGATTTTAGAATGCAGATAAATCCTGTGACTGTCACTTGGGAAACAAATGTTTTATGACATGTAAGCACTTTGTGAGCTGCAATCTGTTAGAATCTAGGTTGCAAGATATCAAGACACCATAATACAGTATATGCAGCACTAACTTATGGTCCTGGTTTGGAATGGAGCTGTAAAATCTTGTTGTTGATCTCAGGCCTGATTGGTAACAATGCATGGTACACTACAGGTCGGTTCAACACTGTACAAGAGAGCACTGGTTACATCACAGCGTGCTGATGGCATTATGGAGAAGGGGCTTGTGGGAAAAGCAGAAGCCATGGCAGATTATGAAACAGCACAGGAGATGCTCCGTCAATCAATCCGGTGTGGTTGGTTAATCATTTTTTTTTTAGTCAACGTTTTGGTGGAGATCAGAAGAACTTCTTGGAAAGGGACTCAATTGCTTTACACAGGATTCTTGGGCTTGATCACCAGGGGTTTCACCTTCTGTAAATATGTATCCAGTGTGGGTTTATGAATTTCAGGGATGAGATGGGGACAGAATTGCAGAGCAAAGGTGGGAGGAAGCCTTGGATACAGTAGTCATTGCTGATGCAGCTGCAACAGCTAACTTGAGCACAGCAGCTAACATTGGACCGAAAGTCCTTTCAGCTTTCACTCCCCCTCTCTTGGCCCTTGTGAGTTTTCTTGTTTCTTTTTCATAATTGACAATAGCAGAGCTGATAATTGTTTCAGTGGCCAAAGTAATCCATTTATGTAGCAAGAGTCCCACTTCTGGATGCAGCCCTCAATTAGGATGGTGATATCTTACTGTTCCTTCTCTTCCCCTCACCACCCAACAACCCTCCCCAACCCCAAACCACCGACAAATGAAATCCCTTGCAGAGGAATGAGGTAAGTGGCACCAGAATGAAAGGCAACAAATTCAAAGCTAGAAACTCCCAGAAAAGTTTGACAAACTCCTAATTCAGAGGCTTGGGGGTGCCATGGACGTGGCAGGTGCGAGCTCTGAATGCCCTGGCTGTTGTGGAGATACGACAAGCAGAGCTTGCAGACACTCATGCAGTCAGTACCTCAACTTTTTATCAGTGGTTTTTTGCAAGAGTCTCTCTAGAGTGAGTACTGAAACAACCCTTATAAAGAGACACCATGCAGCCTTAAAAAATGTCTCAAGAATGCTGAAAGCTCTGCCCTGGTTTTCCAACAGTAAAAGTACAAAACAAGACTGTCATATGTACAGAATTTCTCAACGACTGTTTCTGGAGTTTATGTTGACCTGTAGCATGTGATTTCTCATTGGAAACTAAAAGAAAACTGAACTGTTTTGTTGATAGGGTGTGGAGGAAGGCAAAAGAGAAGCAGAACGAGTTTTACGGCACTGTTTGTTTCTGCTCGATAAGGTACCCACTACTTGGAACAGTCAGTAAAACTTGGTAACAAATAGGTTTAGTGTCATGCATTTTTGCCATGCAATGGATCAGAATAGTGCCAATCTGCATTGATTTGGTACTTATAAGCACATATGCACAGTGGGTCCTCAAACACATTATGCCCTTTTGTTCTGAAGATATATGGCTTTGGTGCTCAGTGATTGTTTGATACTTGCTATCAATAGTAGGTATAACAAAGCTGAGCTTTTCTACATCCATGTGCCCTTTGAAACCCTTTGAAAGCCCATCAAAGAAAAAGATCCCACTTCCTACAAGAGGTTTTTTTAAACTGTCAACGAATGAGGGTAATGAATAGGTGGGTTACGTTGTGGCAGCCACCAGGAGTTGTGGAAGAGCTCATCAACATTCCTGAAATCCAAAGAGAACTTTTTGCTTGCCTACAACATTTGGCAGCACTTCTTACACAGAACCAAGGCCAGGGGAGGAGTACAAGCAATTCAGGGGCAGCTCATGAAGCTGCTCTCCTTCTAAGCAGAGCTGAGACTGTTAAGGCAATGTATCTCACCCCAAAAACTTCATCTTTACCAAATGCATAAAACAAGTGAATGTTGGCTTAAATTGTTTGGTGGTTCCTGGCCAAATGTTCAATTGGAGGGTTTCCGTTTTCCACTGTTTTTTCTGTTACTGTTGGGTATGAGCAATGTCCTTTGTACAGCCCAAGAAAACATGCAGCCAAGGAATTTACCTCTCTATGGCCAGCTGTAAACCTTCAAACAAATGACAGGAAGTGATAGCAACAATTGTTCAGCAGATCTAGATGATGGAGAGGTAACCAGCGCTGCATCACAGGAAAATTCAATCAGATTTTGCTTGATAGAAAAGACATCTAATTGTTCCCAATCTCTCACATTATTTCATTTTGCCAGTGTCACAGAAAATGGTTGCAAAAACTATTGATGACTTCTAATTTGCTTACAATCAGTGGAAATTGCATTTCCAGAAGTAGCTGGTCACCGGGCAGCTTGAGCTGCAAGCTTCCCCAAACCAATTAGCTTAGAAAACTTACACCCACCTGCAGAAGTCAAGGCACAGGCACCAAAGCATAGCTAGGCGATTTGGGGAGGTTTAGTTTGCAGCCAAGTCACTTGTGTCGTTGGGTTTGCGGCACCCAACAAGATATTTGAAAAAAATTTGTTTGAAATTTTTGAGGTATTCAACAAATTTATTGCCAAAGTGTATATGATGGGTGTATAGGTTGAAGACTTTTGATTATCAACCATATAACCAACAGATTAATCAATAAACTATAAATTCAAATACTATTTGAACATAGACCAATCCTTAATCAACTTGGAAACGAATGTACATGGGCTTCCTTAGATTAAAGAACTCACAAGTTATGGGATGGGTTTTCATTTCAAGGCATAATTTCGTAGTGTTTGCATGTTATCCATTGACACATCATTTGATTCCTTGTTGAACTCACATCAGTTCTTGTATTAATCTAAACACATCTTTCTTGTAATAGAGTATGGATAATATTTTTGGTGTGTCATATCTATGTTTCATTTGTTCTCATTTTTTTTGGTTGTGCTTCAAATTTGACATAGCCTTTCTTCCCCATCAATAAATTGGGTTGACATATCCAATATTGATGCATCTTCATGCACATCTTTAGGGCCCATGAGGTTTGAGCAAGCATGTTGATTTCTGCTAGGGATGTGATATAAGCTTCCTTTACAAAGATGCATAAGAAGGCAAATGCATGCCAACATAGCACCATTTCCTCACTTATCTTATCATGCCACCAACCACCTCTTGTACCATTTTGTTGGCTTGTGCTTGGATCTAGACTCAACCCACCTACATTTCAATTAACAAGAGATGCACAACGCACCACTTGAAAATCATACTTTTGCAACATGAGTGCTCATGATGCAAACTTTCCTACCAACTTTTCCAATTCCATCAACCATTTCAATGGTTGTTGATTTATAATAAGGGTGAACATTTTGCAATATAAATAATCTTTAAAATGAAGTATAGCCCATATTGTAACAAGGCATTCCCTTTCATAAAAGCTCATGGATTTTTATTCAACATTGGTATGTAATAGCTAATAGATGCCACTGCAAACTCTCTTCCTTCATCATCCACTTGTGTGAGCATTGTTCCAAGACCCCAACATACTTCAATCCATATGTATTTAGGATGACTACCTTCTAACGGGGTCACCTTAAGATGAATGTAAAATTCAATTAAGCTTCAGAAGCTTTTAGAATGTCTACTTCTTTTTATATTTCCATTGGCATGCATAGTCCACCTTTGTCAATTTGGTGAATCTTGACAATGAGATTAAATTTGTTGAGAGACTATAGATAATAGTTTGCCAATCCCATAAAATCTTGACTTAGCTAAAGTTTGTGAGGCATGAGATGTGCATCCATCAAGTTGTTTGCTAAACCCCTAGGCCTCCAAGATATATCATGTGGCCAATATATTCGATCTAATCAATAGAAAAACTTGTATTTTCTTGGATGTAACTTCAATCCATGTGTTTTTTAACTGTTCAAATACCTTTTGGAGATGTTCTTCATGCTCCTCCATCATAACAACAAATATGATGATATTATCTATGTTATATTGAGCAAAATCCAAACTAGGGTAGAATAATCCATTACTTTATGAAATTCTACAAGGGAACTTTGAACAACCCAAAAGGTGAAAATCATTATCATTGATACATCCATCTTTTCCATGTTCATCAATTCCCCAAAAGGTTGTCTTCTATTTAGCTACCTCCATGACAAGTAATTTGTGATAGCCCAATCACAAGTCAAGAATGTTAAACACCTTAGCACATCCAACGGCATCAAAGATTTCATTTACTATTGACATGGCATATTTATTTGATCATTCACAAGTTGACAATCCCCACATATTCATCTTTTTGTCCAATTGCTAAAAGGCATCTTTCTTAATAAGTATCACTATACTTGCAACATACTCTCCTACACATACAACTCTACCAACCCAACTTCCCACAACTTTTGAACCTTTCAATGGATCAAAGATCACTCCATGTCACCATATCTATAAGGCCTTCAAAATGCATGTGTATCATTGGCCAATTCAATATGAATTTCATGGCCTTTAATGCCCCCAAATCCATTCAGACTAAAAGAAAAATCATCCTTATAAATTCATAAGAATTGTTAGATCCTCATATGGACGATATTGCTATTTTCAGATGATTTTTTGCCATGGTATTAATGTAGAGATTTATAATCTTTTTTTGACAAATTTTTAATATCAATAGTATACAATTAGTTTTCCAGGAATCATGTTGCAATGAATGGAATATTTTACATAATGAATTGAATTGGCTTAGTCTCATTCACAATTTCTTAATGTTTACTAAACAATAAATTTCCTTTAAAAATGGACAAAACCAATCGGGATCGAGACCATTCATCTATTGCAATCTATTGTCTGAGATGTAGTTGGATGAACATGTGAGAGGAATTTCTCCTTTTTTGTTTCGGACTTGATTATTCTACCCTTCAATTTTATACTCCATAATTTGTTTCATAAAGGGACATGCATCTAATGAGTATTATGGCATTTGAAAAGGTGGGATGGACAAGGGTTGATTGTAGTTGATTTCACCAATGAAGACTTATAACAAGATAATGACAAGCACTAATAGTTCCACCCAAATGACTACTCGACCAACCCTAGTTGGCAAAAGACCCAATTTACACGTGTATTCCAAATGTTGTGGTTACAAAGTTCTATCATGTTGTTTTTCTCATCCTATCATCTTGTTGCAAAGTTCATAGATCCTTATCACAATGAAAGCCATCTCTTAAGATGTGGGGGGAGGGAATCTCACCTTTTTGACCTTTTCTCCTCCATAGCTATTCACGGGCTACTAAAATATGTCATATTAATAATTATAGGCTCAATTTGGCCCAAGAAGTTGTCAAGGGTGACTTTTAGGCCATGATGATGTTGCAGGCTTTGGCTTTGTAGTGTAAAAGCTAGTGTGCAAATGTCTTTGATAAGTTCAAGTTTCTCAACCGATAATGCCAATGTCATGTGTTGCAAACAATAGATATGGTGACCCGCATACTTTAATCACCATCATCATCATCTAATCACATTTGTTGTCCAAAAGAGGTTAACTTTAATAGGATAGATCATAAGACATATATATTTAACACTTCCTCCTCTTGACCCAAGCAAGGTGACTTCAACAAAAAAACACAATAAGCATATTTTGAGTCAACTTGTTATCTTCTTTGTGGCCAAATGCAAGTTAGAAGAACTTAGACTTTAGAGAATTACAACTCTATCCCTCCCCTAATCCTTACTTGTATAGTAGTGCAACACCTCAAATATGTGGCAAACTTTTAGAGTACATCCTGGTGCACATGGTATCTGCACAAAAAGCACAGAAGAACAATATATGTACATCTTTAGAAATGCTCATTTTTTAGTACTTTTTGTCAGTTAGAAACTAGAAACCCTTTCTTTACACATCAATCTATTTGAAAAGTCCAAAGGTTTGTTTGAGTGAAAAAGCAAAAGGTAATGCAAAAATGACCTTGGGTGAACAGCACCCACACTAATACCATGGTAAGAATCCTGAATTATTTTGGGTTGCTTCTAAACAGTACAAATATCCCATCCTGAGTCTACTTGTAAAGTCACCTTGTCTTTGGGCCCTAGTTTGACCCTTTAATCCCTGTTTCATCCCCAATCTGACAGTAGCCAGAACGTGGGTGGATAAAATTGGCTATCGGTTAAGGAACTTGGGTATCAATTTCACAAGATTTGCAGGATTTTGTTATGACAAAAAGAATCGAGGAGGCCGCGGACCTTACCACATTATGGGCATGTGCAAGGCAAACCCTAAACCTTAAACCCTTGACAGAGGCAAAGAAGCTCTTGTTTGCAATGCCACAGGGCTTCAGTGCCAAGTCTTCTCTCTCTCTCTCTCTCTCTCTCTCACACACACACAAACCAAGTACTCAAAAGGGAGTAGGCTTTTGCAGAATCGATGTACACATAAAAAAGCTCCAAACTGAGGGGGATTAAAAACCGAAAAAGCTTCACAATTAGCATGTGACCGTTGTCACCCTTTGGCCACCCACTGATCTGCCATAAATTCAAAGGTACACTGATGAAAGATTTCCTACTTGGCCATTACTGTTTGTTTGTTCACGAGAACAAAAAAAACTATTGATCTCCTCTGATGCAATGTCTGTCTGTGCATGATTCATGGGTGGAGGGAGTTATGTGCATGTAATTAGCAAAAAAGCTTCAGTTGTTTTGTGAGATGTGTAGTTGTGGCAGGTGGGTGTGGTGAATTGATGACAGTAGTGTCGCCAGGAAACACCTTTTATCTTTATGTGCCTAAAGGTATCACAGCACCTTCCCCCCCCCTCCTCACCCATTTGGATGTATGTACTGGTGGGCTTGGCTCATGCCCAAATGCTATTGCAGTCTGTGTGTGGCAACTACCGAAATCTTCAGCATTAGAAAACAAAAAACATAAGAGAAGTAAGTAGTAAGTACGCTGTGGGTGGCAGGTTCTTGACACCTACTTATCTGCTACAGACCAGTGTTGTGTGGTTGAAGTGTGAGTGTTGTCCAGTTCTTGGTTTGAAAAGGGATCTTCACACTGCAATATCATTCCCTTCTACTCATGGCATTGTGGCATTGTCCCTTCCCCTGTTAAACAGTTGTGAGCGGCATTGATTCTTTAAGGTAAAGGTGAAATGAATATGAAACTTTATTTTGGTGTCCTGACCAGTGTTGGGCGGTTCTTTGATTTTGCTAGTAACCTCCTATTTTGGGTCTTTCGGGAAAAAATTCAAAGAACTCTTTGGTTTCATGAAAGAACAGGCAAAGAGCTAGCACTTCAGGATTAGGGCTTTTTTTTGGGGGGGGGGAGAACCACAACTAAATGTCAGAATCTGTGTTGTGATTTTTTGGGAACCATCGATGAGAGATCCATCTACCCAACCCTTACCCATTGATTCTTTCTTTGAGAGAGAGAGAGAGAGAGAGAGAGAGAGAGAGACCTGGACGACACTTGTTTGACTCTTCATGAGGACAGAGAGAAGATTCACGCTTCCAATTCATAACATATTAAATTTCATAAAAGTGTCTGGTTACCCAAGTGGTCACCACATTTTGCCTTGGCATTGCCTCATTTGTCCTTTGGTTTTGGATTAATTGACAAAACTTGCTCCACTTTGTGTTGGGGCTACAGATTGATGGGCAGATGCGTGCATGTGCAATGTGGATGTATCCTGATTGTCCAAGCCCAATTGTTCATTTTCTGCTTTCTTTAGAGCAAAGGGTCTCTTTGGTTTTCTGGTTTCAAAAAAGAACAAGTGAGCAGCAGAGACATCACATGGTGGCTGATTGTCCCTTGTTCTTTGTGAGCAAAGTTTCTCTGTCAAAAAACTGTTGCATGCAATAGGTATGTGAGTCATGTCATGGACAGAAATATGTGTCAACAACACTCATGAAAAGCAGAGGAGAGAAAAAAAGAAGAGAAGAGAACCCAGTATGTATGTGCCAACACGCAACAAATGGGTTTGGAATGTACTTATTTGATCTATTGAATAATAATTCCATGGCAAGGGATCGTGATGGACAGACAGAAGAGAGGGGAAAGCTGGCAATGGCAATGGCTTCCTCCTACTTATGATTCAGGGATGTGGTTTGATAATGAAAAAACTAGTGGAAACAGACGTGGTAAGTACTTCACAAATTCTGACCATATCTCTTCCTCATTTCTCATTTTGATTACACAACTTTTGTCAGGATCCAAAGGCCTCTCGGTGAAGTGGAACTTAATGGGTACATCTGAGAGGCTCATAATTTGAAAGGTTCTGCTGCTGTTCTGTTCTAAAGAATGGATCATTCCATCCGACAACTAGAGTGAACCAGCACCCACCAATGCACCAGTTGACCGTTCTGTTCATAGGATGGGCTGCATTTTTTCATCGGCCTCCTGACCCTGCATTAACCAACATTGTACCCCAGTCAACCTTTTTTGACTCTTGACCTTCGACTTTTTTTTTTTCCCCTCTTTTTCTCAAACTCTGACCTCCATACTTCCCTCCCACCTAGCTACCCTATTGCCCTAGCTTCTTTCCTACTTACATACCTACCCAGCCACTTACCTACCTATCTTCTTAGTTACTTATTTACCCACCCACTATCTATCTACTTTTGTACCTACCCACCTATCCATCTACCTACTTATTTACATACCTATTTACCCACCCACCCACCCACCCACCCACTTACCTACCTATCTTCTTAGTTACTTATTTACCCACCCACTATCTATCTACTTTTGTACCTACCTACCTATACATCTACCTATTTACTTACATACCTACTTACCCACCCACCCACCCACCCACCCACCCACCCACCCACTTACCTACCTATCTTCTTAGTTATCTATTTACCCACCCACTATCTATCTACCTTTGCACTTACCTACCTATCCATCTACCTACTTACTTACACATTTACTTACCCACTCACCTATCTACCTATCTTTGTACCTACCTACTTTCTTAATTACCTACCCACCACTTACACATTGTCAATGTCAAACAATGTATAATTTACAAAATATGAAAATATTGCATTGAATATACGACAACCATTCTAATCATCTCTGAGCCCCTAACAACAATAAATGCTTACCAAATGTGAGTATTGTGATTGTAGTCCACTTTACAACATCAATTTTATGACTCCGCCTCCACTTTGGGCTATTTAATGCATGGTGTACTTAATTTTGTTGATCTAATTTAATTAAGCAATGAACAATAGATTTAGCAATTTGATGTCTTTATTTTAATGTTGTATTTAAACAATATGGTTTACATTTATGATTTTTTTTTCCTAACAAATAATTATGACTTTTTCATCTTTTATATTAATTGAAACCAACTCTAGATTGGATTTTGGAAGGGAATTTTCATTTAGACATATACAAAGTAAGGCACACTCATTTTATCTCTTTTGAAGGTGAATGGAGAAAATCTCAACTTGTATAGACTACACAAAAAATAAGAAACATACATCCTCTTCCACTCTTTTTTTCCATTTAATTACCTTTAAAATCTAGGAATAACACTTACACTCATTAATTTATTTCCATTTAATTAGATTTTTAAAGTATGGCAATTATTTTTTTTTAAAATTCATTTGTATATATTTGTAAAGTTGTTATGGCATCTAACATTAAGATTATTTAAAGTTTTTCATATTTATTTTTTCAATTAATTAGCTATAAAATGTAGGGCATGATTAACTACTATTAAAAAAAGTTCATTTTGATGTGTTTGTATAGTTGTTAACGTTTATGGCATCTACCATTAGGATTATTTCAGGTTTTGAGTCTTTATTTATTTGGGTTAATTAGCTTTAAACTTCAAGGTTGACTCATCCATTTATTATTAAATTTTATTTGATTAGCATTAAAGTTTAAAACATAGTTAATTATTATAAAACTCTTTTGTTTTGCATTTTTATATGTTTGTAGAATTATTAAGGTTGAAGGCATCTACCATTAAAATTATTTAAAGCTTTGAGTTTAAAGGTTTAATGTGTTGATTTATTTAAGGTTGTGTTTTCAAGTTGGGCTAAGACTTTTTTGAATATGGCATCATCCTTTAACATTGATAATATGATTTTCTTTTTTAATCATTTTCCTTACTGTTTTTGTTGTTTATTGGAGGTGAAGAAAGGATAATTGACATTGGTGACATTATCACTACAAATGACAATCAAGTTCCTATGGATGATGTCGAAGGATCCAATGAGGATTCAAGTTCAAATGTTGCTCGTGGAAAAAACTTTAGCTCATTTGGGTCTTACAATGCAAGGGATCATTGAAGAATGCGAGCAAGGAGGGGTATCATTTTTTGACCATGGCACCTCACACATGAGAATTGTGACATCAAACATTTGGAACATTCACCTCACAAAGCCAAATGAATCATTGCACTAAGGATTGGAGCTCCAACATGTGGAAGATGGTTCTAGGAATTCAATTAAATGATTGAAAGATCAACATGAAATGATGTTTGAGCACACAAATGTACAAAATAAAAGATATCATGAATAGATGTCCCATTCATTTGATAATAAAAATCATTTTGGTTGATTAGATTTACAAGTTAACACTCAGTTTGGCATAATAGTTGTTTACATTATGGCCAAATCTATTATACATCATGTCTTTAGTATTTTCATCAATGCCAATATGCCATACAAATTAAAGTTGATTGTGAATGATGCAACTGTGTGTTGTAATGCGCAACAAGAAAAATGATGATATAATGCACACCTAATGTGGGTATTGCATGTTTGATCATCCAATGTTTAATGAAGGTAAAAACCCCACATGTAGGTATTGCACATTGATTCTAAATCTACGATTGACTTTTTTAAAAAGGCTTCTACAAATATTGCAAGGTCTACCATTCACATTGAAAGAATCTAGAAATCAATATGGGTCTTATTTGTAGGGCATTTATGGTCTACCCTAAGATGTAAGCATTGTGTTATTTGAATGGTTTTGTATGATGCAATACGTACACATGGGCTAGACCTATGAAAACTACCCGATTCCAGTTAAAGTGATTGGTGACAATCCATTTCGACAATGTAATACCTATAGCAACTTTAAACCACAATGTTTAAAATGGTTTGAGGTTCCCAAAATCAACACCTATTTCATGACCCACATGTGGATATTGTAGCAAAATAATGGTTTTTTGTTATGCAATACTTGCACATGGGTGCCAACAAAAATGACTCGATTCTTGTTCATGGTTTGTTAGTTGAAGACATAATTCCAAAGTGCAATATTGACATCCCCTCAAAATGGTCCTTAAAAGGATGGTAAAACCCCAATAAACCAACACTAGTTATTTTGTGACTTGTATGCAAATATTGCAAATTTTTGTGGTCCATATGTGGCTATGGCATATTTTCTTTTACATCATGAAGATTTTACAAGACATTATGTACGTATGGCCTAAAAACCTTAAGTTTTAGCAATGCATATGTGAAATTATAATGCAACAATCAAAGATGCACCTTTTAAGCCCAAGACAAAAATGTTTATCAAAAATCAAAATTATTTACACATATCTAGATGTCATAAGGGATGATGTTTTCAAATGCAAACCATAGCCTCAATGTACATGATAGGTGGATGGAAATTGTCGAGTCTACAAAACTATGTCAAAAATGTCCATTACACATAATCCTATTTGCACCTTAATCCCCATTTGGGGGAGAACCTTTTTTTGGAACTATGGTCCACACTGCCCATCCCATTTGCTTATGATAGGCCAATGTTGTTTTTGCCACATTTTCCACACATGTTGATTGGTATAAATGCAATGATGTTCTAGTCGGAAACAAATTTTAATCTTCATGAATTCATCCTTACTAATCTCACAAAGTCTACATTAAAACAACAACCCACTGTTACCATGTGCGCCCAAGAAAACCTAAACTAGACAAAAGAAATAAAAATAAAAATAGGTGGGTATGAAGGCATACCATCCATGGACACTATGATAAATCTTGTCCACCAAAACCACATTACCCAACAATCAAAGCTCCAAAAAAACTAATATACAACTACACTATAAATAGAGCATGCAAATACAAGTAATTAATAAATAAAATTTCACATCAAAAAATCAAGGAGTTATACTATAATTGCAACTTAGTTGCAAATGAGACACTTATATGGTGTAATGCACACATCATACATACGGATGTAATCAATCATGTTTGACTTTTTTGGCAAATTGCATTTTAGTTACATGTGGCAATTACTTTACAATTATTGTAAATGTAACACCCAATCAACAATTATGTTGCAATTAATGTACAACTTCAACACATATGATCATGTCGTGTAGTTATGTTTCCACTGCCCATTAAATTTGACACTTACAACCAATTGTCAACTATGATTCCCATTGATACAATTAATTGTGTAATTATGTTGTCAGTATGTTGCCACTATAAAAAAAATATTTTTCCACCATTTTGAAATTATTGTTCAATTGTCAATAGGTTAATAACTAAACAAATTCATATGTAATAATGATTTTTTTGATAAATTATTAATCATTACATATTCATTGACATTTAACAATTACTTTGAATTAATCAATCTAATTTAAATAATTATTTTTATAATTAATTAAAACACTTAATTTTAAAATTCAAATAATAAATGACTAATTATTTGAATTCAGATAGTCAATTATCTGAATTAAATATCTAAAAATCAATTATCAAAATTCACTAGTAAGCTGATTATCTGAATTGGAATAATTCATTCAAATAATTATCTTAGATATTTAATCCAAATAATTAATTATCTAATAATAAAATTAATTAATTTTAGGAATTCATATGAATAATCATCTAAATTTTATTTAAATTCAGATCGTTAATTATCTGATAATTAATTAATTAATTAATTAAATTATACTTATTGATTCAAAAAATTAATTCAAATGAATATTTCAGATAATTGATTAACATATATAATTATCAAATATTTACTTATTTAATTGTACAATTTTAAAATTTTAAAATAAACACAAAGAATGTGGGAAACCTTATTTTAGTTAAAATTCAATTTGCAACTAATGTGCAATTAAAAGATTTAACCCACAAGTTTTGGTCATTGAATTTCATTTTAAAACTTATATAAAAAATGTGTCTTTCATGTATGTTCACATTAAGATACATGTGTCAATTTGGGATGAGGTCAAAAAAACTTATTTCTAAAGACAAAACATAAAATAAATTTTTTAAAAATACATGGTTACTATTTTACGTTCCTACTTACTTCTGTAACTAGGTAAGCAAATAGCTAGTCCTATTTTTTTACCTACCCATGTAAGTATGTAGTGTAGTGTAGGTAGGTTTGTAACCAAGGTATGTAGGTATGTCCTACCTACTTAGTTTCACCTACCTACCTACCTATGCTTGTATTGACCTACTCAGTTACCTAAATTTATTTTATTTTATTTTTTTGAAAATTGAATTAAAATGCCATGTGTCACAATCTAAAACCATCATAAATGAAAAATCATAATGGATGGTGGAGATCAATATTTCAAAAATAAATTGCCCCAAAATCCCCATTGTGTCATGTGTCAAATTTTGATGAATTGATGAAAAATGACGTTAGTATAACGTTACCATAGTAGTTGCAAACTAATTGCATTGGAGTTATATAATAGTTGTTCCTACATAGTTGTAATTATGTTGCACAAGTTACATATATATATGGTTTCACATACG
>Ga0116231_10000297_pt1 | contig 78656 bp, 55 predicted proteins | sample S1TSphgellanicum_2_FD_89695 | JGI IMG/M metagenome (GOLD analysis project Ga0116231, IMG submission 89695) | Host-associated microbial communities from peat moss isolated from Minnesota, USA - S1T2_Fd - Sphagnum magellanicum MG | ecosystem: Host-associated > Plants > Peat moss > Unclassified... | reverse complement strand
TACTATCCTCTCTACCTATAACCAAAATTGGCCTTGGCCGGGGATGATCGGCAACTCACCTACCACACAAATTTGAAAATAAAATAAAGATACACTCCCAGGACTCCTATGGCAAAATACTTTCGAAATCAATATTTTACCCTTTTTTTTTCCCCTCATAATGTGAGGACTTGCACCCAATTTTTTTCAAAATAACAGAACCCTTTGTACCTTTCACACACTAGTAGAAAAATTGTCTTTTGCAACTTGTCTTATGCAACTAAAAAATCTCACATGCAATTATTTTGGAGTTGCATGCAACACGTGCAATTGCATGCGACATTTTTTTTAGTTGCATAAGACAAGTTGCAAAAGACAATTTTTCTACTAGTGACATTTCTTCTCACCAGGTTGCGAAAATTCACCAAAGAAAAAAAAACACTGATCTCAATCTATTTCTTCCAAAAAACGGGAATTAAGTCAATTGGAATTCAGGAAGCTCATCTGTGTTGGCAGTTGAACGAAACCCAAGCAGCCATTTTTTTACTGGTGAAATTTCGCCAAAAATCAAAAATTTGGAAAAGAAGTGATTTTGGAGGTTTTCAGTCGCCACTAGTGAGAAACAAAAGAGAAAAAAATTCCCAGATCCATATATATTTGGTTTTCATTTTGTAGCCAAACATATAGTAGGATGATTAAATATGTGTAATTTATTTCTTGCTTATAACCAGGTTTGGCTAAATCTTCCTAGACGTAATCGCCACTTTGGCTACAAACAAAAGTTCCTAATAAAAAACACTCTACCCAAAAAGGCATTATGTATGCAGCATTGGGTTTCAAAAACCTAGTCAGCAGGGACTCCAGGGATCTGTCCCTGACTCCCTATCTGCACATACTAGTTTGAACCCGTGCCTAATGCACATGTGTGTGTATTTGACAGTACATATTACAAAATTAACAACTACAAACTACATTTTCAAAACCTCTTTAGATACGACATTTCACATGTATCCATGGGGACCCTGGCCACTAAAAATCTTGATGTTTGCACTGCTTGTGACCCGTGAGATAGCAACATACAGCTGAAAATCTTGATGTTTGCACTGTTTTTATCACCTACCTACTAACAATGCACTAATCCCTTAGCTATGTAGTAACTACTAACCCATGAGAAAAACACTCTGCATTTTGCACCAGTGCACAATACTTTTTCATGTTTTTTAACTGGTTGCATTTTCCTATTCCAGCACAATTTAAATTGTTATCCTAGGTGGGAGTGGGTATTCCGTGTTGCTTCCACCTTTTGGTACAAGTAGTTTCCATTTTAAAAGCATCGATCATGATGAACAACACATGTATGTGCCAAGTGAATCCACAATGGTGGTAACATTCAATTTTGCATTGGTATAGGCCCTGTTCAAATCCATTACCCACTCAATAGAACAATAACAGCTCACCCAACCTGGCTCACTACATTCCAAGGTATTCCATAATGTCTTCAAAGGTATCGCAATTTCTAAAATCATATGAACTTGGGAATTGGATAGTAGTTCAAGATATAACATATTATTACTTCAAGATGATTCCATGGTATTATTCAAAATGTATGTACAATAATATTTTATTTTATTTTGAACAACCAATTTACAACCATTTTGGATATCTGTTTTTGAAACTTGATGTCTATTATGTTAACATGTTTTTAATATTACAATTACGAATTTTGAAACATCATAAAGTTCAATGTTTTGTCAGATGGATATTTTGTTGTATCTGACATTTTTTTACACTGTTAATAATTTGAACCCAAATTGGACAAGACTTCTAATAAACTTTTATATACTGAAATCTACTATATATTGTATTCATTAACTTATTGTAGCACAAACAAGCCAAATGCTTGAGATGTTTTTGCAACGCATGTGTCACCCACAAAAAAAATCTTCCAATTAAAAATGCAAGATTTTTCATATTTGCACTAGAAACATTTTTAGTTTGGATCCAAGTTTTAACTAGTTTTTGCTGGGGGTTTTCAATCTCTTGGAACAATTGATTCACATCACAACTGGAACCGGTAGAACCATAAGTGGAACAAGTAAATGACTACCTATTTCAACAATGAAAAAATCTAAAGAAACAACACAAAGCAATGTGCTACAACTCCATCTGTTAGTATGAGGAGGAGGTTGCAAGGATGAAATTGTATTAAAAAATGTAAGGGTCTGTGGACAGCTTATAAAAACCAGAGAGACATGCATTAAAAAGCTCCAATTTGTTTTTAAAAGCTCCTTGCAATTTACATAATGCCTTTTTGCATGGGTAACATTTATGTACTATTTCATCAAGGCAACCATTGAAAACAATTCAAGGCACCAATTTGAGAGCAATCTCATTAGTCTCAAAACTTCCAACCTTTACATATTTGTTCACTAAAGCAACTATTAAAAATAATTGAAGGCACCAATTTGAACAATCTCATTGGCATCAAATTTTTTCTTCACACCTAGACACAAGACTTTTAGGCTATTAGTACAATTAAGTGCCAATTTCTGGAAGCAAACTCCTAAAAACAATTTGAAGCTCATATTTTAACAATCTCATTAGCACATAGGCATTTTTTCACCATTAGGCATAGCCCATTTCAAGCAAGCCTTGTATATTTGTGCATATTTTTTACAATAATTCTACAACCTTTGTTAATGATCCAAAATTAGATACTTTAATTAAAAGTAGATAAAAATTTGAAAAATAGTTTTTAAAGGAGTTGTTTTTTGGAAGATGTCTAGGTTGAAACCAATGTTGCTTGGTTCTTCGTTTTGGAAGAACCATTGAATTTAGATCTAGATTCAATCCATGCCTACAAGGGGGACAAGGACATTTTAAGACCCAAGTTAATAACATGTACAATGTAAGCAACATGTACCCACATGGTACCATAGCTTCTCAATGGGTTGGTTGGTTGTTTCGGATTTCCTATGCAAGATACTTAGAAATAGCACATGGCACTACTCAATGTAAAACAACAAGAGAAACAACAAAAACAATTTAAAAGTTTCATAGACACACAAGTGCATGTGTACTTTGACAAAAAACCAAATTGAATAAACAAGAAGGTCATATTTGTGTTTCACTCATGTGTGGATCTTCAATAGTATGAAACTAAAACAAGTGGCTCTTGCTTTGGGGAAAGTTGAAGACAATACCATAACCATCTTTTAGCACAAAAAGATGAAAAATGCAACAAACTTGCATGTTTCCAAGAGAATTCCAACCTATTGACCCATTTGGTTGTGTTGCAAGCACTGCTTTGTAATCATATGTAACTTGTTCATACACCTAAGCTAGCTTGAGCCAACACCACACCCTAATTCAAAACCACATCTTTGTGTAGCATATTTGCTTAATGAAATAACACCATGAGCTTGAAATGATGATGTATTTGTCAATGTTCAATCAACTAATCAAGATCTCGAATTATCTATTCCATCATGACTTGCATCACAAAGCAAGAGGCCATGTAGTTTAAGTACTTATATGACTTTTAAGACTACACAACAATGTTTACATACATTTGACAATGGAAAGAGACCATCTCAATTTGATTAATGTATAGTGTATTTGGTCATATATTAGCTAACCTCATACCCAAACTTGTATCTCAGACTTGATTCATGACTATGTAAAGATGTGAGCTCGACATTTTATGTCCTATTATACAATTGCATTGCACATTAAATCAAGTCTCTAATAAGAATACTAACCTAGCAATTGTGAACATCACCTTGGTTACCCCACCTCTTAGAATACACAATGTCTGAAACCCCTTGAGCAATATAGGCTTTCTTTGCATATCAACCACAAAGGTGTACAACCTTTTTTTCAACCTGCAAGCAAGCTTCACATGAGATCATGGTCAACCATGAAGTGTTGGACTTTCATTAGGGATCAGGTATCCAAACATGAATACAACATCACATTGGATTAGTCTTATATCACAAATATGTCATTTGGTCTTAACCAATATGTGAATTTACCATGTCTGCATTACACAAAAGTAATTAAACAAATTAGGTGAGAGTGGTGGGTAGATAATTGCAGATGTAAAGAAAGCCTTGTTGAAATTCAAGTAACAACTTGAACTAAACACTCAGCATCTATATCATGGCAGTGATAGGGTATTTTATTTTAGTCAAACTTACTTGCCATTGGCGCATTGTTGACCCCTAGAAAGCCAAAGAACAAAAGTAATGTAACACTTGCAAGTTGAGACTACCATCTAGTCTAAATTGCTTGCTCCAATTGGCCAATTGTCACAACTATATAATCTACAATAGACCACTCAATCCTTGAAAATTACTAATCTCATAAAATTCAAGAAGTGTTTGATTTAACCAATTAGAAATGATTCCATGAGAGGATCACCACATCCATGAACTCCATTGTTGGATGTTATTGTAAATACAACTATGAGAATCCATGGGAGTAAGCCACATTTAAAATTTGTGAAGGAAACCTTAACGCATTTCAAATGAGTATTAGTTCCTGTCCATATTATTGAATTTGAGAATGGAAATAAAATAGTGTGGATACCCAACAATAATATGAATGTAGTGGTTACCTTATTATGTTTATATGCAAAGTGTTATTTTCTAGATGAACCATAGTCAAGAGTTATGGCTAAGATAAGTCCATTCCAAACTACCCACCATTAGTTTTTCAGCCCTACAACCAAACCACACCCAATGCATAAGATGTTTGATGTTAATTTTTCGAAGATAATCAAAAACATTATGTGAAATATTTTGTGTTGAATGAAATTTTCTAAGGAAATAAGAAAGGGAAAAAAAAGGGTTCCAACTTTTTAGCTCATTACACCTGGGCCAATAAAGGGTTACAACCCTAACATCTTCAATGAGGAGCCTTACCCTATCATGTTCATGGGCACAAAGTTTCCAAGACTTGGTTATAATGGGTGTATACAAGTGGTAAAATTGAATTACATCAGAAAGACCTACATTGGAGTCTCTATCAATCCACTTTAAAACATAGTGGTTTTAAGAATCTCTTGCAAGTTTGCATATAGTATTTTGTGGCAAACAAACAAGATTGATTAGTCCCCATCATAAAATGCAAAACAGTCAATATGAAGAACTTCCAAAAGCAAAAACAAAAACCTTCAACCTTTCTAAGAGCAAAAATAAAAACTTTCAACCTCCAAAAAATAAATAAAAACCTTCAATTTTTAAAAAAAAAAGAACAAGAACCTTCAATTTCTTTAAGAGTAAGAGCAAAAGCAAGAACCTTTAATCTCTTTAAAAGCAAGAGCAAGAGCAAGAACCTTCAACCTCTTAAAGAACAAGAACAAAAACCTTCAATCTCCAAGAGTAAAAACAAAACCCTTCAATTTTTCTAAGAGTAATGACAAGAATTTTCAAACTTCAAAAGAAAAACAAAAGTCTTCAACCTCTCGAAGAGTAAAAATAAGAACCTTCAGCCTCCAAAAGAAATAAAAACCCTTTCAATCTCCAAGTTATTTAAATAAATAATATAATTTATAACAACCTTTTAGTTTTAGTTCCAAATTAAACAAACAAAAATAATTTTAGTTATAACATATGATATGAAAATTGCATCATCAAAAGATTAGGAAATACACAAAATGTTTGAATAAAAAATTTTAAAAATAAATCATCTTAAATTTCTTAACAATAAGCATAAGCATATGAAGGTCGTTAATGCATTGGGGCAAATTTGTTGATATATTGCCATGTGTCACTTGCTTAAGGGTATCTTACCCAAATTTTAGATTTTTAAATTTTAAATTGAAATACAATTGCATATTAGTTGCAAACAAATTGAAATCTCATATATATTGGGTGGTGCAAATGTATACACATGACATGATCATATGTGTTATTCAAGGCCTTACATTTGTTGCAAAGTAATCATTGATTACTAACTAAATTTATCCTAGTCTTGATGTAGTTATTACATGCGATTAAAATTAAAATTATCAACAAAGTCAAACATGGTTGATTACAATTGTATATATAATGCATGCATTGTATTATATAAATATACATCTTGCAATTAATTTGCAATTACAATATAACTCTTTGATTTTTTGATGTGCCATTTTATTCATTAATTTGTCATATTTTCATGGGATAGTTACAATGGAATTATATATTAATTGTTTTAAAGCTTTAATTCTAAGGTAGTCTAGTTGTTGTGGACACAATTTTTCATAGTGTTGGTTCTTGTCACATTCATACATTTTATGCACATTAACACATAACGTGTTTGTGGCAAAAATCTTGGGCCAAAAAAAGTTGTTTAAAAACATTCCTTATGAGTCTTTGAACTTTTTTTCTTAGGAGACGAAGTCTTGAATTTTTTTCAAGGACTTGGTAGGAATCCTTAAACTTATTTAAATTTGACATTCTATGCATAGAATAGTACCTTTGTAATGTATCTATTTATGAATAAAATCAAAATTTCAACATGAACGTGTCATTAAGTTTTAACATGTTTAAGTGAGGGGGCTTAGTGAATATATAGTAAGACAATCCTTTTGGATACCCCGACCATGTTTTGACCCATATTGAAAGTTTGATTTTTTTCATGGATAGATACATTACTAAACAATTATTATATGCATAACATATCAAATTTGAACAAGTTCTAGGATTTTTACCAAGTTTTTCAAAAATCTAAAACTTTGTCTATTGAAAAAAAAAAAGGTTCAAGGATTCATAAGGAATGTTTAAACAATTTTTTTGACAATTTTTTTTTTTTGACATGAAAAGAGGGGAAATTTAAAAACAAGTCATAAGAAAAATGAAAAAAAAGGTGAATTTGAAAGTCTAAGGAATGAATCATTATGTTTTCAAAGGGGGTACCCCAATCATGCTTGGACCCCTTATACTATTCCATATTAATTACAATGGTTCCTCCACATGGTCTACTTTTCATCCTTTGAATATAACACACTTCCTTAAATGCTTATGAGGACAATCCTTTTGAAATAGGAGCTCTTTTTTCTTTTCCTATAGTTGTTTTTACCTAACTCCATTGTTAAATGGGTTGAACATCGCCTTCTTACCCACAAACATGGCAACTTTCACTAAATCCTTCTAAAATAATGATAGTTTGTAGAAATTTCCTCTAATTTATGTTTGATTCAATGGGCATAATAGCACCCAATAACTTTTACCCCTTTGTACCTACCACTAGCCATTAAATTTACCATATTTACCCTTTGTAGTAAGTTTGTTACTATGTAAACAAGGTGCTAAAAATCAATAATTCATTTTTGCCGCCCTTAATGGCCTCCTTCCTCTTCCTCACAAATCCCAATGTAGCATGGTGATCATAGAAATTTTGATGTCATCTTTATACCATCCAAATGAACTATTGATTCCATTTATGTCAAATGATGTTGTCATTATGTGAACTTGTTTACCATAGATGCCATTTGTGTCAAATTCAAACACAAGTTTCAAAATTGTTGTTACATCATGTATCATTTGTTCTAGTGTTTGTGTATGTTCCCCATTTGTAGGCACGTCCCAAATGGAACCTACGATACCTAGGGAAATGGTCACCTACAAATGTTGTTATTGAAGTTCTCATGTTCCAATTTTGTGGTTGCTTTGTGAAGGGCAAGAGATCATCTTCATCATCACCATGAATCGGTTTTCATTTTCCTTTTCATGATGAATATGAAGTTGTTTGATCATTCCAATTACCTCCATACTTAGCTTGATAGGGATGTTCTATCCATTACTCATCGATCGCCCTATACATTCCCCCCACATTGATTGATGAAATTAGCAAGGTCAATTTTCTTTGACATGACATCTTCCATTATTGCAAATGCAAAACCAAATAACATTCATTTTCATGGACTTTGATCAATTGCATATGAAACTTGTTGTTAGTGCACAAACTAACACCATATTTATCTATAATTATATTGCATGTCAAATATTCAATTGTTGAATTTTCATGTGATCTTGCTCCTATTATTTTGCATTCCCCTCCCGGGCAATGTTTACTACTACATGATCCTTGCTTAATGGAGTAAACTTGAACCATATATAGTTTTTCAATTTTCTAAGCAAAAGCCATTGCTTTTCACTTCCAAATCACTTGTGTGTATAAGAATCTTAGTGAATTCACTACTACAAAATGTGGGTGCAGTTCACTAGTCCATGTTCACTAAATTAGTGAATTCACTACTTTTCAACTAGTCCCCATTTATTAAGACTAGTGAATTCACTCAAAATGTAATGAAATCGTTTGGTGTACATGGACACCTTTTGTTGTAATGATTGCTCTTGCCATTTTGAAAAGAAATAATTATCTTCCAATGTTACTATACAACCAAAAGTGAATTGAATCATTTTCAAGATGATATTCTAGGAAGTCCACACATGGGTTTCAATTCCATCAATTAACATTAGTTTTTCATGTGCTTCCAACTTGCATCATATGAATAATGATAGAACTTGATTTTCCTTCATTCTATCACCATTAAATTCATGTTGAGTGGAAACATCTTTCAAAACATGAGCATCCATTGGGCAAAATTTTGCATCGCAAACCCACACATGCATGATACCACACAAAAATAATCCTTGCTTCTTAAACATTAGAAATTTTTAGTTTTGATTACTATGCCAAAAACACATTGTGTTGTTTAGGTAATTAGATGATGGCTTTCACATGAATTGATTTAATTGTAAATACTCCAAAGTTAAGTTTCATTATAATTAGCTATTAATAAAATATATATGTAAGTGACCAATTAATGTAGAAGATCAAGGTAGCAAACATTAAAATTGTGAAAAAATGTTTATGAACAACTAAGTGTGACTAAAGCATTTAGTGATGTGAATATTCCAAAAATAAAGAAAGAGGAATTTGGCATAATGTTTAATGAAAAGTGAGATGTAATTTAGTGATTATAGGTAAGCAAACATAAGGATTTTGCTCTAGATTGTTATTTTCCTTCAAGTTCAAACTTTATACAAATTTCATGTTTTCATGGACATTTTTTCTTCATGGGGAAACTTTGAAGCAAACTTTAATTTATGGTCTTTCAACTTATCATCCTTTAGTTTTTTATTTTTTCTAATTCTTTTAGCAACTTTGTGGAGAACATTATAATTTTCATTTTCTAATCTTTTGAGCTTCTCCTTTTCTAATCTTGTATTGTTAAACTCCTCCTTCAAAATTGTAAATTATTTTAGTTTTGGTTTTTTTTATAACTCTAACCTTTTTTTTTTCTAGTTTCAAAAGTTACCCAACAATAACTCTCTCATTGGTTTCATCTATTAACAAACATGGGAAACTTTTGGTGCTTTATATAGATCTTAAAAGTAACAATTAACTTACACACTAAAGTTTGCATTGGGAGAGGCCAAGGCATGGGAGATTCAACTTTGAACTTTCTTACAATGGGCACAACACCTATGCTTGTGCTTCTTCCTTTTTAAAAAAAAGTTTGGCATTCACAATTGCAATGGGAATGTTGGAAACACATTTTGTTACATTTGTTTGACTACTACAAAACATGGGTGCAATTCACTAGTCCCTGTTCACTAGATTAATGAATTCACTACTTTCCAACTAGTCCCCATTTACTAAGACTAGTGAATTCACTCAAAAGTTAATGAAATCACTTGGCGTACAAGGACACATGTTGCTAGTTTTTTATGTTGAACCTTTACACCTTTTGTGGTGTCCTAAAAGTACTCAATATTGAACCTTGGAAAAAAAAATCCTTATTTTTAAGTTCTTTAAATGTTTTTAATCATCATTGTTTAGATAGATGGAAAAAGCCCAACCATAAAAAGGTTGTGTTTAATTAACTTCAAAAAGACCTATCTTGTTTGCCTAGGACACACTAGTAGAAATTGGCCAAAATGTAACCACTTTATTTGCGATTACATGCGATTATTAGTTATTTGCAACTACATTTGGACATTTTTGCAACTATTTCTTGTGTTGGTCATATTTGCAATTATAGTGCAACTAGTTTGCAATTATTTTGGTGTTCATCCTTCCATGTGAACAACAATTAGTTTAGTTTTCATCCAAAAATAATAATTTATGTCCCATTAATTGCAAATGTGACCAATTTAGTTGCAACCCTATGAATATACAAAGGTGTATTTTGTGAATTTGAAGGAATATAGTTGAGTGTATTAGGATTTATAAATGTATATTTTGAATTTATATGAGCAACCATACTATATGTGTATTCAAGTATCATTACTAGCATAAATGGCCTTGATATTATGGATACAATAAATAATGTATATTTTGAATATATTAAACTTTTATGTAAGATATTCCCCAAATATATTGTGCCCACATTACAAATTTATCCAAACTATCTTATTATACTTCTTAAAATAAATATTGTTATTATTATTATTATTATTATTATAAAATATTAATTACATGTGATTAAAAACTAGGTTTTAATTATATTATTAAATATTTAAAAACTAATACTCAATATTTATAATTAATAGTTAATAATTATTAATATTGAATATTTTAATTATTATATTAATTTATTTGGTTACGAAATAATAATTTATTAATGATTAGTAATTATCTAATTATTTCAATATTAGCCAATTACTAGTTAATTAAATTGGTTGATAAATTATTACAGTTAATATATATTTAAAATATAATATTATTACTGTTTATTTAGCTAATAAATCAAGTAATAATTAATAATATAATTAATTATTAATCATAAGATATTGATGATTATTACTATAAATAATTAGTTATTTGGATAATTTATAAAGTGAATTAGTTAGTTTTTAGTTCAGTTGTTGATTAATTATGTAGAGAATTGATTATTTTATTTTTTATATTATATTCACTAAATAATTAGTAATTTTATTAGTTTATTAGTTAGTTAGTTGTCACTTACCTATTTAATTATATATTTTTCAAGACGAGAATGAAGGCCAAAACATATGGGATAAATAATTTAGTTGCAAGTAGTTCACAACTAAAAATGTTTAATCGCAAACGACTTGCAACTAAATTTTTTATCCCATATGTTTTGGCTTTCATTCTCATCTTGAAAAATATATAAACAAGGTGTTTTCTTTTACATTTTCATATTTAAAAAGATGGCATACGGGATGAGTCAATAAAATTGACTTAACTCAAAATAAAATATAAACATTCATGTACTTACATTTAACTACCTACCTATTTTTTTACCTACCTACCTACCTAAGTAGGTAGTTGGCCTAGCTAGATAAATAGGTCCTATTTAGATAGGTATTTATCCTAGATGGGTAGGGAGGTATATAAGTAGGTAGGTACTTAATTCAACTTACCTAAATATTGATTGAATTTTAAATTTTAAAAATTCAATTATCACAACATGTGTCACAATCTAAACCATCAAAACATAAAAATTAAACGTTTTAGATTACTTCAAAATAATTAATTTTTTTAATTATTAAAAGTTGGGACATGTGGTAACACACTATTTTTTCCCATTGTTCACCAAAAAAGTCATATCTTAGTTACAAGCGACAATATGTATACGATCAATCAAAAGATGAAAACGTATTTCGTTGATTTTTTTTTTAGCCAAAATTCGTTGTTGTTTATGATTAGTGTAAATGTGACTTGTCCAATGTGACTATTAAAATTATAGTTACAAATGTCGCTTGGAACTAAAAATTAGTTGCATGGACCAGTTGCAAAATGGCCATTTTCTACTAATGTCTACACAATTATCTTAATGAAAAAGCCCTTATTAGAAATAAAGGTTGATAATATTATTGCCAAATGTTTGGTGTTTTCTTTTTGGGGCTCAACAAATGGTGGTGGATTGGTTCAAGGGTTTCAAAGTAGTGCTAGCCATAATTATTTGGAAAACATGTGAAGATTTTGGTAATATTGTTGGTACAAGGCTACTAATGCTCCCTTGGACAAGTCAAGTGGTGGATTTTCACTAATGAAATTTCACAATGTTTGGAAAGACTCCTTTGCTTTGCTTTTAATTTTGTCCTGTACTTTTGGTTGTTGCTAGCTTATCTCTGATGCATTTTAGGAGGCAATTTCAAGCTTAATATTTTCCTTCTTGTTGTGTGCAGATTTACTAGAATTGTTGCAAATCCATTCACTTTTTGCAACAAAGTGGGAAGAATTTGCAACAGCAGCAGCATTGTGGAGTCAGGAGAAACCATTCATTCAATGTGGTGTTTGCTACCTAGACCTGACCTGATAGATGTAAGTGATTCTTTAAGATTGGTAGACAGTGGTGTATTTTTGTGTGCACCAGGCTCTGTGTTTTTGTGATTTGGAGAATGTGGTGGTGATGCTGCTTATGAGTTCAGGGATGGAAATTTTTTGCAGATCACAAAGAAACTTTCTGTATGTGCTCCATTTAAGGGAAGTGAATTTGAAGCTGGTGAAGGTGATATAACAGTGAGTATTCTATAGCCTGGGACCTTACTGATGCTGAAGTGAAACTCCTGCAAACCCCCCAAGATTTGCTGGTAAGTTCCAGGAAGAATGTGGCTCTGAAGATAAGAAGCCAGACATTATTGTGGAAGACATTTCCTCTGTGAACAGAAATTTCTGAATGTGGCCATTATGTATTTTCGATTTTGCAACAAAATCACTACATGAAGAGACATACTTGCAAACAACCCAAGATGGGAAGATTGAGCACACAGGTGTAGCATCCACAGTCAAGGCTGCTGCTGATTCTGGTAATTGAGCAGTGGCCACAGTACATGCTGTAGGTGAGCTTGCCAAGGACTCTTGGGGAAACATATGATCATCAGATTTTGGGGACAAAACTCAAGACTACAGAGTGTTGCATATCAAGGTGAAGCTAGTGAGACTGATTTGGATATGACAGTGATGAGGGAGGGGGCCATAGCTCTCATGAGTTTTTACACCAACATACCAGGCAAAAACCAGCCTTCAGACAACTATCACACTGACAAGAAGAGTTTGCAATCAACATTTTCAATTGACAAAGATCTGGAGATGACAATGCTATTGTTGACTCTATGGAGAATCATCAAGGAGATAAATCCAGGTTGTTCCGAGCAAATGAATATTTCTATGGCAACATGGTTGTGAAATTTAGTTGGAGATGGGTACAACTTAAGAGCAGCTCCACCCATACTTGGTATTTGGGCCTCCATCTGTATTTCTCACATCCAAATTGGCTGACTTACTATTTCCCAAGCCCCACCCAAAAACAATTGTTATGTTTGTGCAATGACTTTTGCAGGCTCAACATCTTGTGCACAAATACTGGCCCAAACCAATATAAACTTGATTGTTCTTCATCCAAAACATCTTGTGTAGGGCCCCAGTGGGGATGCTCTAAGATTAGGTGAGGCTCTTCTGACTACGATGACCCGAAAACAAATGTGGTTTGGGCCAATTGTAAGGGTTAATCGTTTTGACCAACCAATCAAAGCCAATCATATTAGATTGTCAGTGACTCTTTAAGAGAGCATTGTACCTTATGTGTATTTTACAAGTTCAAACTTCTTAAAAGCAAACCTTCATCCAAATGACTGTTTACATGCTATTATATTGCTCTTGGTGGGTGTGTGTTCATAGACTGAAGATTGCTTTGCAGAATGGTTTAATGAGTCTTTCTTTACTACCCAAGGCAAGTTAGCTAGTCATAGGTGTACCATATATTTAACTAAAATTGAAATTAGCAGCAGACCAAATCTCATTTATCTAAACACAGAAAAACTCATTTCTATCTTGGAGGCAAGGATTAGCATGGTTTTTTCAAAGAAATTGAATTTTTAAAATAGGAGTAGGAGGCAAGCATCCCAGGTTTATTTTTAGCATTTGTTGGTGACAGTTTTTTGAAAACTATCCAAGGTTTTCTCCAAACACTAGTAAAGTGGCGATAGACTCTTCATGCAATCAAAAAATGATGACACTTCTTCTAAAATCATTTTTTGTGATTAAAAAAAACTAGGCTCATCTGTGACAAAACATTCAGAAATATATTCTTTGTCACCACAATGTGAAAATTCATCACAAAAGAAACACTGCTCATCACATGAGGTAGCGAGGTAGCATAATTTTAGGAAGGATCTTAGTTTAAAGAGAGTTTGGAAATCTTTTTGTGGGTTCTTCTTTTTCTTGTAGTTGTTTTCAAGATTCTGTTTTGTTCTGAATAAAACTCTCAAACTCTAATTAGCCCCATCCATGTCATTCTTGTGATGAATTCAAGCCAACTTTTGTTTGTCAAACAAGTCACATTTTGGCATCACACAAATGTAAAATCTAGGTAATGACCTTGGACGTATGCGATGGGAAGAAATGCGCACTGTCAAGATAAGAAGGGAGCTTCTTGAGATGGGAAGCTAAGTTCTGAGATCAGAACCTGAGTAGTGCTGAAAATGTGTCATGGATGTTTGCTCAATTTGCTGGTGTGGTGTCGTGTGGTTTTTGAATAAGAGGTCTGTTAGTGGTTCTTGTGAGGGAAGAATGCCCTAGCATTGTGAACATTGGTCAAGTAGAGAACTTTGTATCTCCACTGCGCCTTAGTTCTCTTATAGAAATAGACAAACTATAATGCTTAGTGTAGGGACCGATTGAAGAAGGTGATGAAAACTTCAGGGGTTACGTGAGCGGCTACTCATCATGGCAATTGGAACTATGATGGGGATGAATTTCAGAACATTGGGGTGATGTGGGATCTGTTTTGAAGGGAAGTGATTGTGTACCAAAACAATTTTGGGATTTTGAAGATGCATCTATAATGGGTGGTTTGAGTGTTCAATCCTTTTCTTTGTTCAACCTCCTAGGTTTTCAGCTGTGGGGAATTATGGTGATGTTCATACTCTGGAGCTGGGGGTTGGGTTTATAGATTGCCATGTTTAGACCAGTTGGGCCCAAGAGAGAGAAGCTGGAGAGTACTGATTCTTCATGGGCCATAGACTTATGGTTTAAGTGTTGTACCTAGTAATTAGGTTCAGTGTTGAGTTCGCTGTTACACCTCTCTGTGAATTTCAACAGAAACTCCTTTGATTTCTGTCTCAACAAATGTTGTTTTTAGGTCATCCATAGTCATCAATGGCAAGAAGTTCCAAGTTCCAACTCACTTATGTGTGCATGCACACTTTGATGGGACAAAGAAAAAATGTGCTTGGATTTCTATGAAGATTTTAAATTCTTGGTTGAGTTTCTTGGGGGAATAAAAGGAAGAAGATTTGCTCCCACTTTGACGAGGGAAAATAAGAAATTTTCAACTTACACAATTTGGTCTCCCTTCAGCTGTTAGAGAGTAATATAACTCAAACTGGGGGTACTGTGGGCCTGTTGTTGTATGGGTGACCTCAGCAAGGACCATTTTACCTCTGAAATGTGGCACTCCCGAGTGGTTATTTCACCTGCAAATATGCCCACCAGGCAGGATGGAGGCTGAGGGCCACTTTAGATTCGGGTCCCAGGTCCAGAGTCCAATGAAATAGAACAATCATATTGGCTGAGAGTCAAAAATTGAATTGCATCACCTTTCAATGAGGGTCCAAGACCAAAAAATGACAAAGTGAGGCTAAACTTACATAGCACCTTTTTGGAGAGAAAATCAATTGGTTTGAACCAAAAAAAAGGAGCTCAAAGAGAGCTTATATGATTTGGAGAACCAAGATGCAAGCTAGGGTCCAACTGAAGGGTTTCAATTTGCTTCAAATGAGTCCAAATTGGTTCCTAGGAATCTGAACCCGGGACTCCTGGGCCTGGAATCAGCAGCTGCCATTGCTTTCAAAGCTCTATAGTGCCATCATGGGTCAGATCTGCTAGGTAAGCCTCCTGCCAGACAGATCCCCCTTCTGATTCCAAGTGCTGAAGATGCCTCCCCATATGGCCACTGCTTTTCTTGTCACAAATGATGCAAACTTTGTGAAACATTTTTGAGAAAAAACTCCGAAAATGTGTTTTATAAAATTGTAAAAATGTGTTTTCTTCAGCAAAGATTTGCCACTTTCACACAAAATTGAAAAAATATTTTAATAAAAACATTGATGGTCATGACACCATCATGACGGGTGGGTGTCATGATGACCAGGTCATCAGTGCTGCTAGGCAAGCATGTGAAAGACAGCCCATTCTGATTCCAAGTGCTAATTATGCCTTGGAATATGGACACAACAACTGAGGCTGAATATTATGAATGTAACTTTTGCAACATGTCTCAAATATGTAACAACTATTCATTGATGATTACTAACTATTTTTATAACTTGATGATTGCAAGACCATCTTTAAATGTGACCATTATATCTTATTATTAAGGTAACTTTTTGTTTTGTATGTGCATAGAATTTGAAAAAATACAAATTTCTCGTGTTCTTAATTTGATCGTTATTTACCTATGTCATAACATGATAATTATATGTTGAATTGTTAAAAAAGAATTACAGGTAGATGTGTTGATATTCAAGGGAGGCCAATAAAGGATTTGCTTGAAGATCATTATTAATTAGATCATTGCAAGGGTTAGTTTAGGTGTCTTGTTATGTCATGTTTTTTACCATGCTTAGATTGGAATATGTTGTAATTTTATGTGTTACAAGCTATACACTATAGGAATACATATTCCCAATTGTTAATATATTGCAATGTAATATGTGATAGGTTGCACAAAACAAGCTATGATTAAAATATAATTACATTAAACATTGTACATTTAGCCCATTATAAATTCCATTAAACAATTTTTTTTGGTTTCATTTTATTTTTAAAATTCCTCTCTAAACTTGATGTAATTTTTGTTCACATAAATTTGGTTTTCACTTTCTTTTGTATGCAAGGCGATTTAATTTAATTGTTTTGTTCCCTCTATTTCCATTTCTTTGTGTATCCATTGTGAAGAATGTGAAAGTGGGTACCCACCACGAGAACACTCAATGGGTTAAACTTGTATATGGAATATATTAAAGTGGTACCTTGTTACTATATAAATAATGCATCAATAGCTTGATGTTCAAGACTTCTTCACTCCATCATTGAACCCATAATGAATATGAAGTTTTGAAATTGGATGTGGGTGTGTAAAAAGGAAATGCTTATATATAATTGGTCATAATTTTTTTTCATTACTTTCAACATGAATTGTGAGTGTGACATGTGCCATGTGCCATGTGCCATGTGCCATGCATTGAACACATATTATAATATTGAATGAATTAAAAAAAGGAATATGCTACACCTTCTTTAAACTAAGTCTCAAATCCAATTTCCATTAGAATTTTATGTTTGATTTTTGTTATATTTTCAATGAAAAAATTTACTTAAAATTTCAATTCTCTCACATTTTTAATATAAAATGAAACTACCTTTAAACAACCCTATTCATTGAAGGTTTTCCAACAAGACCAATAGCACATCTCAATTTATCTAAATTCATTAAACTTGAATTTATTGAATTTTCAATGATAAATTTATTCAAAATTTAATAATTCTTACATTATAGGTCTAAATGTTACAAAACCACCTTGGTGCACCTTTAGTCATAGAGGGATTTTCTACAATATTAAAATGTATTTGGGAGGGTAGGGGGTGTGTTGTGGTTTGTGAGATTTCAATGTGACAAAACAAACAAACAACCTTCATTAATGGTAGAAATATTGATGATTGTTTCGCAAATTCAATCTTATAATGTGTTTATAATATCTTTGACTAACAACATTGCCTTTCATCATATGCCTTTAACCATTATGCATTTGGACTCCGCGTTGTTACACATTACCAACAACAATGAAATAGCTAAAAAAATAAAAGGGTTTACATTTGAAAACTTTGTTATTTTCAGATATATATTGGATTCAAATTGTACAAAAGATCATCCAATTATCCTCCAAGGGGAGATCTAATTAGCCACCCCTATTTTTAATTCATCGAAATTTTGGAAACAATTAGGTGGATAAACATTAAATTACCTAAGCAAGTGGGGATTAAGTCCCCGAATCAAGTATTTAAGGGAGAAGTTTTTATTGGAAACTAGCTTAATCTCAAACAAAAAAAAACATGTTAATCTCTTGAAATAATCTCAACATATTCAAATGAAATAACACATATTTACATTTGTACAAAATTATATGTGTATGAAATTGGAAAGACACAAAGATTCCAATAGACATTGAAAAGAATTAATAGATTTGTTTCTCTTTCAATATTTAAATATTCATTTGGACATTTTGAAACATTATAATTTGTAAAATGTTTATTTTTTTAAAAAATTGGTTTGGAATCGACCTTTAATAAATTTGCAGTTTGGGATTGCCTTTGTGTATGACCTATGACTATAACCCATCCCACCTAAACCAACTCCAACAAAATCATCATCACTGGAATTAATTTGGATTATTCATGTATACATACACTAATTTGTAACTTGTGCCTTGAACTATCAATTGAAGGATTTGATTATGCATATATTGAAATTTGAACAAACATAAGGAATTCCATGTAAAGAAAATTGATTCATGTGTTAACATGTTAGAAGAGAAATGGGACAACGAAAAAACATGGGTGAATGATAATGTAGTAATCAAACATATTTTTTTGTTGATAAAATAACTTTAAATAGATGTATAAGCTTGCACCATACACACATTCTTCATATTATATTATAATGTGCAATTTGAATTTTAAAAAGGTGATATGGAAATCCAATCATGTTTTGTTAGATTTAAAGATGTAACATATGAGATAATGTAATTAGAGTTACATAACATGTTGTTTTCAAATTTTCAAAATTCAAAATAAACATTACATATTATATTGTATGTTGTGATGTAACTTGCTTTTTAGATGAACATAAAGTTCAATCTATTTATGTATTTTGTACATTTTATATATTTCAAAAATATTATTTCAATTGTCAAACTAGTGCAACATGTTGTAGTGTGTCTTGTATCACATGGTACAACTAAAATGAATATAAGGTGAACTCATAATGCATATAATAAGACAATGTCATTTTCTTTTCTACTTTAGGGTCATTACATTTAATTACTAATGTGTCACAATTCAAAAGTGAAAACAATGAATGCATTATAAGATTGTAATGTAAAACTTGGGTATTTTAAGTTTTTGAATCAACTATGTATGATTTTCAATTAATTAACCCACTTGTAAACTCTAAAATTATCATTGGGTGAACATAGTTCCTTGGGAATCCTTAAAGCTTTTTGGAAAAAAAAATCACCTTTTATTCAAGCTTTTTATTCAACCTCTAACTATTCAAAGAGTTAATATCCAAAATTATTCATTCACCAATATAAATAAATGAACTTTCCCACATATCCAAATATATTGCAAAACTTTTTTTAAAATATCAACAATAAAAAAGCCCAATTTTCATTATAAAAAAATTATGATTTTCATTGCTTGGTTCATGACATTATGAGGTAGACTATGTGGTTTCATCCACTTCAATGTAGAAATTAAAATTAAAGTAAAATACATGTTTATAACATAATTTGACATTAATGTAAAATTTAACATTGCATCGCAGTATATGACACATATTCTACATTGAAATGGATGAGACCATGTACTTTATTTCATGCATTAGTCATGAAACAAAAACTTGTTGTTGTAGGAAAACTCATATTATTTTGTAGTGTTTTGTCTTAATTTTGTTTTGATCCTCCCTCCCCCTCCGCATTAATTTTGGAATTTGAAGATATGTTCAACACATTGATGACCACATCAACAAATTGGTTTGTCAAATCCTTTGCTTTTTATGCAACCTACAAGAAAATGAAGTACTATTGTCAATTTGCATTATACTCACATCCTTAATAACCTTGTATTGTTTTATTGCACATCCAATCAACTTTTTGAAAAAACTTTTGTATTTTTGAGTAAATGGCTTTTATAAATACAAATTTAATGCATATTTGGCAATATTGCAAATATTGAATTGTGGAACTTCTAATTAAATAGAACTTGAATAAATAAAATATTGGCTACATGTAAGAAAAAAAATTCATTACGAGTTGCCAAAATATGCAAATTTACACTTGCAAAATTTGGTGATACTTACAAAGGATAATATAAAATTTGGTTAGGAAGCATATGTGCTACATAACTATATGGCAATGCACTATAGGGCAATTTATGTGTTAAATTAACATGCATGAAAAAATGCTTTACTAATTGTTGGCAATTGTTTCATAACTATAGTCAAGAGTTAAAACACATTGCACAAATGCAGACACATACTTAAATACACATAGAATGCACATAAATATTAGATATAAAGATACGTAAACAAACACGCATAAACAATGGAATATGGACACACATATGAAACACAAGCTTAAACTTAAATTGAACATTAAATAGTGTGTAGTGGACATTCAAACATAATGGACATTGGATAGACACTCATACACACACAAAAATTGGCATTCAAACATTCAAATTTCAAACTTAGACACAAAGTGAGAAATGGGCAAACATTCAAACGCATACATTCAAACCTTCAAACTCAAAGTTAAACATAATGGTAGACCTTCAATGACAAACACAATGGTAGACTTACAAACGTAGGCTTACAAACGAGGTCCACAAGGCACCAACATCTTCAAGCTAACAAGGCAAACCTAATGCCATAACTTCCTTAATGAAAAGCCACCCAACTTTGGCCAAATGTTGTCATTGTTGAAATGGGACCCTAAACCATTGTCATTAGAATCTAATTAAAAGCTCGTTTAAGTTTTTGCTCCCTCTAATCATCAAATTATGCATAATATGGAAAGGCATTCAAAGTATAAAAAAATTCGGAATAATAATAGTGTGTAGGCATGGCCATTGAGGTAGTTTTTCAACTTTGATATCCTAAAAGAGAGGGTGGAAAAGGTTTGTTCATCTTTTGCTAATCCCAAGACTTGCACCCTTTTGTTAGTTTAAAAATTTCAATGAATGGATGCCTTGAGATGTGAGAAGCCTCCAATGTGCATCAAAGCCAAATTTCAAATAATTTCATATGAAATGGAGCCTCCATTGCAACAAAAACATTGAAACTCATGGTAATCTTGAATATGACAAAAATGACAACTATATTAATTTCATTCATTTTCTTAAACACTTGCTTATGTAAACATTCAACCATTGTCCAACCTACAAAATCACTCCAATGATTTTTTAGGTTTATTGGTACATGGAGAAAACAAAATTGGGGTTTCATAGCCTTGAAATCCAACATAGGCTAAGCTTGTTGTAGCAAGCGAAGAATTGAGTCAAATTGCTATTTCTTTCTTATTTTCCCCCCTTCAAATTTCCTTAAATCACTTGTTTAGGAATTGTGAGGTGACTTTGTTGACAATAAGTTACTTCATTTTTTGTGTGACCACATTTTCTATTCATGTAAAATTCCCCTTATTTCTTGTCCAAATGTGGCATGTCACAGATTGCTTGCATCTTTCCTTTCAAGCATGTCATACCTTTGCCCAAAAATCACATCTTCGCCCTTCACAATTGAATAAACAATTCACTTCACATGATGGACTTCTCCATAATCATTATTTCATATTTTTGCCCATGAAAACTATGTAGCCCAACTCCCTTTGCACTTAAGATAGATGTTGTAAATGTTTTTGGCTTCTTAAATAGGGGATCATTTCCCTCTTATAGTAAAACATGGATTTCAAACACTTTGGGTGTAGGAGGAACAAAAATGGGCAATCCACATGAACACACAAATTAAACTCCAAGATTACTACACCTTGAATCTAAATTCAATTTGACATTATTTCCATTCAAGTTTGCCTTAGAAGAGGGCATCAATCAAAGTCTAGGCAAGATTTTTTTAGAGGAGACAAATCGTTAGGATTTTTGCTAGACTTGAAAAAAGATTGGCAAAATGTTATGTATTTTGTGCTTCCTAGTTGGTGCCATGGCATTCACACAACAAAATCCAAACTTCTGAGTCTAAACTTTTTGACGCACAACAAAAAAACACTTGAAAAACATTTGAAAGTTGAAAACAAAACAATAAAAATAAAGGTTCAAAATCCATACATGCACTTCACAAATAAATTGCATGATGCATTCACAAGCAAATTGGTTTAAATACAAAAACATGAGCACATTAATTTTCATAATGCTACTGTTGTTATGCCTTCGACTATTCGCATTCATTGTTGCAAAGTGGCAATGGTTTCCTTGCAATGATTGCAAGTAGTGATGAATGCTAATTGCAAAGAATTGTGGTGTGTTGCTAAAGCCTTTGGTGTATTGGAGTTATTGGACGATAGACCAAACCTAAAGGTGCAAAGTGATGATAATTTGTAAATTTCAATTGGTTATAGCCATCAATCTAAATTGGAGATATGTTGATATGTTGGTTCTTTATATATATTCATTCAATAGATTTCACATGTTACTTTCTTCCTTTGCTTTCTAATGAACTTTTACCAATAAAAATAAAATTACATCCAATCTAATTTGCATTCATTTAATACTCCCTAATCAATTTATTTTGCCACACAACTTATATTTTTCAACTTTTGAACCATCACAAGAAATGCATTTAACCCCAAGCTTCCTCCCAACAATGCACCAAACTTCAACAAAATGACAACAAAACAAAAAAAAAATATAAGAAGATGAAAAGTACCCAAACCTAATTCATAGGGGTCAACACATTTTTAACTTGACATCACATGCATGATGACCATGTCCATGACATGTTATCACATGCATGAGTAGGTTGGTGCCATATTGTTGCATGCACACAATTAAATTGATGCCATGTTGTCATATGTATGACAAGATTCATGGCATGTCATCACATGCATTACAATGGAATATGTGACAATCATAAGTTTTGAGTAATTGTGAATTAGCATGATGACATGGAATTATTGACAACATGCATTGGTTTCAAATGCATGAAAAGGTAAAAAATTCAAATCAATGGAAAATGACGAACGTTTATCAATTTTTTTTGAAGGAAGAATAGGTGACAAGCATCCCGAGGACCTAAGGCAAATTTAACATTTGTTAATGAAATATTTTAAAATTGTCTAAAGTTTTTTCCAAACACCAACAAAGTGACAACAAACTTTTAGGAGAATAAAAAAGTGGTGATATTTTTTCAAGAATCAAAATTTCCCTTGTTTTTTGGGTCAACTTTTTGTAAAATAATCAGGCTACGACAAAATATATTCCAATTTTGATATTTTAAGTCACCACAATGCAAATTTTTGCCCAAAAAAACACACTTAAGTTTATTGGAAGTTTTTTACTAGGCAACTAGATTGATGCCATGTAATCACATTTGTGCATGACAAGATCCATATGTGTCATCACATGCATCATGATGGAAATGAGTGACAATCATAGGTTTTCGTAATAGCAAAACATGATGACATGGCATTATTAACAAACAAGTCCCAAGTCCGCGGAGACCGGCAACCGGAGTGGTCGGTAACCCTGGTAGCGCATCTTAGTCCCGTGCCAAACGAGGTCCTGAAACCAGCACCGGGGTACTTAACCGGTACCACCGGTTCCCCAAGTCCGCGGAGACCGGCAAACCGAAGTGGTCGGTAACATGGGAAGTGTTAGGGGGCGGTTTACATAAGCAATTCCTGTCTTTGCCATCTTTTGTCTCGCTGGTGGCCTAGATCACCGTCGGTTTGGCTCGAGATTCTCAATCTCAGCCGGCAACACGAATAGAATGAGGGAGATGAGCAAAAGAAATATGAGCGTGTTTGTTTTCTTTTCCCTCCTTTTGTGTCTGGCGATCGCAGGGAGATCTTTTGGCTCGTTTCCGGCTGCGCGGGGGTTTGTCTAGTCGCGTTCTTCTTCGTCTCCGATCGATCAGATTTTGCATCATGAGAGCTGCATACAAGGCAGCAACGTCTGCCTTTCGTCCGCCGGTTCCAGCAGGAGCTTTTCCCCGGTAAAAAACGGCCTCGTTTTGCTCAAGTTTTTGTTCACTTTCTCATGTTTTTGTTTCATAGTCGATCTGCAGCAGCAGCAGATGAATCCCGCGATCTCCTCTTGGATTAATGTGTTGTCGGTCGTGCGGGGAAAGAAATCCCCTCAGAACGGAAACAACTAGAATCAGTTTCCGAGTTCTGTGGTGAGTTTCTTCGATCTGGTTTTAGTGTGATGATCACAAGCCATGCATGATCGACAACTTAGGTTGGCTTTATTTTTGGTGCTGGCTTTTCTCGGCAGAGCTTCTTATTTGAGATGAGGATCGAAGTAAGATGAGAAGAGACGGGACCGGAGACGAGTCCTGGTCGAACTTGTCTACGATAAGGATTGCGTCGTGCAAAAAGCACCAGAAGAAGCTATCGTCTCTATGAGCTCCAGAAGAAATTAGTGCCTCTATGTGCACTGGAAGCAGCATTGCTGTTGTTGCTGCCAGTGAGATGGAGAACCTCGAGGTCGAAGTTTCCACAACCCGCGAGCTCGAGGTCTATGATTGCGGCTATAATAAGCCGATGGAGTTAGCGACTCCTTCAGCAGTGGACCTCACGCCCGGTCGTAGAGACCTGATGCGCAAGTATCTATCGTTGAAGGAAAATGAACCATGGCCTCTATTGGCCGAGTACTTCGGCGTGGCATTGGCGTTTGCAGCGTTAGGTGCGCTTATACGTGGATTGAACGGATCCAAGGGGACAGCAGCACAGGTGAAGTTTAGCCTCAAGCTTCAGAGAATAGCGTTGCAGGCGATGCTGAAAGGAGCGATGGAGCGACTGCAATGCCTGGCGCAGAATGCCGAAGACCTGAAACTGAGCTTGAAAGAAAGCGTAGATGCGAGAAACGAAGACAGGAAAGCTTGGGATATAGAGAGAACGAATCTCCTGCAGAAGATCGCAGACGCGAAGACGGAAGTTGCAGAAATGAAAAGGAGAAGAGGAGAAGACGCAAAGGCGAACGAAAAAGTTGTACAGATTTATGCCAGTCAAGAGCAATCCTGGAGGACTGAGAGAAAGAAGCTTCGACACGAGATTGATTTGTTGAGAAAGGACTTACTAAGGAAAGAGATAGGTGGGCTTTTCAATCCTAGATCAACTCCTGGTAGGACTAGATGCTGTGAAGAGTGCAAAGTGAAAGCCAAGCACCTGAAAGAACTAGAAGAAACTCTTAGCGAAAAAGAATTCCTCATGATGACGGCCATGGAAGATGCGCAATCCGAGGAGCACGAGCGGAACGAACTTGCAGAAAAGCTTGTGAAGGCGGAAGCAATTGCTACCGAGTTGCGGGGAAAGATTGCTATCGAGGACAGTAATAGAATGCAGCAACAGGCTTTCATCGCCGAAATCGCAGCAAAGCAACGCGAGACTGAACGCCAGCTGGAAACAGTGCTGGAAAGTCTGGAGAAGGCCAAAGCAGATATAGCGGTTGTGACAGAGAACCACGGCGCAACTGTTGAGAAGCTTTCGCACGATCTGGCAACGCTTCAGGAAGACCTAGACGATAAAGAAGAAGTGATCAGAGTCATGCTGCGGAGAGCTAGTGTGGAGAGAGAAGAGAGGGAGGCACTCGCCAGAGAGCTCTCACAGTCGACAACCCTAAGAAAACAGCGGGAGGGTGAGAAAGAAAGATGGAAGAGACTAGCTGAGGAAAGGGCCCGCATGAATTCCATAAGCTCCAGTGGGAAGGATGCAGCACATATAACAACAACCCGACACAGTTTAGGAAGCAGAACTGAGCTAGATAAGCTTGTAGAACTACAGAAGGTGCATGCCCAAGAGCTGCAGAACATGAGATCTGTGTGTTCTAGGCAAATAGAGGGTTTAGAGTCGCAAGTAGAACTGTACAAAGCAAAGGTACTGGAGCTGGAGCAGGTTATTGAGGTACAACATGCTACTGATGTGGAGCACCAAGAGAGGAAGCAAGAGAACCAGTGTCCCAGGGGGCTTGCAGGGCTTCCAGAGCCTGTTGAAAGCTCTACACCAGCATGCAGCAGCTGGAAAGTGTTGGACTTTCAAGGTACAAGAAATAACTCCTGTTCACTCTTTTTCCATGATTTGAGTATCTCATCTGTTTCTAAGTGTGTGAATCTGCTTTCACATTGGTGTTGGGTTGCGGTAAGGGATCTTGACAAACAAGAAGTGTAGTAGTCTGTTCTGTTCTTACTGTTTTTGGCTCTCAATGTTATCTTTGCTTGCATCAGAGTCTACAAAGGACCCTGCTGCTTTCAAAGAGTGGCTGGAGGTTATGAAGGGATGGCATGCTGCACAACTCAAGGAGCGACATAGGCATGAGGTTGAGGCTTTTGAGAGACAGATGCGAGTCAAAGATGAGAAAATTGGTGCATTTCGATCCCAGTTGATGGCTATGGAGTCTGAAACCATGAAGTTGAAATCTGAACTGGAAGAGCTGAAAGGCAGCCGATTAACGATTACCACAGAGGACGATTTGAGAAGTGAGGTTGACACTGTTGAAAAGAAGGATGACACATCTTTGTCTACAAATCAATGTGCAAGGAGTCTTGATGTAGATTTTGGCTGCAATGTGGTGGTTACTACTGACATATCAGTTGATGTCAAACCAGAACAAGATATGGTGCAATTGCTGCACCTTGATATTGACACACCCATGTAAGAGAAGCTCTAGATAACCCATGTTGAAATATTAACTACTTGCATCTAGTTTGCATCCCTTCACTGGTGGCATATCAGAATTTTCTGCCATTGTATATTTAGTTCTGTTGTCTTCTAAAGTACTCAGAAAGATGTACTGGAAGCATCTTGGTTTTGTTTATTTGCTGTGCAGTTTGTCATAAACTGAACTCATAAGAACAATCAGTAGTTTTGATGTTTTTTGCTATGCAAATTTGTTCCCAGGGAGAAATTGGAAGACACAGAAGTGGAACATCAGGCCGATCTCTTGAAAGTGGGAGAGAATGCTGAAGCAGAGCTGTTGCAGAAAGATAGTCAACTGGCTGTTGTGGAAACAGAGTTATGGCAGGTGCAGAAATGTTCCGAGGCCAGGATTTCTGGTTCAGAGGCTGCAGCAGGCATCTGCCATGAGAAAGTAACCCCAACTTCCAATTACTGAATCTGTCTCAGTGATGGATGTGATCTTCAGGAATACTCTATTGTGCATAGGCTTGTCATATGACCCACTTTGTTCATATTGTTTTGTTTATATTGTATGTGTACAGGTTATCATGAAGGAAAACAATGGTAATCAGGATGATCAAGAGCCACCATTCAAGACAGTGACAAACCCTGGCTGCAGTGGAGGTTTAAACCAAATTCAACCAGAAGATAACTGTGTGAACAAAGCAGAGGAGATTGTCCACCAGGCAGCTGTGGCATTTGACAACAAGCCACTCTTAAAGATTCAGGAGTCAGTTGCAGAGGAAGAAAAGGCCATGGTTCTGTCTCAACCAGATGTTGCTTTGCAGGCTACCAATGACTCTCTGCACTCACAGGAGCACACCATCTTGTCAGGGGAACAGGGAACTACAGGCAATGTTTTGCAGGCTAATGACTGTCTTGAGAAAGTTGGAAAGAAGAATGCAAGTCTTTCAGAGATCTTTCACACTGAGCCCATCGAAAAACAACCAAAGACCCTTTCAAGTTTGGATGAGCAGACAATTACCACCATTGATTTGCACAACAAAGGGGAGAAGAGCTTGACCAAACAAACTTCCAGTCCAGGTCAAGCCTCAGATCATGTTCCAGCTTTCAGGACAAAATGGTACAGCAGATTGGGACAGGTATGAGACAGCATAAATATGTGATAAAGCATATAATGGTTGGTTTACACATGAACTGCATCAGTAGGTTAGTTTCAGAGACTATCCTGGTCCTTGGTTTTCTTCTCTGATGTCTATCAGCCTGTCAATTCCTGAACTGCACAGATGCAGTTATGTAACTCAAGTTGTGGATTCTGATTCCAATAATATTGACATGTGCACATATGTGAGAGATTGAATCATTATGATGACATCTTTAAATGGTGGAGTGCTGTCTTAAATGGTGATGCAGGCTTCTTATATTCAAAGCTTGAAGCCCACCAGAAATCTGTTTCAGGCTGTGGAGAAGAAGAAATCGCTTGACAAACATCGACCTCAACTCAATCTTTCAAAGGATGGGCAGACCCCCTTATCTCCAAGGAGCAAGGGTGCCCTTATCATAAGGTCAGTGTGCCCTGAACCACATAGTGTGTGCATGCAAGCTCCAAGCATTCAAAGAATGTCTGAAGTGCTTTGTAAAATGGCCATTGGGATGTTTCACTCACTACTCTGGATATGCACCTACAGAAAGGATTCTCGAACAAGGGAGGAAATCCAACTTTTGGGTCTTGCTTTGGAGGTGCGAAGGATTGAGCAGCAGCTTGCTGTAATAAATAAAGTTCCATCAACTTGCAAGACTGAGGTGGATGCTATACCATTTGAAGCACAAGATACATTGCAGACGAAAGCTATGGCTCCAAGGAAGCAAACCAAGCGATATGCAGCTCTTACTGGGAAAGTCAGTCAGCTGGCCAAACAAATTGTGAGTTATTGACTTTTCCCTATTACATGTGCTGTAGACTGCTGTTTGAGATGGCGTTGAGGCTGGATCTTATTCTGGACAAGGCATGAGCTCTCAGAATTGAGCCCAGGCCATATCAGCTTTGAAAGTTTTGAGATGACAAATCCTGTGGGTGTAGAGTGATTTACCATTACTGGACAGTTCTGATCGTATCAGAAAGACCTGCACCTTTCATCTAAAATTATCTTATCTACACAACTTGGATTTTCTTGTGTGGGCATGCATTAACAAAGTAAGTACTCTGTTATCTTGTGTTCACATTGTTGGATGGTCTGTAGGGTTTGACAGGTGCAGATCATACCCTGGAGGCAACAGCCAGCAGTGCAGAACAACAAAGCCTATCAACAACAGGACTGTGCTTACACAAGAATCCTCTATTCACACAAGAACCTTCATCTTTGGAGTTTATCCTTTTGCAACAGAGGGTTGAAGCTGTGAGTGAGAATCTTGTGGCAATCCAGGCAAAAATTGCCAAGGAAAATGATACAAACATTCTTGCAAAAGATACATCTGTCCCTTTGATTTCCAAAGAACAGTTGGTGGACAGTGTAAGGGCCCATCTCTCGCAAGTTCAGCAAGCACTCAGCCTGAAACTGTCTTTCACTGTCCCTGGACCAGAAGAAATCCCTTCTCCAGATGAGGATCTTCAGGTACTGATTCAGGCGGACCAAATGCCTTTTGGTGCTTTATCAGAACAGATTGGGTTCCTAAAAGGTGTCAGATACCTTTTATAACTGTCCTCTGACATTGGCACTTCTACTTGCACAGAAGTTTCCAGAAGACTGTTTAAAGCTTCTTGGAAGTGCACAGGTGACCAAGTGTCTTCATTGGGGTACCAGAACATGCATTTGAGCCCTCGCTAGGGAGTCTGATAGAGAAACCATGTTAGCGTTAGCCTATCCTAATGGTAGCAATGGATGCTTTCAAACACATGGTCTGAAGACAAAATGAAAGAGTATGGCTTATGTTTGCACTGCTGGATCAGGTGCATGCAGGCTGGTTCCAGGAAGACCTCAAGGGGGTGGCTGGTTTTGACAGGAGGGATTCCAGAGCTTCAAAGTATTGTCTTCTCTTGAACTAATTAATGGAATATCCTTACTAAAATGTGCTTACAATGGACAGGATGTACATACAGAGACTAGCACCATGGGAGTCAAACATTCTGGGACTTTGCCTTGATCTTTCCTTAGCTTTCAACCTTCTTGTACATGTCAGAGCATGATCTTACAACCAAATTGTGTGTCTTGTCACATGCAGATATGAAGATTACAGCAAGTCAGAAAAGGGAAAGCAGGTGCGAGCAATTCTTTTGCGACAGAAGTCTACAATGGAGCTACAACGATAAGAACGGGCAGTTGACCACAGGAGATGATCAACCTCAGACAAAAGATCCCACCAATCAGACTTCCCAGGCACACTGACTGGGTCAGCTGAAAGACCAGCCACAATGAGGGGCCCCTGCATGAAGAATATCTGGATCCTTTGTGAAGCCTACTTATGGAATCAGGGGCTATTTGATGAAGTCCTTCCAGTAAAACCACAAGTGCATCAACATGGCTATGCAACCTGCCTCAGCCTGAAATGCAGGATCAGGTTAAAACCCTGTTGTCAAGCAGGCAACAACATCTAGTTTCCACCTGTGGTCTCCTTTGTTGTGCAGCATCCCAAGACCTATGGTTAGCATCAAACTTACACCAAGTTATGCCGAATCTACATTCAAAAATTTCATCAAACAATTCTCGACTATTGCCATCTGTGATGCTCAACAGGGGCCTAGGTATTTGATGTGTAACTCTTTCCATCAAACTGCCCAGAACCTCAGTGCAGTGATTAAACACCTGGGGATCAAAGTTTGTTTGTAGCATGTTGTTCCATATTTGGAGACTGGAAAGTAATATAATGTACTATAGAAATGTTTATTTTGCAGTGTCCCAACTGACACTCTTATCATGCACACAACAATCTGAGTTGTGTGGGTGGCTGCTGCAAACTTGTCATATGAAATTTATAGTGCAGTAACAGTACTGCTGCAAAATGTGCAAAAGACAGAGCTTGTAGTAGACCATGTTGTGTCCTGAACCTTGCAACAAAACAAAGTGAAGAGATCATTGCAAAAATAAAGTTATATGTTATATTGTCTTTCCCTGTTTGTGTCCAGCTGATTTGATTTTATGGTCTTATTTGTGAGGGGTTTGCTGGGGTGGATTCCTGCAAAGTCACAAGAACTCTGGCAAGAAGATTTCGGGGCCTGAGGTGTTCAACCTGCTAAACATCCAGGACACAAACAGAAGAAAGCAAAGAGCGGTGGGGTAGCTGTTTTTATACAATGTTGTTCTGTACATTGTTGTATAGATGCTCAGTGCTGCAAGGTTTACAGCAACCAACACTCTCTCACAAAACTGACTGCTGTATCCTCAGGCTTGAACAGCCCATGGAGATTTGCAGAGAGAGAAAAAATGTAAGTACCTCAACTCCCAGTTCAAATCTCCAAGGAAATCTAACTGAACTATTTACTTTGGCAAAGAACAATAAGGCAAGTGGTGGGGGGAAACAACAAACTAACCCCCTGGCGCACTGCAATGGTTTGTGAAGAAGCTCTGGCTATCATCAGCTGGAGCTGGAGTCTTGCTTTTGTTCTAGTCTGCGCTCATTTGAGTTGCTGCTATCATTCTTGTTGGCTGTGGCAGTGCTACTATGACCAAAATCTTGATCAACTCCCAATTGTTGCACATTCAGAAGCAATGAATCATTGGGCAGGAACACACGGTTCTGAGAAGATGAAACTGTGTTGGCAATGTCTCGACTTGCCTCAATCTTGCGCAGTGTTATGAAGGCCGGGTTGTTTTTGATGGCATCACCCAGTAGCTCTGCGCTCTTTGCCTCTCCCTGTATTCAATTGTTATTATGGGAAACAGAGAATAAGGAGATATCCAGTGACATTTTTGGCCAAAGTGAACTTTACAGTTTCTGTCTATAAAAGAGTAGCAAAGCCTGCTGCTCAACTAGGAAGCATAGATGCAAGCATTCTTCAAGGTTTCTTTCTGATGCTTGTGCTTCCAATGCTCACATGTTCTTTGAATCTAATTGCTGGAGAGAAGTGCTTAACAGCAAAGAGAACTATGCTTTGTGTTGGAGGAAGGAGAAAAGGCAGGGGAGCAGGCAAGGGGGTGGACCTGTGCTCGGATGATTGCACTGCGCTTGTCCTGCTCTGCCCTCTCCACCACAAACTTAGCACGCTCAGCCTCCTGAGCAGCAACTTGTTTTGCTTCAATTGCAGCTGTGAACTCACGACCAAATGTAAGGTTGGTAATAGATACATCATCCAATGCAATGTGGAAGTTGGCAGCTCGCTCAAGCAGGATTCTCCGAATTTCTCTACTAACAACCTGTTTCAATTCCCAAATAAAAATAAAAATGGATGACTACAATGATTGGTGGTTGTCATGCTTCATGAGCAAAGATGGTTGTCATGCTTCATGATCTCTGCTTGGGCAATGATCAATTGCATCGTTTTTGCTGAACAGGGATACTGACTGTTCTTGCATTGGGTTGGTGGTCACCAACTGATTGTGTTTCTCTGGAAACAGATGCTATTGAAACTCTCAAGCAAGAAATACTAGATTCTCTTGTTCATCTGTGCAGGAGACCTACAGATGGACATCAGGCGAATATTGCTACTGGAATTGCAAACAGAATTGCTTCTTAATTGCATACAGGATTGCTATCAGATATTCTAACAAAATTTTGGCTGACAGTTGTGCATGAGAAGTTGTGAAGTACTTCAACAACAACAAATTTGTACAATCAAACATGGAGTGGGCATTTTTTGAAGTTGCTTTTAGAGAAGCAGATTTTGTGTACCTACCTCACGCTGGGTAATAAGCTGGCTAGCATTATACTGCGCAACAACAGCTTTCAAGGTCTCCTGAACAATGGATGGCAACACACGCTCCGCATAGTCCAAACCCAGCTGCCGGTAGATTGCTGGAAGCCTGTCTGCCACAGGACGTGTCAACACTCGAAGGGAGATTCTAACCTACAAAAAGCAAAGGATGCTCAGTGTTAGATCTAGCAGCAAGATTCTCGCAGTGTTGTTTAGCTCTTGCAGTTTATTGCCAGAAACTTCACCTCAAAGTGAAATTCTTGAAGCAGAGTTGGAGCATGCAAGGATACTTGGAGTGTTAGATCTAGCAGCAAGTTGCTCAGAGTGTTTAGCTCTTGCATTTTTACTGCTAGAACTTCACCTCAAAGTGAAATCCTTGAAGCAGAATTGGAGCATGCAAGGATGCTCAGAGTGTTAGATCTAGCAGCGAGACGCCCACAATGTTTAGCTCTTGCGTTCTATTGCCAGAAACTTCGCCTCAAAAGTGAAATTCTTGAAGCAGAAATGGAGCATGCAGCACACAGAAGAATTGAGCACCCGATCCTCATTTTCTCTCTCTCTCTCTCTCTCTCTCTCTCTCTCGTCCATTGCTGTTTCAAGATTCAAACACACAGGGTTCACGGTGATTTCATGCAAGCAAAGAATCTGACTACATCCACAGAAAGAAGAACAGCGGTGGGCCCCATATAACTTACCATCTGTAGATCCCTGCTGCCTGAGGTGCTCTCCACAGTGTTAGGCCGAGCGCGAACATCGTAGATGATGGGTCTCTCAAACCAAGGGATCATCACATGTGTGCCTTCTGGAAACACCTGCAAACAAGGAAAAAACTCCGGGAATACTTACTTAGAAGCAGCAGCAATGGAGTCGAGAAATGAATGGTATTACAACAGCAACAGCAGCCGTGCACATACTTTGTCCTTGATGCCAACAATGCGGTTGAAAACAATGGCACGGTGACCTCCTTCCACAGTGTACAAGCTGTGCGCAAGTCCATACAGTGCGATTCCTCCTACCAGCGCCAAGCGACCCAATGCTCCTGATGAACCTGTTGGCAGCTTCACCTTGCGCATATCATCGCGCATATCCTTGAAATTCATTTTCTACAAGAAGTTGGTGTATCCCTCCTCCCCCGCCAGATTGCGTCCCGACATGCATGCAGTTCCTCAAGAATGGGACGTAAAGTAAAGCACTCACCCACAGCAATCTTCTCAATGCGAGAATTTCACACGCACCAGCCCCCGCATCTCTTGTTGGATTGGGTTTCCGAAAATCGGCATGGAGAGCATGCGCCAGGAGAAAATTCGGCTTTGGAAATCGAGATTATCTTCTGTGCATCATCATCATCATCTTTTTCCAGTTTCAGGATCCCATCCATCTGCATTGCTAGGGTTTATAACAAGAAGACCCTCTTTTTTCAAATTACGCAACTGGGCGTCGTGGTCTCTTGCCCTGTTTTCCCGGACGTGATGGATTGTTGCTGATTTATGGGGTTTTGAGATTTCCTCGGTTCTTCGTGGTCATGGCAGTGCGCCGGTTCCGAAGCTCGCTTGTACCATAACTCTCATCAGTCAGGCGTGGTTGTAAGCTTCATTATTCATGCATTTCTTCTTTCTTGCCTTTGGTGTGGTAACATTTCTACACAATTTGAGCTTTTGGTGGTAACGAAAGAGCCAAAATCCAAGGAATTTCTCTCATGATGCAAACTGCTGTATTGTGACAGAAGTTCTGGCCTCCACCATAGGGCGGCTCTAGCCTCTTTGGGTGGAGATGATGTTGCAGCACCAACAACAGGTCAGTTTCTCAGGAAGCAAAGTGTTTGATTGGGGGGTTTGCATATATTGATGCAAATAACAAGCTGAGGGTCTAGAAGTACTGGGATGTCTGAACACAAACTGGATTTGTCACAATCTATTCTTCAGCAAATCAACAATATACAACATGATTTATACTGTCTCAATGCGAATTTCATCTGTCACAATCTGTTCTTCAGCGAATCCACAAGAGGCAACACTACTTATCTGAGATGCATTTTGAGATCACACTATTTCATTGATTCAATTGAATGCATTTGCACTCTTGTGTGGATGGGAGAGGACCATCTCCATACCTGCTGAAGATTTTGAAATCAAGTGTTTGATTCAATTGTAAACTAACAGTGTGGACAAAAACAGGGTGCATGGTTCATAGGGTGTAATCCACTCTGGCTGACTTTTCTGGCCCACAACCATTGCAAATGCTAACTCTCTCATTTTGAGTTTTATGTTCAGAGTTTGTAATATAGTTTTAGTCCTGCAAGAAGTTTGTATGTTCTTCACCAGTTCCTCTCGCTCAGAGAGAGAAGCTTTGGTGGAAGTCCATTTCAGATCCTTTGCAATGGTGGGATTGTAGGCCAGAAACAGTGAAAACATATGATGGCTGTCACCACTCTCTTGCCAGAGAAAGAGGACTGTACAGCTTTAAAAATTCTTATGATTGTCCTAAGCTATGAGGAATGAATCGTTAATCAGCTTAGTTTTCAATTCTTGCTTGAGGTCAATGCGAGGAACCCAGATTTCAAGCATAAGAAGACAGAAGAGGGACTCTGGCTTGAGGATAGATGAAACCCCCTGTGGGTGGCAGCACAGATGGCTGCAATGGCACCACTGACTATACAATTGGATAGTTTTACATGGAGCAGAAGGCTTGCAAGATGTGTCGAGGCTAGGCAATATTACAAAACACTAGAGCTTTTCCAACAGATGCAACTAGAAACACAATTCCTGACAAATTTGCTTTTGTTCAGGTGCCAGTGTATGAGCACTGAAAGATGGAATGAATGCTCATAAATAGATCATTCAAAGTGGTTGAGTCTGATGTCTTTGTGGGAAGTGGTCTCATTGACATGTATGCCAAATGTGGGAGCATGGGGGATGCTTTAAGAGTCTTCAATAAGATGACCCCATGCGATGTAGTTTCTTGGAATGCTATGATAGCCAGGTGAAATGTGGGCAAGGGCAGGAGGCATTGGAACTATTTCAACAAATGCAATGGGAAGGTATGGACTGATGCCCTGTGACTTTTGTGAGCGTACTAAATGCCTGTGCTGGTTTAGCTGCACTTGAAGAGGGCAGGTGTGCTCATGAGCAGGTCATTCAAAGTGGTTGTGAGTCAAATGCCATTGTGGGGAGTAACCTTGTTGACATGTATGCAAAATGTGGGAGCATGGAGGAGGCTTGGAAAGTGTTCAACAAGATGCCCTTACATGATGTGGTCTCTTGGAATGCCATGCTTGGAGGATTTGCCATGCATGGGCATGGTAAGGAGGCTCTTGAACATTCCAAACAAATGTGTGAAGAAGGTGTGAAGCCAAATGATGTCACTTTTGTTTGTCTTCTGTCAGCTTGTAGCCATTCAGGCCTGGTGGATGAAGGTCTGCAATGCTTTGGTTCAATGAGTACCATTCACATGCTTTCTGCAAAATTGGAAGATTTCACCTGTATGGTTGACCTTCTTGGCCGTGATCAGGACGATGCCCTGTAAACCAAATCTGGCTGTTTGGAGGGCTTTGCTTGGTGCTTGTAGAATTCATGGTAATGTGGAGATGAGAGAATGCATTGCTAAATGTTTTCTTGAAGTGGATGCTGGAAATGCTGCAGCCTGAGTGATGCCATCTAACATCTACGCTGCTTTTGGCAACTGGGATCTCCAAGAAAATGTTCACAACAGCAGAGGAAGGAAAGAGGTGTGAACAAACAGCTGGGATTGAAGTGAATAAGGAGGTGTATATATACATGTGTAGTAGATGACAATCCTCAGATTGAAGCCTGTGCAGAATTGAATAGATTGTCAAGGCAAATGCATAGTGGGGGGCATGTGTGATACAAAAATTGTGGTGCATGATGTGGAGGAAGAAGAAATGGAGTTTCATTTATGTCACCACTGTGGAGTTCTTCATGGGTGGCAGGGCTCTATTTGTACCATGGCAAGAAGTTTGCCTTTTATTGGGCAGCAGCAGGTATTTGGGGCAATACTAAAGGCTGAAAGTGGCCTTGATTTGCAATCTTCCTCTGTGCTGCCCTGTAACACTGTGAGCAATTGTTTCAAGCATCTCTGGATTGATAATCATGACATACTTACAAGCCAGATTTTGTGGGTGTTTTACTTGAGGGTGAAGACCTACAACAGTTTGGGGATGTGCAGGCTGACCATGGGTAGGGTTTTTGTTTTGCATATACTTGAAATGTATGTTGTGAGTGCAATTGTGTTGCTGAAAGTGTATGCACTGAAATCTCTGGACTAGAGCTTCTATTCTGAAGGTTGACTGTTGCTGTCATGTACAGTATAATGCTTCTGAGCTGTCCTGTAGATTGCAGAGAGAGCCATCTAAAGTTCAGCCAGCTACCTCACTCTTCCCATCTGCTGTGTAACAACCCAGTGGTCCAAACAGCTGCAAAGCATTGGGGCCTTGCCTCTGAGGAGGACAAGCCTGAGCATGAGGTTCTGTCAGAACTGGAGTCAAAGGCTGAAAGCTTACAGATACCTCATAACAAAGGAGCATAATGCCATGGCAGCTCACCCTGAAGAACTGTATCTTTGCTCCCAGTTGTGGTGCTTGAAGAAGCAAAAAGGTTAGCATTGGTGATACTCCCTCTTGATTTGCTTGTCAATGATGCTTATGTTTTATTCCTGTAATAACAAGCAATTCAAATACATATTTTGATTCATGTCTTTGATGTGCAATGTATGACATTATCCTGATTTATACTCTTTGGTTGTGTCCTAATTCAAGCAAGGAAAATGATTGGTTGGAAGGTGTCATGAAAGTGCTTGGTTTGAAGCTTTTGTCCATTCCATGACAATAACGTGGAGTAGTGTGTGTGTAAATGTTGCACTAACTTGGAGTTTTTCTAGTTCATGATGCAAATTGGCTATGAGATTTCATAAAGGAGCTTTGGTCGTAAAGAGCCCAATGTTTATGAGATTTCATCTATGTGCTATTATAAACGATTTACCACTGATATTATTTGACAAGTATAATGATGTTTTTACTTGATATCAAGCTCAAAAAGTTTTGATTTGGGAGTGATTCTTGTTGAAATGCCAGTGTCACCAAGGATGCCATTGTCAAGGAATAATTCATGTGAAACCAATGAGATTTGGTGCATGTTCGTGGATTGGCATCCAACCTTGTTGATGCTAATAAATTCATGTAGAGAAAATCCAAAAAGAAACTCACTTGTAGTCAAGTGTTAAACAAAAATGTACACCATAAATAAGGAAAGGAGAATTATGTTCTAACAAGTGTTCCATGATGTGCTCTGAAATCTCACAACATGAAAGATGAGACTCATAGTACTTGAATCAAACTTAAAGATGCACACATAAATGAGGAAATAAAAATTCATGTCCCACTATGCGTACAGTTTTCCACAATGTGCCTAGGAATCTCATTATGAAAGGTAAGACTCTAGAGTCATTCCCCTAGCTTTCAAATATGTAATGACATTGATGGTGGCTCTTTTGAGTTGTGAAATGTCTTTGCACAGGGGAGTTTGCTTTTACAGGTGAGAGGCCCCATTGTATGAGCAAGCCTTGGTCATTACACTGGGTTAATGCCCTGCTGCCAGGGCATTACCCTGCACAAAAATGTTGATCTCTTGTTCACTTTAAATTAGATTCCTTCGTAAAACATAAGTCTTATGAAAGTATTGAATATTTTGTAGTAGGGACATGAGATTTTTTGTACAAAATGTCTCCTTAGTACAATGGGACTTGGATTGAATCATGTGGAAGGAATCTTGTGGTGATCACCATGACTACAGAAGTCATCTCATTGGTGCAAATGTTAATATATTGTTAATAAGCATTTTTTATATGTATCTATTACTTTGAGCAAGCAAAGTTTTTGATGAAGAGCTTCAATTTCAAAAGGTGGGAATCCCAAGTGGATGGGGTTAAAGTTAGCCAAACCAAAGAAACAAAACCCATGATCAAAATGTAGTGAGTTTGTGGCTTTGAAAAATGGACCACTTCATGCAATGTGTACTAATTCACATTATGAATTGAGGCCATGTGATGGAAGAATCACCCTGCACCTAATTGAAAGGTTCTGCCCAAATTTTGTGAAAACAGATGTGTCATGAAGTTAAGAAGATGCATAGTGGAGTTCAAGGCTTGAATTGACAATGGATTCATCCTGATTCACTTCTGGTAACATGTCTGGTTACATTTCGTGCAAGGTTTTACAATAACTGATGCCAATACATTGAAGGTGGCATTCTACTAAAAAATTGACAAAGATCACAAGAATGAATGAGTTGTTCATGAGAATTTTGAACCTAAGATTGGTTGTTTAAGGAGATTTTGAAAGAAAACCAAATGTAGCACAAGCAGGTGATATGCATCAGTTCAGTTTGCTTAAAAAGCTAGTAAGGAAAGTCTTACTGACGATATGGATTTTGCACAGTTTGTTCAATAATGGGAACTGGTAAAGGATAGGTTTTTACAGTTTTCTCTACTACATACAACAAATGCTATCACTGTTTCCTGGAAGCCAAAAAACAAGAGGCATTGAACAGTATGTACGTCTGTGTAACAAATTTGCTTGCAAATTGTCTCTTCACATACGAGAGGAATCCCGACCAAATATGAATTTTTTAGCCCAATCAAACACTACCAACACTCTGGTGCGCCAGCTTACCTGCATGCTTGCATAGACTGAATACCACAGCCACTGTGTACTGTGGCCAATTGAAACCCAATCTCCTGGGATCTCAGCAGCCGCAATTTCTCCTCCGAGTGGTGCAAACTGGCCTAAATGACGATAAAAGAAGGGATCTAACTGGTGACGATGATCTTCAGGCTTGATGTTTGTGGTGTATTCTTGAGCCAGTTTGTTGAAACAGCAAGCCAAATAAGCACCTTGTTGAGCTGCTACCTGAGCAGTAGCTGGCATAGATTTCAATTGGCTGTCCACCTGCATGCCATAGCCAGTCAGAAAATCTCCTTCTGTGACAAGTTCAACTCTCCTAGAACTGTATCATCAGTAACTGCTCTAACTCAAATGTACTGAGAAATGATCAAAGCTATGAGATCAGGACAAGATCCAAGCATTTGAAAATCAGCATTACAAATTTGCCAGGCAAAGATCAACCTCAAGCACTCAATCATTGAGAAGAGAGAGACAGATCCAAGCTTGTTAGGGACAAGATGCAAACAATTGAAAATCAGGCTTGTAAATTTGCATGTCTAAGATCAAACCCACAAGCACCCAATCATTGAGAAGAGAGAGAAAGATTGAAGCATTTGAAAATCGGGCTCACAAATTTGCCTATCTAAGATCAAACCCGCAAGCACCCAATCATTGAGTAGAGAGAGAAAGATCCAAGCATGTTAGGGACAAGATCCAAGAATTTGGAAATCGGCTTGCAAATTTGTCTGTCTAAGATCAAACCCACAAGCACCCATCATTGAGAAGAGAGAGAAAGATCCAAGCATTTGAAAACCAGGCTCACAAATTTGCCTGTCTAAGATCAAACCCCCAAGCACCCAGCCATTGGGAAGAGAGAGAAAAGTCCAAGCTTGTTAGGGACAAGATCCGAACAATTGAAAATCAGGTGTGCCATTTTTGACCGCCGAAGGAAGAGAAGATCAACCACAGGCAACCCCTCAATGAGAAGAGAGATCCAAGCTTGTTGGTCCTCAAGGAAGCTTGCTAGTACTGCAACAAAAACTACAAAGTGCTGCACATTGATACTAACCTTACACATTGCCTTTCTGAAGTGCTCAAGGTCAAGTTGCACAGTTGATTGCTTGCCATCTTTCACGGCATTGTCAAGAAGTCCAATGACGCTTTCCATGTGCTGATGTTCGAGGTAGATATCAATTTGAGGATATTCTGGCCTGATTTGTTCTGCAGTCTCAAGAAACTCTTCTGCAGTCAAAAGGCCTGATTTCTCTTTGTCAGCTAGCTCAAAAAGATTTGTAATGTCTTCTGCAATCTTCCTTTGCTCAACTGATGCACAGTCTCCTAGTGCGTACACTCCCTCACAGTTATGGACATGAAGCCATGCATCTGTTGCCAGCACCTTACGATCTGCTTGCCCGATTTGTGCCATCAAATCAGCCACCACTGGACGAGTGGCAATACCTGACAACCCCAAAATGTGGCAATAAATCCCGAAATCAAAATTTCAGGAAAGACTTTACAACCAAGAATTTCAGCAAAGAAGATTTCAATTGGAGAAATCCTTGGAGTCAATTGTAGCAACAGATAACAAAAGATTCAACATTTGTAGCAATTCTTTGATCAGAGATGGTGTTGCCTGAAGCATGAGGGAGTTCATGCTTTCTTCAAGCACCTTCTTCTTCTTGGAGAAATACTTGGATTTGAGATTGTAGGAACAGATACAAAGAAGATTCAAGATTCAAGAGATTGTAGCAATTCTTTAATGAGAGAGAGATGGTGTTCTCCGAAGCATGAGGGAGCTCATGCTTTCTTCAAGCATCTTTGAGAGATGGTGTTTAAGAAGCAAAGGGATTTCATGCTCTCTTCAAACACCACCTTCTTGGAGAAATCCTTGGATGAGGGAGTTCATGTTTTCTTCAAGCACCTTCAAGAGATTGGTGTTTTAATAAGCACAAGGGAGAGTTCATGCTTTTATTGAAGCACCTTCAAGAGATGGTATTTTAAGAAACAAATGGATTCCATGCTTTCTTCAAGCACCTTCGAGAGATGGTGTTTCTAGAAGTCTGAGGGATTCCGTGCTTTCTTCCACCACCTCCTCCTCCTCCTCATCCTTCTCCTTAGTCTTTCTTCCATCCAGAAAACAAAGATGACTACATACCTGTGGACCAGACAACCATGCCGTATGGTAGCTGCACAAGCTCTCCTGTCTCCTTTGACTTCAAGCACACATTCTCGTCTGTGACTTCGGAAACTCGCCATCCTATCTTCACATCCACTCCGTCTCGAGAGAATTTCTTCTCAGCATATTCACTGATGCGCTGATCGAAGCAGTTGAGAATGTGGTCTCCGGATTGCACAACAGTTATGGTTACATCTTGCTCAAGATGTGGGTAGAGACGACAAAGATCATCGTGGATGAGATCATGAAGCTCCGCTGCGTACTCCACTCCCGTAGGTCCTCCTCCCACCACGACAAAGTGTAGCAATTTGCTCCTAGATTATTGCATTAAGATCAGCTTCGAGAGTGGAAGATGCGAGAAAGAAACCGCGACACTATAAGTCTTTGCTGAAATGATTCTAGAACTGATCTCAAGAATGATCAGAGATTTGCCAAGAAAGGGTAGCTTGCTTGCACATTGCAGCAGCGATCGATCCTCGACTGCAAGCTCCCTGATCATCAGCTTGCAACGATCATGACTAACAGGATTTCTTTTTCCCAATTTTGTCAAGTAGGTGAAGTGTGGCGATCATCCAGAAGAGGAATGAGCCAAATTTGGCTACAGGTCAGACATGAGGAAAGTAGAATTGTTTTAGATCCTACTTTGTTCTGTCGATCTCCATTTTTTTCTCTCAAAATGGCGACTTTTGTGCAATTTTTTTCCAAAAACTCCATTTGTAGTTCGGGGATTTGTTTTGTCGCCGCAGTGCGAAACTTCGAGAAAAGAAAAAAAACAAAAACACTGAGATTCCTGAGACGTATTTTGATTGCGTACCTATCTTCTGAAGAGAAGTTAGGAAGGCTTGCAGTCTCGAAGCGTTCCACCACGCTTTCGCGAATCTTTTCGGCGTCTTCAATCTCTTTGAGGAAATGGCAGTACTCCTGAACGCCTTTGGTGCCGAAAGTGTTGTTTGTGGCCCCCACCGCCACCACCAGGAGGTCGTAATCGAGCGAGAATTCCACATCCTTGCCTTGCGATTTTCTCTCGGAGACGTTGTTGCAAAGTATTTGCTTGGATTTGGCATCGATTCTTACGCATTCCGATTGGTAAAACTCGATGTTTCTCTTGCGGATGATCCTTCGAATCGGTTCCGTGACGCTTCTCGCTTCTACTACACCTGATGCTACGCTTGGGAGCAAGGGAGTGAAGACAAAACAATTACGAGGAGCTACCACAATCACATCATACAGCGAGGAGTCCAGGTTCTTCAGAAAACTAGTCCCCGCCCATCCCGTGCCCAGAACCACAACCTTCTTCTTGCGGCCCGGGCCTGTACCAACACTAGATCTCACCACTTCCTCGACTTCACCAGAAGCTGCTGCTGCTGGTCTTGACGTCCCTTGTTCCTCCCGCTGCCCTGCATCAGCGAGCACGACAAACAAACCCGCGCCTCCAAGAAATCCCGTAGCGGCAACGGCTGCAAGCAAGTAGGAAACTCTCTCGTTTCCGCACCACAACATTCCGTGCATCATGAATCTCGGGAGCTGAGTCCAGTGAGCCTGTCCTCGTAACGCGGCATGAGTACTTCTCGAGGCAGAAAGTTCCGCCAACCCGCGAATCTCGTCCCGGCCTGCACGCGCTGGCACGTTGGGGGCGCGATGCAGATGATCATATAACCTTCGCACACTAAAGTTCCGTTGCTGCCGCCATGAACTTCCAGCGGCTCCAAACCAGTTCTTTAGACACGTCCTAGAGCTCTCAAGATCACGACTTGAAGCTACGAAGTTAAAGCCCCTAAACCCCTCGTGCTGCTGCTGTTGCTGCAAGCAGAACCTTAACGCATTCCGCAAAACCGACCTCATCATCGCCATTGATCAAGATCCTACTTCGTTTTGGCGCTTTCTTCACGAAATTCGCCGCATTAACTACAACAACAAAAAGCCCTCATCCATACCCAAGTACTACGACTTCTCGTAAACTCCTCACGCCCTCACCAAAACAGCAACTAAATCCGCCCGTCCCATTTCTCATAGCACCCGCGCGCGGCCCATGACTTTCTTCAATGCTCGAGCAGCTTGATCTCTCCGCTCAACAACAAGAACAACCCTTACCACAAAACCATCATCAAGCTTAATCTCAGCTTAATCTCTCTCCCCTGCTGCAACAAAGGTACTCATAATAGAACAAGTGATCAGATCATCAAGATTAATAATCTCTCCTCCACTGCAACAAGCGTATCCCACATAGGGTCCAAGCATGGTAACAAAGTATGCTAATCTCCAATAGTTTCAGTCTAAGCAAAAGTACAGAAAGAAAGTAGCGTTTTCATCAATGTCATCATGAAGAAGCTTAATCTCCTCTCCACTTACTGCAACAAACTCAATACAACAATATTCATGAATCAAGCTTGATCTCTCGGAGTCTCCACTTCAACAAAACAAACCCATACAACACAAAACAAAAAGGTCATCAAAAAAGATTATGAAAAAGATTGATCTCCGCTGTCGCTGCTGCGACAACAACCCATTACGAAAATCATCAGAATCTTCAGAAAATTCATGTCGATTTTTCGCTCGCTGAATAATCCTTGCACAGTTTTTTGCTCTCCAATTTTGCAAATTTCCCGGCAGCTGGCAGGGAGGAATAGTCGCTTACGCCTCAATGATTTTCGTTCTCTGCAGTCGACCAATCCAAGTGTGCCAAATTGCATTCAGCAATTCCCCTTCTTTCTGCTGAGATTCCCAAAAGTCACCAGCTCATCCTATCAATGGATGATCTTTTTTTATTATGGATGAACTCTATTTAATTCAGGTAGGACATAAAAGGATTCATTTCCACTATGGTTTGGATGAGAGAGCTGCTGTTTGAGGTACTTCTTGTTCTTTTATTAAAGGTAAAAGAAACTTTACTCTTTATATTTTAAAAAAACCAGACCCCTTTTGTCTATACTAGTGTGAACCCCGTGCATAATGCACAGGTGTGTTATTTCAACAATGTTTGGCATACTTACTTACCTCCCCTTTCACATTTACCTTCAACTTTCCCTCCAGAATATACAATGGAATGGGAGGATAATTCTCCTTTCTCCAGACTTTGTTGTTGTCTCAAACACCATTTTCCAAACAAACTATTTTGTACTATGATGGCATGGTCAAGTCCTTGTCCATTATCTTGGGTAAGGCATCGGGCAAGCCTGTTAGGATTATTGCTGGGAGGATGCATGCACCAGGATTATCCCGCAACAGGATTATTCCACAAGATGTGCCAGGGAACTATTCCAACAGAATGAGGGAGGGCAAAGACCATTCATTCTATGACATTATGGTTTTGGGGTGACAGATTCAGAGATCTAAAAGAAAATTATGTTCAACAGTGACATTTTGTTAACCATTAAGGGGTGAATGATGATACGAAGATTATGTCATATAATTTGGTTGAGAAAATTGACACAACCTGTTACCCTAGACATTAATGTAGTAGAAAAAACCGAGGTTGGTGTTACAAAGACCCACACTGGGAGGCAAAATGCACCACAAGAAGCACCTTCACTGATGGAGAAGCAATTTAAAGCAGATTCTGTCACACCTAATGGGAAATCCTACCCACTCCTTTGCTAATTCTTTTATGAAAACTGTAGGGGTTTTTCAAAACACTTTGTCTAAGATTATAAAAAATTCCAAACTAGATCAAATGCAAAATCAGCATGAGAGCTGATGGAAACAATGTAACATGGCTCAGGTTTAAGATTTAGGGTTTCATGAAAATTGAATTTGATAAGAAAAATAGACTAGAGAGTAAGGTAGGCTTCTAGCTATCACCCCCCACAAATTGGTTCCAAATTGAAGTCAAAATTGGACTCCAAACGTTATACAGATGCAAAGGTCTCTTTCCCCCCAAAGAAGAGCCCACAAAACCCACTTTGCCAATGTCAACCACTTTGACAAAGATCTTCAATTCAAGATCTACTCCAAAGTTTGTTGTACACCTACAAAACTCAAAAGCTGAGCAAATAACATGAAGCGAAACCTAAGCCCTAAACCCACTACACCAGTGCTGATGGTGTTGTTTGTCATGTCTAAAGTGGCCAAAAAGGATTTGGATTCATAGCATTCCTTAATTACAGATAACAAGTTTCACTAATTACAAACAATTCCATGTTGCCAATGCCAACAAGGCGATCAAGATCTTCAATTCAAGATCTTATGACAAGTTGTAGTCCAACAACTTGTACACTCCACAATAAACATCATCACCCAGTACATCACTTGAATGGTGTAGTCGCCTCAAGTGGTCAAAGGATTCACACCACTCTTCTCCATCTTCTTCATTCCCCTTGAACTGTTGTAGGTGTGTTTTCATTTGGATTCAACCCCGCAATTCAGGCCCCATATATGGGATGCAAGAATCACAAATCCTCATGGAATTTGTTGCTGGCTCTCCACAGGTTTCACAGAGAAACTCATCATTGTCATCAAATTGCTCAATATCTAGGTTTTGAAGAAACTGAAATCCAATTGAGTGGCGAAAGAAAGCTGGAGCTGTGGTGAAGGACATTGTATCTTCTTCACCATCATCTTCATCTTCTTCATCTTCTTCAGCTATTTGCTCACCACAGCTCCAGCTTTCGACTACTGTACCTGTCTTCCTTTTCTGTTTCTCTGCCACCATCTCTTGTTGTGTTTCTTTTGTTGAAGGAAGAATTGCTGCAACCAGAGCAGCAGAGGGTACATCATCACCTGTCTCATTAGTACACTCAAGGTTGATGTGTCCAGACATGCCTGCACATTTAGGGCAGAGTGATGACAGTGGTTTGCTTGAGAGAGCATCAGATAATTGTTGTTGGAGAATTGCAACCTCTGTTCCATGCTGCTTCTCTAGCTTCTTAATTTCGTGCCTCATGCCTTCAGCATCTTCCTCAGCCACAGCTGCCGCTTTCTGCATACACCCATAAACACAACTATTTTTTTCAGAAGAACACATGCACCAAAATTTGAGAATGCAATGGCATCCATGCTTTTGCACTTTTGATCAGTTCTGCAGATGAGCACCATGGAAGCAACATCCTGGTTTTGTCTGATCAAACAGGGATTGAGTAGAGGTTGTTTTACTTTAGCAATGCTAGTTGCCTCCTCTGCCTCTTTCAAGCGAACAAGAAGCTCTCCAGCAGCTTGGACAGCATCTGCTGTGTCTTGTAGCTGTGTGTGGAGTGCCTGAATTTCCTCCCTTGCAATTTTCTTCTCACGATCAAGCTCAATCTTCATAGCCACTATTTGTGAGGATTGGATATCAAACCATTGGGCCTCGGTTGCATTCATACCAGACCTCCTTGCCACCGTCTTCATGTCTGAGACACCATCACGAATCTCCCGAACCTTTGCCAGCAACAGAGTATACTTCTCTTGCAATTCAGCATACTGGTTGAGAAGGCGAGCATGTCCCTCCATAGCCAACTGGAGAGCATCATGAATCTCTCGTGTACACCTCTTTTCACGTTCAAGCTCCTTCTTCCATTTCTCTGCCAGCTGCTTGTGATTACGAGATTCTTCCCTGAGCTCCTGCACAATAATGATCCATTCACTTTCTCGCTCATCCCACTCTTTCCGTTCCTCTTCCAATCGCTTGTCAGCAGTTGCTTCTGGCTGACCTTGAGGGCTGCCAGAAGAGGAAGCTGAATCCTGCAAGGGAGAACCCTCAGGCAACCCAGACACAGATGCAAGCAGCTTACTATTTACAGGGCTTGGAGGCAACATGTTCTTCTCAGGGGTGACTGACAGACAGCACTGCTGTTTAGTGGGCACCCGTGGTGCTGTTCCTGTCTCAAGGTAGAGCTGCAGCTGGCTCCTCAATTCAGTAATCTCCTGTTGAAGAGCTTCTCTCTCCCCAAGGTCACAGAAGGTTTTGTACTTTTGAAGCTCCTCTTCCAATGACTGCTGTTTCATCTTTGCTGCTGTATTGACATCCAGGCACTCATTGAATTTCTCCTGCTGCAGTATCTGCCAAGAGTAGTAAAGGTGAATTCTAAGCTCAGATCTGCACACTTCAGATTACATCTGAACACAAAACCCCACTTCTGAGGCACATTTTGAGGCATTTTGTGATGTAGAGATCTCTTTTGTACCTCAAATTCAAGCGGTAAGGCAGATGACAATTCATCAGCATGAAACTCATGTGCTCCACCAGGGAGGACACCATCCAGTTGTTTCTCCATCTGTGCAATTTTCTCCTCCTGCCTTTGGTGTATGACAGCATTACTCTCCTGCTCACTTTTGTATTGCCGCACCTGCTTCTCATACTCACATCCATCAGAAAAATTGGTTTCACCAATCACACCTTTCTCACAGAACACTGGTGTGTGCTTTGTTTATTGTTGCCAGGTACCAGCCATCCATGATTTGAAACAGAATAAAAGTCTCAGCATCAGAGAGAGGGTTTAAACAGGATTGAGAACTATTGGAAGACTCCTACCAGGCAGTGCAGTTCTTCAATTTCTGCTGCTTGCAGGCTTATGACTTCCTTTGCAGCTTGCTCTCTCCTCAAAGCATCTGCCAAGGCAGCTGCCTCAGCCACCTACACAAACAAAAAAATTCATTTTTTGACACCAACATCTAGCCATCTTTAACAAAACCAGTGTCACCTTGCTGACAATCTTGACAGTTGCAATGCAAAATTGATTATGTATCATCAAAAGTGGGAAAAACTACAATGTCCTGTAGTATACCTCGGAGCTGTGTGCAGGAGTTTTTGGGGTGACTGATGAGTTTTTGTTGAGCTCCTCTTCTAGAATCAGTTGCCATAGTGATGACCCATCTCTTGCATCCGGTGAATTAAGATCTGGAGGTGACAATCCCTCCACTCCTGTTTCTGGAATTTCAAGGTCCTTCCCTTCATTTGCATCATGACTAGAAGGACCATGCAATGTTTCACACTTCATTGAGCCTTGTGTTTTGCCAGCATTTTGAAAAGAGAATTGAACTCCACCAGACCTGCAATGTATATGAGACAAAAATTCAGCAACTTCAAGCAAGTCGTAAGATAAGGTTTCCATCAGATAAGACAGAAGATTCGCTACAATATATTGTTTGTAAACCGAGATCACAAAAATGATACCTCTGCACTGATCTTCTTTGCTGTGTGGCCAGGATCTCAAGACCGTGTGCAAGGCTTGCAGCAAGCTCATCTCTTGAAGATGAAAAAGCTTTGCTGCTACGGATTGAGTAGCTGAGAGGCAACTTTCCACTGACTGAAAACACACCCGAAGCCATATTTGCCTTTGAGGAGCACTTGCTGTCATTCACAACAGGTGAAAGGATTGATGTGCGCAACTCTGGTGGTGTGATCATATGCAGTTCTGAATGGCTAGTAACAAAATCTGCTGATGGTAAACCAGATTTCAGATTTTCTTCCTGAGCTTTGTGTTGTCCAGTGGAGTTGGAATCTAGTCCTGTTTCAGTCATCTTAGTCACAACAGTTTGAAGAAGTTCCCCTATTTCCTCATTCCTCATGGCTTGGTGATGATGATCATGATCACTGTGAGAAGATGGAGAGAACGACAACTTCATCTCAATTGTTGATGGCTGGTAGTCATCATCATCATTTTTGGGAGTACACTGAGCTGAAGGCTCGTCCCCTTCATCATCATCATCATCATCACCCTGATCAATCTCCATCTTCTCATCAAAGGGCTCTGCATCAACCAGTGATCGTGTCATCGGTTGGCCCAGACTTAACCTGAGAATATTATAACTGCGGCGTGCAGACCATCCATTGGAGAACCCTGTAGTAGTAGTAGTCCCATTTTCCTGAAGATTGTTGCTGTTCATTTTCATCTTCATCAATTCCTCCTGCATATGTATATTTCCTCAATCGTTAGCATTTCTCCTCGACGACAAGTTGATCATCAGCATCTCTACATTTGCAAATGCTCAACAATGTCTGAAGGATCATGACAAGTAACTATGATGCAAACAAGGAAAAGCAGAAAGATACCACATGTGTTGCTCATCATAATGCTAGAGACAGAGACCAGGGTTGCTAGACATCTAACAGATAAAGCAGACATCATTGCACCTTGAGCTGGCGAATCTGTTCACGAAGAAGCTTCACATCATTGGCAGTTTCTTCATTCACAACTGCCTTGTTTTGCATGGCCTTTGCCCTTTGAGCAAATCGAAGAGTACTGAGTGTCTCATTTCTGCAACTGCAATTTTTCCATTTCTCAAATGGTCAAGGAATAGTGAACCCTAATATGCTCCTAGTCCTCATCTGTGATTCAGAGAAGATTAGAGCAAAATCAGTTAGTTTAGTGAAACCTTGATGAGTGAAACTTAATTAGCACAGCCTGTGTCGCAGAAAACTAACCTGCTGGCAGGAGAGATGGCACAAATCATGGCAAGCTTTGCATTACCACCTAAGGACTCTTGAAGCAGGAAAGTGAGGCGGGAATCTCGATAGGGGATATGCCGTTGTTTCCCTGTCTGTGCAACTTCTGCTAATATGTTAATCACATTCCTGCACAAGAAAAATAAAGAGAAACCGTCTCAGGTTTTTCTGTCTTGCTGACTCTTAAAATGATCAGTGAGGTTTAATCATGAGCACATTTTGCATATTCAGGGTTCTAGGGTAAAGAAACAAAGGTGCTGACCCAAGTTGGGAAAGGGATTTGTTGATGTTTCCAGCTTCCTTGAGTCTCTCACCAGCAGCACCTGTCCGTTTCTGTCGCTCTGATCCTGCTAGATCCACCAAGTTCATACGGCTGCTCCTCACACTGCTCACACCCTCTGCAACACTCTATGGAAGAAGAGAAACACACACACACACACACACAATGAATAATTCCATGTCTTCAAGAAACCAATCAGGTAAAGAAAGATCTAGAAGGCCCTTTCATATAAAACCTGCAACATGGACTGGCTAGTGCACCACACCTTAGAGTGGGACTCAATAACAAAAGTGAGTACGCTGTGAGAACGAGAGCTCTCATTGTTCATTGATGTTGAGCCAACAGTTCTGTTCGCAAGTCCCTGCCAAAAAAAAATCATGAAAACAGATGTGAACAATGCCACAAAAGCTAGTAGCGATCATTGAAAATAAGAACAGGTTGTGCTCTTGAGCAACTGATTTGAGGTCCATCCATCAACAAAGCATTTCTTGCAAAGGTGTAAGTAATTGTGGTGGTCTCAGTATAAGAAAGTTTTTGGGGGTTTTAGAAATGCCTCTCTCTCACCCGCACAAGAAGGTGAGCAACATCTCCCATGCTAGAAACGTATTCTTCAGTCAAGCTTTCAACATAAACACCTGTCTTTGTGTCCTCTCGAATCTGCAAAATTGACACAAGAACACAATTCATATTGTATCTGTACTGTTGTTGATCTCCATTATGATGGTAGTAGACTCATGAAGGATTCATGACGGACTGTGAAATAAGAGCCACTGTTTTGATGATTCCAACAACAGGATTGTGACGCAGGGGATGTATGGGAGCCATGGGGACTGTACCATGAGGTTCTTCAAAGATGGCTCAAGCAAGTCTGTGATCTGTTCATTGTAGATCTGCGAAGCACGTAAAACAATGGGCAATTAAGACCAAAAAACTTCAGAAACATATAGTGAGTGGGGTGGCAGTTTAAATATTGGGGTTTCACACTTCTGCATTTCACTTATTTCCTAAACAGGCCTGGGGAAGAAGCAGTAGAGAATGTGCACCTCGAGAAAGGAGCAACGACACTGGTACCGTAGATGCTTGTCTACATTGTCCCTCTCTTCCTGTTAGAGTTTCCAATGTAAACTTACATCAGGAATCAACAGTGTGTGTCAAAACTCCATTATGCCATTTTGCAAAAGGGATTTTCAAAAAGAAGGGGATTTTCTCCCTTGCCTGTTGGATGCGAGAAAATAGCTGCTCAAAGATGCGGGGGGTGATGCCACGATCCTCAGTCGGCAAATAGTCAGAAGTTGAACCTGGCATAGGACCCCACATTGTGTGTGTTTTTCCACTTCCTGTCTGCCCTTCACACAAGTCCATCAATTCTGATGTCAAAGATTTGTCACAAAAACCACATAGAAACACATTGCAATGTCTCTCACCATCCCCAGCTGCCTGCTGCTTGAACCCCAATATATACATTGAAGAAGAAGAGTGGATGATTGCTGTACTATAATACCTGACCATAAGCAAAGATAGAACTGTTGAAACCTGCCAGACAATTCTCCACCATTGGCAATCCCACCATCTCAAAGACAGCTTGCTACATACCAAAAACAAACACACATACAATGAATCCGCACTTTCTTCAGCTTTATCTTCAGAATTGGTGAAATAATAATTCTGTCTCCTCACTTCCAATTCCAATTGTCTCACTGCTGCTCGCCCAGAACAAAACTGCAAGCTCTCTATTTACAACAAGAATTGCAAGCTCTGTTTGTATAAGAATTGCAAGCTTTGTGTGTATAAGAATTGCAAGGTCTGTGTGTACAAGAATTGCAAGAAAAGGAGATGAGAGTGAGCAAAAGAGAGAGAGAGTGTGAAATGCTTTAGTACCTGAGAAGCATCTTCACCGATGACCGCATCAAAGGTGAATTGCTGTTCAGATATCAACAATGAATTGGAGGAGAGTTTTTGCACTACATTTGTGGCTTCCTCTGCCTCTTCCTTGGTGTTCAGCGGACGCATCCTTACTACCACCTGCCATGAAGAATTTGCTGCTTTTGTGAAATCCAGACATGACAACATCAGCAGCAGACACTGAGCTATGTCCCTATGCTTCCATACACAAAGAGAAGGAGAAGAAGAAGAAGAAGAAGAAGGAGAAGAATCTGCAAAAGATCTCAAAGACTCTGCACAGGATCTCCAAGAATCTGCACAGGATCACAATGTCACGTTCTGCACCTTTACTCCTGTATCAGTAGCTTCTGAAGATTCCATAGCTGTGGAGCTCATCAAAGCTTCGATCCCTCCTCCTCCTGCTGCTTCAATACTGCCCAAATTCAATTTCCTTTTGGTAGCGGTAGAAGGCAGCAGGTCAAGTCCCATACCAAAAGGTTGGATTTGAGGAGGAGGAGCACCGAAAACCAAGTCCTGCTGCTCTTGCCTGGCAGGAGAAGGCTTGGGCAGCTGCAGCTTTGGCAGCAATGATGGAACAGGGCTTGTAAGAGGAGCTCCTCCTGGGCTTTCTTTGTAACTAGTAGTACTAGTAGTCTTTGTTCCTTTCCCCACTGATTTGCAAGCGGCCAGTCCATCCAGCACCTGCGATTTCTTCCAAGCAGCACATGAGATCTGTTCCCTTTCTCAAGCCTTCTTTTGTTTTCAACATGAACCTTCTTCGTCCAGAAAATGAAAAAGTCTGAACGAATTGCAGGTGTGGACGAAGACGAAGAAGAGGAGTAGTTCGATCTCTCAAGCTATTTTTATTTTCAACATGGATCTTCTTCGTTGAGAAAATGAAAAACTCTGAACAAATTGCAGGCGTGGATGAAGAAGGAGAAGGAGAAGGAAAAGGAGAGTTCCATTTCTCGAGCTTTTTGTTGAGTTGAATATGGATCTCCTTCGTTCAGGAAAAAAAAACTCTGAACAAATTGCAGGTGTGGATGAAGACGAAGAAGAAGAAGAAGAAGAAGAAGAAGAATGCAAAGTTGTTTTGTTGACAAGCGGCACTGATATTGTCCCTTCTTCGCCACCTTAGAAGATGGAGCATGTATCAGAGACAACAAGTCCACTTGAACTTTCCTCCGCAAAAAGCTTGACAATCTCAGAGATTTCAGAGAGAAAGGATTTTTGATAAGCGAGGAGATCCTTACATTGTTGGGAGCATCGGGAGGAACATTCTCATTCAGTTGTCGAAGTTTGCGAGTAGTAGGAGTTTTGCCCACATGAAGAATAGGTGACGACTTGTGTCGCCATGGACGCAACCCAAAAGGATCTCTCTCCCACTGCAGCTGCTGCTGAGAAGAGAAATCTACCCCACGGTTGTTCACCCGAGTCCGACCCACTCCGCCCTTCACCATGATCTGCGACGGAGTCCCTACCTCGAGACTTCAACCTTTCAGGTTCTTCCACGAGAAAAACAGAAGAAGAAGCGTCTTAAAACCCCAGCTTCTTCAAGCCCCAAGTGTAGCGAGATCTAATCCAGCGCAACAACTCCGGCAAACCCCAATACAACTGCCGGATCTGATTGTTCAAAATCCATTACGAGAGTTTCTTCTGGACCCAGAACTCTTCTTCCAGCTCCAAATCCCGTAGATTTTCTTTCAGCAGCGGTTTCTCAGCAGCTCCTCCAGCTAGTACTCAGACTGAAGTTGGAGAGTATTATACTGATTCTATGCTCACGCACTTTCGTGATCTCTTCAGATCAGAAGCGAATCTCCGACCTTTGCTTTGCTACCAACCCCCCCCCCACTTGTTCTGCTTGCTCGAAGTCAATCAAGCAACTCGTGCAACTTAACAAAAAAGCTCACAACTTTATAACGATCTGACAAAACAAGACTCAGAACTTCGGGGATCCGACCAAACAAAACTCACAACTTTGACGAAACCTCATACAAAAAAAAAACGCAAAAAGCTGTCATTTGTTAGAGGAATCAATCCTCTGCTGCTGCTGCTGCTGTCGGAGTGTGTCCCCGCGATCGAAAGGAGGCCGTTGCGCGACGGATTCAAACAGTTTGAAATAGCGGAAATCGAGAAAGTGCGCGGCGGCGGGGGGACGGGGTCTGGGCCCTCCTCCTCGTCGCCTACCCTTCCTCTCGCAGTGCCCACTGGCCCTTACTAAGGACTTCCAGTCCCATGTGTGGTTGAACGGTCCTTAATAAGGACCGAATAGTCTGTGATGAGCCAGAGTATGAGAGTGGGTATCATGTTCTGAAATTGACCCACGTATTTATTTGTCCAGCTTTTGACCTTGTATTCTTTTAATTTTAATTTAGAAAGGATTTTTGGGTATTCTTTCATTTTTTTATTTTGTTCTTTTCATCGGAGTAACTTGGAATGGTTTTGGACCGTGTGCAAATGCTTTTGAAGATTAAATAAAGCAACAAACAGAATAATGAAGAGGAATTCTGAGGTTGTATGGTTCTCGTACCTCATACATAGATAGATAGTGTTTCCATTGCACATCATTTTTTGGGTGGGACAAAAACCGATATTTTGGTCATTTATCAATGGAATCATCACCTGAAAACAATGATGAGAAAAAAAAGATCTTGTAGTTGTGCAACTTTGCAACAAGTTGAATCTAACAAGCTTTATGCCACTATTCAAGTGGGAACATAACATTGCTACAATTGCATACATTCAACTACAACTAACCAACTTCTTTTTGACAACTTTGGTTATGTAAAGGGCAACTTACAAGTCTATGATATGAAAATGCTCTTATTTGAAAGAAGAATAAAAAGAGTAATGGAATGTTTTGAATGAAACCACAAAACGTTGATTTGAACATTGAACCCAATCACAAGAAAATGCATCATTGTAAATCAAAGAGTACAAATTTGACAAAAATAATTGAAATATATGAAATGAACCTACAAAAGGATTTTTCACTTAATTGATACATGTTGCACAATGTAGTTTCCCTTTAGTTGTGTTTTGTTGATCAAATATCATCTAACAACATAACAAGGGGGGAAATACATTTGGAAGAACGATAAAATAGAAATATCATTTAGGACTTCATCATTGAGTGTTAAGTGGATATCATTATTTTTTCAGATCAATTCAAGTCAATTCTTTAAAAGAATTAAAATAATAAACCAAATTTATTTATTTATTTTCTTAAATTTGGATTTTTCTTATTAAAGGTTCTCATCAATACCATAATAGTGTGATGTGTGAACCTAGTTCTTTGATAAGGGTTACAATTTTTAGATTAGTAGAAATAATATAATTTCTTTTGTTAATTAATAAATTCTTGCAAAACTTAACATAAGCTTAAACTTTAGACGATGATCACCTTAAAACTTAACTTGAAAATTGTGGATTATTAAACAAGCTTGATACTTGAGGTTGTCAAAAAAAATTTAAACTATTGTAATGCCTTTACCATTATGGAAATAATTAAATTACTTTCAGTAAATGCATATTTTTTCAAATTTAGTTGTCCATAGTGTTAGAAGTTTTAGAATTATATTGTTCTTTATTGTACATGGTTATTTTGTTTATTCCAAGTCTATGTGGATAGGTCTTTGAAAGTGCCTATTTTTAAAATATATATTATTGCTACTATTGGAGTGAGAAAATGAAAAGTAAATAATTATTGGTTAAGAAGATGAAGGAATGGTAAATGTATATTGCATGATTTCATCAATTTTTCCAATTGATGGATATTGGTGGCAATCATCACCAATGGATACATGGGAAAAAACTACCAATATATGTATTATGGGTGAGTTGAGAAAAGTGATTGTTAAATAAACATGTTAATTAATGAAAGAAAAATGTAAATAAAAATGTTATAAAATAGCAAAATGTTACAAAATGTTATCCTAAAAAATAGTAAATTAGGTTCAATTCCCATAGTTTATGTACTTAAAAAGTGATTTCATGTGATACTGTTTTTGCAAACAAGGTAAAGTTCAATTTAACACACGATTTTGGTTGTTATATGTAAAGAAGATTTTTTTCTATTCATATTCAATTTCATATGTTTGAAATTCATTGATTTATATAAGTGGATAATATTGCCAAAAGTTGGAAGCAAAAAAAAAAGTTTTCATAATGACACATGTAAAATTTGGTTAAACCCATTCCTAGGAAAACATTTTGTCCTTGGCGCCTTTAACTCCTTTTATTGTGATTAGAACCTACAACCTACAAATGGTAAACCAAACTATTACCAAATTGGTAGGGTTAATTTGTAACATGAGAATCTTAGTACATGTGATAGATTATGTAGTCACTTTTATAGTATTATAAAATAATGTAATAAACTCTAACTATTTTATGCTATTGGGAAAACCTTGGTTAGAAAATGCAGTTTTTTTTTTCAGGATTAGGGAAACAACTTGTGATAATCTAGGAAACTATTGTAGTAAAGGTGAAAGCACATTAGGGTGTCAAAATTTCAATAGAATAGAATACCTTTTCAAAGTTCTTTTCTAGTGTAGTTGAAAACTAGTTTACAATACGAATATTTAGATGATATTGAAAATAACATTTTTTTTCATTTTTAATTTCAAATCATGATGCTATAAGACATATAAAAAATATTTCAAAAAAAAAGATTTTTAAATAAATATTTTTAAATGCTTTAAAAAGTTTTTAAAATAATTACATTTTTCGGAATTTTAAAAAGTCCATAACATAATAAATTAAATCATATTCCATTCATTCAATGGATCTTTAGTTTCTTAAACATAATTTATCCAATATTCCAAAATTTCAAACATATAAAACTAACACATTATAAGATAAAAGTCCATATCCATGAGTTTTGCAAGTGTGACAAAAAATGTGAATAAAATTCAAAAGTACATTACTTATTAGCTATCCACGATTTTGATTTGATTTTTTCATTTTTTGAAGGTTGACTATGATAACTTTAGATAAGTGAGTCCTTTTTTTAATTATTTCAATGGATCTTATTTTATTTATTTTATTGTACCTAAGGAATACAAGAAAAACTACCATTGTGATATCCATATAAAGTCATTGTAGTGTGCAAACACCCATAACCAAACATTTGGGTAGTGATATTAAGTAATTGGAAATATTAACTATGTGTTATGATTTTTAGCCAGGAATTATAAATGATGAACACATTTAATGTTTACGATAAAGCTAAAATTGTATTACTTGGAAATTAGTAATGTTGTTTATTATAGATATTATACAACAAATCATGAAAAGCCACATGTATTGAATTAAAGAACATGTACCTTGAAACAAAAGGAGGTTGTACCAACGGAGTGTCATTGGAAAACACAATCTATCCAAAAATGTATTATCATGCCATATGCCAAGTGACATACAAGTCAACGAAATGCCTATCAACAATAAAGTTTTAAAGTTATAGGTAGCAAATTCGATTTAAATGAAGACCAACAACTGGCTAAACTGAATTTGGGAACAATAAATCAACCTTAATGTGTGAAAATGAACATTCATTTGAATTTGTAGCAAGCATGTGTTTTCAAATTGTTGTTGACAAAATTCAAAGACATATTCACCTAGATGTATAAGGACTTGAAAGTAATCCCTCTGGAATTAACACAACACAATCTAATTGATTTGATACTACAATATTGTTAGTTCACCAAACTTAGTATTGAATGAACCCAAATTTATGTTGCAATCATGAAATAAGATATTGATAAGTTATTGGTTGCAAGTTTAATACAACCTATAGAAAAAAAAAGTTATCACCAATAATAATGGTTCCAAAAAAAGATGGGAAATTTTACATTTGTGTGGATTTCCATAAGTTAAATGCAACCACAAAAAAGACCCATATTGACTATTGTTCATTGACAAGGTTTTCAACACTAAAACAAGTCACAAGGCTTACTCATTTCTAGATAGGTATTTTGGGTATTAATCATCCGTAACTCCAAAGGATAACTACAAAATTACTTTCATAATTGATGGGGAACAATCATATTATACATAATTTTTTAATGTGAAGAATGGATTGCCAACATACTAATGGGTAGTCAACAAAACATCATGGAATATTTTGACTAATTCATGAAAAACTTTTTATATGATTTTATGGTGCACAATCATTTAAACATTCACTTGCACAAATTGAAATTATGCTTCCAAAAGTGTAGGGAATATGGTATTAACTTAGATCCTTATAAATGTGCATTCATGACCGTTTGAGGAATGATTTTGGGATTTGTAGTTTTTAAGTAGGGACAATTACTTAATTTTAATAAGATACATGTAAGTGTGAACATGTCAGTTCCAATAAACTCATAGCAAATATAAATGTTTAACAACAAGCCACAATTCTATAGGCGTTTCATTAAAACAATTATGTTCAAAATGACATTTATAACCAAAGTAATGAAGAAGATATAATCAATCCTATGCATTTTGGAATATCAATGGGCATGGGATATAATCAAGAAATGGTAAATTGAAGCGTTGTTATTGATTTCATGCTATTGATAAATTAAATTCCTTATGCACATAAATGTTTTTTTATTGGTAGTAGGGGCAATGTTGGCACAAAACTTAACATGTAAGCATGACTAGCCTATAATGCATGCATTTTGATTGTTGAACAAAGCTAAGTGAAATTATACCACCACAAAAAGAAAAAAATTAGTAATGGTTTTTGCTTTCCACAATTTAAGACACTACTTATTAAGTAATAAGTTTGTTTTTTATGTACACCACATGGTGTTAATTTACTTAATGAACAAGACACAAATGTCCAAATAGATAATAAGATGGTTGTTATAATTTTTAGAGTACAATATTATTGTAGCTTACATGTTAGGAAGGACCCATGTAGTGGTTGATGCATTGTAAAAAGTATCTAATACACATGAACTAGTAGGCGTTCTAAACTAGATAATAGATGTTACATTATTTGTAGTATAGCTTGTATGGATTAAGGATGTACAAGATTATTTGCACATAACACAATTTTCAATGAACTTTACAGTAACACAAAAGTGAATAAATGTTAAGAAAGCAAAACCTTTCACCATTTGAAATGAAATATTTTTCAAAGGACAAGACAATAGGTTATGAAGATGTTTTGTAATAGAAGAGATACTATTAATATTTAGGAGTTACATGAGGGGGTAGTATGTGGTCATTTTATTACCAAAAAATAACAAAAAAGACCTTAAATGTAGGATAATGGTGGACTACATTATTTAAAGAAGTAATGGAGTATTGTAAGAATTATGACCTAATATGTCAAAATGTAGGTGGATTGAAGATCATGAATCTAGAAAAGTTACTGACAACACTATTAAAAAAGTTGTTTATGAAGTGGGGGTTGGATTTTATGGGACCCATCAAATAGTTGGTATTTTTTAATAATAAATATAGATTGTTGACAATTGACAATGCCACTAAGTGGGGTGGAAGCACAAGTGCTTTGAACCAACATTGTATTTCAATAACAATGAAGTTCATTTAATTACAAGTGTATTTTGGTTAGGTTTGGTTGTCCATTAACATTGGTTACAAATTAAGGATGCCATCAATAACCTAATTAAACACTTATTGTTTAAAGATGTTAGTTCAACAATTTACTACCCATAGGGAAATGGACAAGTAGAGTTCATTAGAAAGATGATCAAAACACTATTTAACAAAACTTGTGAATGAACATCATATTAATTATGATATTGAACACCTGTCAACAAGATTGTTTTCATACATGACTATGTACAAGGTTGCACCATATCAACTACTATATGGTTTACACCTACTAATGTTGACAAAGTATGTTTTACCATCTTTCAATGGAGGACCATCCATAATGCAAACCCAATACGAACACTAACAAGTTGATTACATAAATTTGTAAAAGTTGTAAAAATAGTTGTTGGATACATAATAACATGTTGTTGGAGCTTAATGGAACATGTACCTATGTTGCAACAACATCATCCAAAGAAGAATTTCAGCTTTGCGATTAAATGTGTTTTGGTTTCCAACAAAAAACAAATATAAACTTAGTAAGTTCAAGGAAAGGTGGTATGGGCTACACAAATACAATTTTTTTCCTAGACAATATTGTATTATTGGTCATTTTGAGTAAGTTTGAACCCAACCTTGTGTTAATTAATGTTAATAAACTTAAACCATAAAGGTATGCTGATTAAATACTTTTAGAACTAGTTGTCAAATAGGTTAATTAAGAGTGTGTGGAAATAGGTAGTAATCTAAACATAGAACTTGCAATTACACCAATATACTAAGATTGGAAAACTAAAGTAAAGTCATTTGCAAAGGAACAAGTAGATGTGTGTCACAAGTTGGAAGAACAATAGGTAGGAGAAGAAAAGCCCTATGAGTGAATAGGTAAATTATGTGTCACAACCTAGAACACTAGCATGTATGAGAGAGTGATATAATAAATGTAGTTGATGTGTTATGACATGATATGTTAACAAGTAATGAAAGGATAATGAAATTGAATTGTCAAAGCATGTGGACACTAATGTAATTATTAGTTAATCATTATTAGTTCATGTGTATATAATTAAGATGCCACCAATAAAATGTGCGACCAAGAAAAATATTTGCCATTTTGACCAACCTTTAAAAACTACCTAACTTTTATGACACAAGGGTGTTTGCACACTATAGTGACCTTATATGGATGTCACAATGGTAATTTTTCCTATATTCCTTATGTACAAAAAATAAAATAAATAATATCCATTGAAATATTTTTAAAAAGGACTCACTTATCTAAAGCTATCATAATCAACCTTCCAAAAATGAAAAAATCAAATCAAAATCGTGGATAGCCAATAAGTAATGGACTTTTGAATTTTGCCCACATTTTGTCACACTTGCAAAATTCATGGATATGGACTTTTAGTTTATAATGTGTTAGTTTTATGTGTTTGCAACTTTGGGATATTGGATGAATTATGTTTAAAAAACTAAAGATCCATTGAATGAATGGAATGTGATTTTAATTTATTATGTTATGGACTTTTAAAATTCTAAAAATTGTAATTATTTAAAAAACTTTTTAAAACATTTTTTAAAAATTAATTTAAAATAATTTCTTTTGAGGTATTTTTTATATGTCTTATAGCATCATGATTTGAAATTGGAAATGGAAAAATATTATTTTCAATATCATCTAAATATTCATATTTTAAGCTAGTTTTCAACTACACTAAAAAAGGACTTTGAAAAAGGTTTTTATTCTGTCAAAATTTTGACACCCTAGTGTGTTTTCACCCACAAGTGGATAGTAAAAATAATTATTTTGAAAATAAATTAACATCCATTTTAATTGTCATTTTCTTGGTGCTTTACATACAAAGCAAGACATCATGAGTGTAAAAAAACATTTTCAATTGAGTGTATCAAATTGTGCAAAAAATAATTGAAGAGAAAAATAAAATGAGAGAGGAGAAGCAAAAGGAAGAAAGAAAACATGTTTATAATACTTGTATGTAGAGCCATTGCAAGTTTGTTTTCCAAGATGTTCACTTCCAACACCAGCAAATTTGTATTCATTAGAAGAAGAGGAAATTGATTTAGATGATGTGTTTAAAAAGCAACAACATATCACAAATAAGAACCTATGAGAAATAGAAAAACTTTTGTAGGAGTTGCATTTTTGACTAGGAGGAGCTTGAAAACAATGACCATAAATATGTATTTTTCAAATTTTAAAGAAAAATAACAATTGACACAAGAAGAGTTTGAAGAACCAATGGAGGAATAACATCCTTTTGAGCAAAGTTAAGAGCATCGAACAAGAGCTACATGAGTTTTGCAAAAGGCCAAGACAATAATTATTCCCATAAAACCTGCAACTTCTAGTGTTGGACCTTAAAAAAAACCATGTACAAAAATGGTGAAGAATGTGCTATTAGAAAAAGAAAATTATTATAATTAGTTTGGGAAAAAAGGGCAAATTTGTAGGGTATTTGAAGTTGAATGGAAAACACTTAGACATGAATTGTTGGTATAGTTTTGGAACACCTATAAGGTCAATACAAATGATTAGATTTTTGCACAAGTGAACAACAAGGTTGCATGCATTGATAGAAACATGATTATAGTTAAGTTCAAGATTTCAAACAAAGGAGATTAGAAAAGCTATCCATTTGTTTGAAGGAGAAAGTTGAACATGCATTATGTCAAATTATAAAAGCAAGAACACATATAGGCAAGGAGTAATGGAGTGATTTAAAAGTGATTTATCCATAAAATGTTTGGTTTGTTATTTTTCGCAAATTATTTACCAAAAGGAGAAGGTTAGTTATTTCAATAACATGAATGCAAGTTCTTTCATAACAACAAAATAAGGAAAGGCAATAGATTGGGCCATTATCATGTTCAATCACATGAAGAAAAAACTCCAAAGGTGGGAAATTGCATAAACAAAGACATTGAATGTGATAACAAAGATAATATTAGCAAAGGATGTGTGCACTTAAGCCTCCAACATATAAACACTCATGGAAGAGTGGATTCTAGAAGTGGAACCAAAACATGTGTAAACACTTGAAACATTTAGAGCATAAACAAATAATTAGAAAGTGGATTTGATAATGGAATATAGTTGATGAGAACAAAGAAAACATTGAAAATATGTTTCCTTGATGAGAAAACATGATGAAAAATGACAAACAAGGACAACCCCTATGAGTGCAAGAAAATTAAATGAAAAATGGGGAGATTTTAGAGTTGATTTTATCAAAAGATGAAAGGTGTAATAGTGTATTTCAATAGGATTAAATACAACATGTACTAATAAAGTAAAAGGAGAAATATCTTACACCTTAGTATATAGAACAACACATGGGGAATGAACAATGAAGGAGTGATCACCAACATTTTACCAAGATGATTAATTATTGTTTTCACTAGAAAGGGAACATGGGCTACCAATAAATCTGCATGGTTAGCCTTCACCATGAATGGCACAAATCATTTTAAAGACAAACTTAATGTAAGACATAACCAACATGCACAAGGAATGGCACAAGTGGCCCCTGAGGACGAACTTGAAGGTAAACAAGACCAACTAACACCCATAAAGGCACCAATGACCATTGGGCAAAAATTTGTAGGCTTAATTAACTAACTAATACCAAGAATGGAACAAGTGGTTATTGAAGACAAACCACCATTAGCAACAAAGGTCCTATATGCTTGACATGTGTTACATATGAAACTTTTTGCTAATCATTAGGAATTGATTCCATGGAGCCACATTGAATTTTCACACACTAAGTAAAGGATAGATTGGAGGAGAGGCGAATCCATAGGGGAGGGCTTTAGGTATGTTTCAATATATAGTTGAATAAAACTAGGAAATGAATATAATTATGTTAAAATTGTTTGGGTTGAAGTTGGTTAACAAATATGTCAAGGATGAAAAATAAAAAGTGAAAAAATCATTGTAACAAACATAAATGGAGGTGTAGAAATTAGAACAATTGATGTGTTGTTGAATTTTCAAAAAGAAACATTGGAGTTGAAGGTAAAGGACTTAATTGATGAGTGAGAAATGGCTGAAAACATGTTCCAAAATATTTGAAGATGGTATTTAAAAGATTTAGGTTGGATGAAAACATGTACATCATTAGTTGAAGGCATATTAGGTGGAATTTCTTGATTTCCATTATGTACCTTTAACATTTAGTTTAGAAAAATGATTTCCCACAATTTGGTGAAAAGATCAAGAGGAAAAAAAACCAAGTTAAAGAACCAAGGACATTTGAATAGGAACTTGCAAAATTGGTGGAGATGAAAGGGGGAGTTAAAAGAACATGTATGCAAAAGGAAGATAATGTAGTATAAAAACAATAGGCACATGTTGTTCAAGAGGAGTTTTAATTAAATGAGTTCAACACACAATTTCAAACATTGCACAACAAGGACCTATCAACATAAAAACAACCACAAGAGAAGTTGTCAACACAATGATAGGTGATGGTGGAAGAACAATAGGAAGTGGATTCAACAAACCAAATGGCAAAACAATTTGTAGAGTTGTAACTATTAAACCAAGAAGCAACAAACGCAATATTTTAGTAAATAGTCAAGGAGGAGTAAATATTTGTATTTGATCTTACAATTATAATCAATTATACATCACAAGGATTTCAAGGATGGAATCTAAGAAATAAGTGGGGCAATTTTAAAGAAACATATGGGTGTAATAACAATCCAACGAGCAAAATGGGTGTCAAACCACAAAGAAAAGTAATCAAAATTTGATAAATATTTATGTTTTGCCATTTAAAGCCATGGCAATCATGGCAAGTTATCGTTTTTTCATTCATATGAATGTCACGGAATTCAAACCAAAAATCTATTTGATGAAAATTTAAGTTTAAGTTTTGATTTAAGACCTTCAAAAGTGAACACCTATGGCGTCAAACAATAGTCAATTTTGAAAAGGACTATTAAAATGACTCCTATAATAAAACACATTTGATGGGAAAAAAATTAAAAAGATAAAGACCTATTAACCACATTAAAAAAACATTCATACTTAAAAATATCTGGAAATCTAAAACCTTAAAAATTCAAAGAACTTTCCAAAATTGATCTAGAATTTTAAAAGTTATAAAAGCCCTTTGCCACACATAAATGGGGTAAAATGTACATGATGTGTTAAAACAAGTTATAATCTATCATATAAAAAAACATAAAAATGTAAAAAAATAAAAATTGGTTATGATTTGAAATTATTATCATTTTAAAAGACAAAACACTAAATTTACAGGGAATCAAGACACCTTCAAAAATTCATATTTATTCAAAAATGATAAAAAAAAACATGTTATGTACTTGGACAACTATAAACATTTATTATAACAAGTTGCAAAAAAAATTGTCCCAAAATGCATTCATATAAAAAAGTTTGTTTTGGCAAAAAAAAACATGTAATCCTTTTCTAAAAGAATCATGTTGGCTTGTTGTATCCCATTTGCACCCATATTGATTAATGAAAGAAAAATGTAGTGTATGTGGTTAGTAAGTAATTAGTTATTGGATTTGAGTCAAAGTTTTCAAGGGAAAATTTGAATACTTATTTTCCTACCTTTTTGTTTTTTGGATGTTATTTCTTTATGCAATTTGGGAGAGTTTCTTACACCTTGTTTTGGCAATGGAACATGGAAATGTTTTCTGAATAATTTGATTTTATGTTATTAAAAAATGCATTAAATTAATATTTGTAGGAACAACTAATTGTAAATGTGTAATCAATTTGCACAATGTTTCTAATTCTATTTACAAAACCTAACCATGAAGTAAAAATTTAATATTTACCAATGATATTCAGCCCACATTGGTTTCATCCTTGGTTAGACCTTAGATATCCTACTTTTGAAATTGTGAAAGAAAACACTCAAATGGAATTAAAAAAAAACCTCATGTGATATTTTTAGTGTAGTTGGAGGGCACCCTTATAACTTGTAATTTTTCCTTTGGAAGGGTGGGTGTTCCAAAAAACATAATGTCCATAGGAAGCATTCTAAAAAAACATAATGTCAAGGAATAGGCATTATGTTTTTTCAAATGCTTGTTTTCATATTATTTCTTGTGATGCCCATCTAGTATGAGGGGAATAAAAATTAAAAAAAAATCCTATGGGTCTTTTACACACAATAAAGCCCTTGGCCATGGGCTTTGCCAGAATAAGGGCCTGCACTTGACATTGCCTCATGTAGGCCTGATTTTGGTATAGCCCATGGCCCCAAGCTTTTACCTATCACCTTTGGTATAAATGTTGTTTGAAAAAGCAATTGAATGAATGTTTGAATGAAAGCCAAAACTATAAATGGTTGTCAAAAAAACAGTTCAATGAAGGGGATTGAATGAGAGCCAGAAGATTGGTTTGAAAATGCACAAGTACAGTTGGAAATGGACCACCAAGTTACAAATAAATGGAAGTGAAGATTGATGAAGAGGAAATGAATCCAGCAAGCAAGCAAGAACACCAAGTTTAAAGACTAATCATGCATAGAAAGTCTTGAATTACCTTATAATGCTTTGTAGACATGATCAATGTACTTTAGGGTCTAATCACATGCCATTCATATGTGATGTGATCTTAATGCACTTGATAATGAATGCTTAATGATCATAACATATCTAAGAGATTGTGATGGAGAAATCTTCCCCCCCCCCATTCTCCTTAACTTTTAAAAATTTGTTTCAAGATGGGGGGTAGGCTATCAATTTAAAAAATTATATATTTATAGACTGATTTTTAAAGTGTCGGTTGTCATAAATTTGAAAACAATTGGGTATCAAAGGTGATTCTCACAAGCTAATTAGGAGTTTTTTTTTTTTTTTTTAAGTTTCAAATATCATCGTCATAACTGAATTATAATGGGCATGCAATGGATGGTGTGCATTGGTGGGTGCACCATGCTACTAGTTCACTTTGGCCGAAAGAAATAAAAGGGATTTCTTGGCTTTGTTAGGCTTAGGCAAGGGGAGTGGACTTGGGAAGAAGAATGGGTAAATCATCATTTGGTCCCAGATTTTGATAAAAGTTGGCCAGTGATTAGGTGTGATCATCCTGTTAGCAAATATCTTAGTTACTTACAACCTAGACTCTAAACTTGACCTAGAGTAAACCCTCATACCTTGAGCTGGGTTAAATTTTTAAACCTTACCCGAGGTCTCACTCTTTTCAAAAGGCATGGGGCTGGGTCTGGTTCTCAGACAAGAGAGAATTGGAAGTCTGGATGTCAAATAGGGTATCATTAAGTTAAATACCCTGTAATATTTGAACACTGATACCATTTTTTCAAAAAAAAAACCCTTTGCATGAGTCACATGGCACTTTAAATTTTTTTTTGTTTTTTTTTTGTTTGGGGTGTGGCCACGGTTCAAAAATTCGCCACAAAGGGAAACACAGATTCCTTACACACTTAGTAAGTAAGAATTCTTTTTTGTGGGGGGAATTCTCAAAGACTGTGGGTGATGTAGTAATTTAAGTTTGTACCAATATCATTATTTTTGGTTGTGTGGGGTTCTTCTCTGAGAGCTCTGGCATGGTCTGCTAAAGAGGAAGTGTGCTAGGTGAGGGTTTGATTAAGTTATTGGATGCATCTAACCTCTAATTGGTTAATCCAGATGCCCCCACACAATTGAAGAATGCATCAATTATTCGGTGAGGGGTTATGTATGGGTTGTTGAAGATAACTTCAGAAACTTGTTTACTAGTTAGTAGTTCCAAGATCCAGCAGCTATGATTGTCCTGGATTCCCCCCTTTGAGGTTTGCTGCTTTGTTGCAAAATAAATTCACATTCATCATACCCATAACCCAAAATTGCAAGGGATTGTTTGTTGTCACTTGAGGAATCAATCACATTTTGACTTGAAGTTTTGCTTTTATGAGTGTTGGACTTGGTCATTGTGAGTAAAGGTTAGTTAGGGTTCAAGGTGCATACATATGGGTGTTATGGATGAGTCATTCTGAACTAGCTATTATGATCCATGACACTTGGGATCCACCTAACCCAACTAGCTTTTACCATTTCATCACTGTAAAGTCCTGAAAAGAAAGTTTGCTAGTGTCTTTGGAGGGTCCACTACAGCACCCCCCCACTTGGGGCCCCCTCATTGAAAAAAAATGCTACCTAACACATGGCCACAGTGAACCAGCACATACCAGTGCACCACGAAGGATGAATGGTAAGTGGACAGGAAACAATTTTTTCTGTTGGGTTCCAGTTCATTTAGCTAACCATGGTGGTTACCTCAGTTGATTTTTTAAATTACCTGCTTACTAACAACTTACCCACAAGCAGGTTGTTAGTAAAGTAGGTAGTAAAAACAGCCCTTACCTAAGTATAAACCATCTATTTTTACCTACCTAGTAGTTACCTGATTTCCTACCTATCTACCTATAATATGAGACCTATTTCTTACAGAGTTGGTTACCAACGTTAAACCAAATCGTAACTCGGTTGAGGTTCATCCACAACAAAGTAATAAGGGGCATCCATCCAGTGGATGGTGCGCTGGTGGGTGCTGCTGGTTCATTGTGGTGGCCACACGTACTAAGAAAGAAGAACAAATTCCAGAAAGGACCAAGAAAGATGTAATCCAAGAAAAAAAAAAAACCTTAAATGACGCAACTAAATAACACTTCCAAACGAGGCTAACTCACAATACCCCGAAAAGAAAAAGAAAAGGTGGGCCTGGGATCTAATTGTCGGTGTTAACACCAATCACCGACCAAAAGATATTGTTCCATCATCTTTTACACTGTAAGGTATCTTTTACGTAGTAGGTAAGGGAGTCTGGGACCTGGGGTGTGTATGTAATGTGTGAGTGTGTATCACAGAAACTTTTTTGCATCGACGTGACGTGCCGGCTGTGTGAAATAGATTTATTGGGTTTCTAAAACTACGTGGCAACTTCGACTTCGTACGTGTTTTTGGGGAAGTGTGAACGGGTGATCCGGGTCCCGCAAAAAGTGGCGTTTTAACAAACGATATCATTTAACGCACCAAAAGTGTTGTCCTCTAAGAATAAAATGCATCTAAAGTGGCGTTTTAGGCCTCGGACGGGAGAGGGATGATGATGCAAATCAGTGTTGGCCGGTTATTTAATTTTCTTAGTAACGGCCTGGCCTGGCAGGTAATTTTTAAAAAAAAAGTTTGGGTGCCAGTTACAATATATTAATATACAAAAAATTGAATGTCGGTTAGATTATTAATATTTTGAGGTAATAATTGTTGATTATGTATAATGGTAGTTTATTAAATAATCAGTTGATAACCGGTTGATTAATCTGTGGATTAATAGCGAATCATAGGATGTTTTTACAAAGTTAATTTATTTATTAGTATTATTTTTTCTGGTATTTTTAATCATAAAATTGTTTAGTGTTTTAGGATTGATAACCTACCTGGATGATAACTAAGTCATCTGGATAGATTTTGGGTAGGTTATTAAATTTTGAAATTTTAATATCATCAATTCATTAGGTTATTAGACAATTGCAAACAAATAAATAACCGGATGACAGGTTATCAATAGTTGGACTGATAACCGAGTCAAAACTCAATAACTGGCCAACACTGGTGCCAATCCCCCAAAAGTGATGGTTCTAACTTTTGACAAGGCGGGTGACGTAGTTAACACACTAAAAGTGTGCTCTATAATAATAATGCCTGAGAGTGGCGTTTTGTGGTACCGAGGTGAAAGAGTCAACACAGTAAAAGTGCGTCCAACAATTGAATTGTCTCTAAAAGTGGCGATTTAGGTAAGAAAGCGAGATAGTTAGCTTCTAAAAATGCGCTCCAAAAATATCTCTTTAGTGGCGTTTTAGATAAGGCAAGTTTCTTCACAAGTAAAAGTGTGCTCCAAAAACTAAATGTCTCTTGAGTGGCGTTTTAGGTACCAAGGCGAAATAGTCAGTCACAGCAATATTGTTGTCCAGAAAATAAATTGTCTCTAAAGTGGCGTTTTGGGTAAGACAAGCGAGATAGTTAACGCACTAGAAGTGTGCTCCAAAATAAAAATCTCCCTCAAGTGGCGTTTTAGTTCTGGGCTGAAGCACAGAAAACGAGAGACAACCAACGTGCATTGTCGCTGCTCGCGAGCGGCAGCGATTTGTGGAACGCGGCGGGTGCGGCGGAGAACAGCAGTGCGGGACACGTTGCGATGCGCCTTGTTTTGTTTACTGTTCAAGGAAGTATCCGTTTGTTTGTAAGTAACTTCGAAGATTATAATGTCTTGATTCGCAAAAACAAAATTGCCGCTTCTGTTCATTGTGCGTTTTTTGGTAGGCACATTTCTCGTCCAGGTCCTTGTTTTGTGAGAAACGTGTCTGACGAGGAAGTAGTTATGGAAGGCGTGATAGATGCTTTGGTGCAATCTGGCTTTAATTTTTTTTTTGTAGTTGGCGTCTTAGACAGACAAACGTCATTCTAAGGAGAGATTGTGTCCTCTTGAAGCTTTTCTTTTGCGTGCATGTGGTTTCTTCATCCCCCCCGGGTTCTCGTAAGAATTTCGAAGAGGCATCGAGCATATTGTTAGGGTAATCTGCGTCTTTATTATCCGGAATCCGCATCTTCTTCGTAATAGGACTTTTCAATTCAAACAGAAGTCATATCTTGATGTCTTTCTCCGCATGCTTCTACTTTTGAAACGCAGATTCTGCAAAGGATTACAAAGAGAGAAGTTTTTTTTGGATCAGTTTCGTGATGTTCTTTTTCTTGCCCTTTTATTGCATTCCAGACAGAGGTGACTGCAATCTGCAAATGTTCCTTTCCGCATTGATGATATCAAATTGCGCTCGTCTGAAGACGCGCAAATAAGTTCATTGTCTGTAGATTGTTGTAAAGCATTATTCTGCTTCCTGCCAGCATTTTGGCATACCTCTAATCCAAGTCAAAGCTGGTCCTGATTCGAGCACCCCTCCATCTTCACTTGCCGAGGACGCCTGAAGAGCGAGCTTCTTCGGGGATACACGAACTTGTAAAGAGGAGTCTGGTACGATGCAGAGGCTTGCTGATACGGTTCTTGGAAACGCTAAAGAGTAAGAATGCCACTCCTTCCTTCTTCTTACAGGACTAAGAGTTGAAGAGCTTCTGGAGAGTCTATATCACTGTGTGCCAGGCTGCAGTGTTATCTCAAATAGAGATTTTTTTCTCAGCAATTGACTCCAAATTTTGCTTCACATGTCTTAACCATTTTGACCTAATCTGCTCATGTAGCATGAGTGAGTGCTAATGATTTTGCTGAAAAAATCCTATCATTTGATGTAGTCATGTACAGAATCAAGCCCTAATCACTGTGGTGAGAGTCTATATCACTGTATGCCAGGCGGTGGTGCTAGCTCATGTAGAGGTTTTTCTCAGCAATTTGCTCCAAATTTTGCTTCACATTTCTTAACCAATGTGTCCATGTTGACCTAATCTGCTCATGGGGAATGAGTGATGGCTAATGATTTTCCTGAAGTAATCCTGTTGCTTGATGTAGTCATGTACAGAATCAAACCCTAGTCACTGTGCTTTACAATGGTCATTAAGAAAGAACAAATTTTGTTTCATAGCAGAATTGATGTATTCTTGGAACAAATGTGTGCTCATATGATGCAGGTCATTGAAGACTTTCAGCCAAGAAGCTTTTAACAATACTGTGAGGGTTATCAATGGCGTTTCTGCACTTTTGCTGTTGATACTCCCAGGAAGGTCTAAGATTTTGGAAGGCATGCAAGGCTTTGAGCTTTACCCAACTTTTCAGGCACCCCGAATGCCACGCTGGATGGAGAAGTAAGTTCCTCCTCAACTACCACTTGGGGTTTTAAAATTGTACTCTACCTACCGAACCACCTTGTGAACTAGATAACTGGTCTGCAGAATGTTTTTTCAAGCACTGATGACCAGCAAATTGGCCACATCCTGGCAGCAGAATATACTTGACAAACCCCAGACATTATTCTGTCTTTCCCAATTTGCAAAATTGGATGGTAGGGTTGGTTGTTGAAGCATTTTTCACCTCTCCCAGAGTTGCTATATATTTTATGGAGTACATCCTACACTTGCATTTTTTGAAAATGGACAGTTGAACTTGGCTCAATTTGGAAAGGAAGATTCTTCAGGTATTAGTCAGAGTAGCTGTATAAGTGGATTCTTGAAACAATGTTCACACTCTTGAAATATCTGTGATAGAATTATTGTGGAGTTTTCTCTTCTGATAGATGTTTCAGGATTATGTCATATGATGAAGAGGTGAGCAATGTGCTTTTGGGAGTATTTCCTTTCATAACTCAACATATTCTGGTGTGGATTGCAGTGGAGTATCCTCATTCAATGCATTTATTTCAGAGTATGACTCAGAGGATGAATGGAGTAGTGAATCAGAATATGGATCAGGCCTGGAGGAGGTTGATGACACAGGTCCTCCCTCTCCTGCCTCACAAACTTCACATATGTCAAGACACAGCAGTACGAGTCGGGTGGAGCGGCGACATAGGCCCCTATGGCAACGATGTCTTCGATGCCTAACATGGCCTTTGCGTCATTGGTATGTTGTTGACCGTTGTACTTGATGTACAGCTAGCTCTTTGCTCACAATGTGAGTACTTTTGGTTGGACATGTCTGTTAACATGATTTGAGCGTGCTCTTTTGATGGCAGGCACTTACCAGGGCATAGACCATTGATGACACAAGGATCAGGAACATCACAGGAGAATTCAGTCCCTCGCAGGTCTAGCTCCAGCAGTTTTAGGGGCTTTGCCCGGTGCTTAAGTGGGGTCAAGGACTATGTTGTGCCAAGGCAAGTAGCAGACCGCAGGCGTGGCATTATCGAGGTAGGGTGCTATACCTGAATCACCTGTGTTGATCAGCAATGCAAAATCCATTCCATCATCTAGTTTGTTGTTGCTGCAGAGTGGGCTTCCAAGGAGTGCCTGAAGCATCCTTCAAGCTGATGATCTTGGAACTACTGTTTTCAAAAGCTAATAATGATGAATTTTTTTTGGTTGATCCCATTCCATTGAAATGTTTACTTAGACAAGTGTGATGTAACAGGACTTGCAGATTTCGATTGAACTTTTTATTGAGAGTGTGTTTGAAGTAGTGCGGAAAGGAGTTCATCATCTTTTGTCGCCCTTCCAGACATTGAAGGAAGTTACTTCGTGGGTGAGATTTTGGGATTTGGCACAAGACAACATTGGTGCTGAGGTGGTGGAAACAACCATCTTGGGCAGTGATGAACCTGTTCCTCAGGTAAAAGTCCAGGGACGTCAAGAGACACTTAACACTGACAGCCGCACATGTGGGGACATCATCACAAGCTTGGGGTTAGTATACAACTTCTCCTCTCCAGTGTATGAGTTTGAAGACAAATTGAGACCTCTACTGAGTGTTGCCATAAAGGTCCAAGCCTGGCTTGATTTCCTGATTATAACTAGCTCATGGGTTGGTCTGTCATTGTCAGGACATTGCTATCCTTTATTAATAAAATATGGAGTCATTTCTCTTTGAGGTCAAACTTAGAATGTTAGGGCCATCTCAAAGTTGCTCTTCAAATTTGTTGCTGGATAATGCCACTGTGAATATTTAGAATTTTCACTCTTCTTCAAACTTTCAGTTTCATATCCTACTTGCTCTTTGGATGTGGAACAGAATTATGATTGCCTCAGCACCAGAAGAGATGAAAGTTCATAGTTTGAAGCCTGACTCTCAGTTCTCAACAGAGGGTGCTTCCAGTATTTCAGACTGCTTTCTTCTCATACCAAAGAGATTTTGTTGCTACTTATTTTGCCATGAAGCTGGTGAAATCTGCCTCTGGGCAATAATAGTTCCATACACGCAAGTATCCTATTGGCTTGACCTAAAGCAATATCCTTATTGTGTGGCAGGTATCCATATGAAGTACTCCGTGTTACCACTGCTGATGGTCACATCCTATTGCTTGAGAGGATTCCCAGGTATGAGGGGAAGGAAAGTACTGACAATAGCAGTGAAGGGTCACATTTTGTGATAATCCTAAACAAGGGCCAAAACATGTAATCACAACTATACTCAAGGAGCATGTTTGTGTTGGCTTTCATAGACATTAAACATTAAGGAAAAAGCTGCTCATTGTCATGTGAGCAAGCATGATGAGAGAGCCCTCCGATCAGTTTATGAACCAAGGAAATGTTAACATGTTCATTGTATCAAAGTTGAATAAAATGGCAATCAACATCAGAGCTGCACCCTGCTTAGTAAGTCTGATAGCAAAAATGCCTTCATTGTTGCCTTTGTTTAGAAATATTGACCTGATAACTGAGCTATAGAGTAGCTTTTGGATAAGCTTTATTTTGATAATTGGCTTTATGCTGATTGCAGAAAGGACTCTCGGAAGGTGTTGTTCTTGCAGCATGGAGTTTTTGATTCATCATTAGGGTAGGCCAAAACATACCCGGAGATTTTAAGTTCTTTGGAAAAATAAGTGCAAGACTTTGATCTCATGAGACATGCTTCTGTTTGTGTGTCTTTGTCAATAACTGCCATTTTTGAAAAGGGAACTATGTGGTGATTTCTCAGAATATAGTTATTTTTCTTTTATTCTGGAGTTTTGGGAGTGCTAGGGAGTTGACAATGGACCAGGATCTATGTTACTGCAATGCAGAAAGTTAAAACCTCCTCAGAGCAAAGAGTCATTGCTCCATTGTGGGTTTACTGCCAGAGTTCCCAGAGCTCCTTAAGTACAATGCTCAAGAATATTCAACTGCTGTTCTACCACCAGAACCTTACTGTGTAAATGGTACCTATACAGGTGACCACAACTATGCTACAGTCTAGCTGAACCAAAATAATTAGGTTTGCCTATGGTGTTCAACTCAGTGTGTTTTTCTTGTTATGTACAGTTGGGTTTCAAATGGAGTTGTGGGATCTCAGGCCTTTGCAGCTTTTGATCAAGGTACACACTTTTGCTCAGATCTCTCAGTTTCTTTGGTTTTCACTTGTAGTCATAAAAGTCTGTCTAGTTTAATCTTGTAGGTTCTAGAATCTCCATTATGTGGTAGCTTCAAGAATCTTTGAGGCACAAGCAATTATGTCTAAGTGAAATTTTTGAAACAATGATATGGAAGGCTCAGGTGCTGATTACTCCAGGAGCAAGGATACTTTGCTTTTTGAATGACTCCAACCAAGTTATTATTTTGCATGTGTGTTGAAGACATTATGGGAATGTTGCAGGCTATGATGTATTTTTGGGCAATCTTCGGGGTTTAGCATCTCGAGAGCATGTGAACAAACACATTTCATCCCAAAGGTGTAGTCTGACTGCTATAAGACTCTGCCCTGAGAACTTACAACCTGTCTGAAATGCTTTTTTTGGTATAGATTCAGTGTGAAGGGCTTTCATTCAGATGACATGATCACTGAACAAACATTTGCATCCTTTGTGTCATCACTTTGTGATGTTATGGCAAGCAAGTCTAATCAGTATGCCTTCAAATCAGTAGGTCATTTTTTTCACTTTTGTCTAACTGAATGCCAAAATTACGTTAGTGGATGTTCCAAGTTAATTTAAAAACTCAGTATCTTGAATTTAGCAACCCAATTCCTTTCTTGGAATTGATGGCAGCTAAAGGTGATGGTGATTGGAGTTGGCAATTTGAATCCTTCATGTCTGGTTCTAGAACTCCTGCATACCACATCATACTTGCTCTATCCTATGTTGATTTTGCTGTGAAATTGAGACTAATATACAAGATTGAGATTTTCTTCATATCTTGCAACTTGCAGTCACATGTATAGCTAAGCTCATTCTGTAGATGTATGTTGTGAGGTCAACTGATGATGTATTCATTTTTTGTTACATTCATGCAGTTATTGGCAGTTCTCAGTGAATGAGCATGGCACTCAAGATATTCCAGCCATGCTTACCAAGGTCCATGAACTCAAGACAATGGAGCTAGCAAAAGTGAGGGATGATGAAAATGAATCCTCAGATTCTGTGAAGCTGAAGGAACATGGTCTACCCTACACAATGTGTGGAGTAGCCCACAGTCTGGGGGGAGCAGCACTGTTGATCTACATAGTGACAAGGCGGTTAGACAATAAACCACATTATCTTTCAAGACTGATCCTTCTTTCCCCTGCTGGGTTCCATGAAGATGCCCCAATAGCACTTAAGTTAGTGCGGTTCATGCTCCCTGTTCTAGCTCCAGTCCTCAGCCCCTTTGTTCCTGGTATTTACATACCCACAAGGCTTTTCCGAGGTCTCTTCAACAAGCTCTCAAGAGACTTCCAGAATTATCCAGCTTTGGGAGGGCTTGTTCAAGCCGTACTAAGCTATGTTGTTGGTGGTGATAACTCCAACTGGGTTGGAGCAATTGGTGTTTCACATTATAACATGAATGATATGCCAGGGGTGTCGTTCCGTGTTGCAATTCATTTGGCTCAAATGATGCGCACAAGGCGGTTCATCATGTTTGATTTTGGTTCAGTTTCTGCCAACATGCAAGCGTATGGGACACCTTACCCATTGGATATAGGGCTGCATTATGACCTCATTGACATCCCAGTTTTCATTGTGGCAGGGTTGAAGGACAGGGTGATCCCAAAATCTATGGTGAGAAAACATTATGAAATGATGAGAAATGCTGGTTGCCAAGTATCGTATGCAGAGTTTGAGTATGCTCACCTTGATTTCACATTTGCGAATAGAGAGGAGCTAATGGCTTATGTGCTATCACGAATGTCAGTCAGCCTACCTAGAAAGCCTGGGAACAGCATAGCTCCTCTGGTGGAGGACCAGCATCCCACAAACAGGTCAGCCAGTATGAAGAAATTGAATTTCACTCATTCTCGACAACCAATCAACAAGTCTGACTGAAGATAGGCACTCTGACAATCATAACAGAAACTTCAGACAGGAGCAGCTGGGGAGGTTGACCCAGTGGCTGCCTTTGAGCACAGTGTTCAAGCTAAAGTTACAACCAAGAGTTTGTTGAGTTTTCAGAGTCTATTATATAGCTCCTTAGTGTGCCTTGGCAAGTCTTCTGTCATGGCAGAGCTAAATTTATGAGGCTAGTTTTTCTGGTGAAGAAGCTGAGTGGAAGCTTGAACATGCATTTACATGTAAATTAGACAATTTTTTTGGCTTCTCAGGGAGTTGTATTCTAGGAGTATGTGCTAGAAAATTATAGGGCACTATTTGTGCCAACAAGCCACACTTCGTGTGTTCAGTTATTCTAGGGCTATTGCTTCTTTCATGGAAGCAGATGTTAATCCCCCTGTTATCCAGTAGAATTGTTATCCAGTTCTACTGAAACATGCAGACATTGAGCATGTTCCTCCTGGAATTTGGTGTCATGCTCTTTGCAAGGTTGCTAGGCACCTTAACTGTCATTTGCTTGATGTTGGTTCTATATGTAAGTGCAGTAGAGAGAGTGAATGTTTTCTAGGCTACAAAAAAATGGAAGTAGGATGTGTACAGTTAAAATGCCCTTGAAGAGGACTCGGTCCTGGGTTATAGTCCTGGGTTATATGAGCTGTGTTTTATACAGCATAATCTGAAAGCCACATAAACTGGTGATTGGTTTGCTGCTTCATGACTGTTCTGTAGCCTTGATTTTATTGTTGAAATGCGAACATGTGAGCTATGGGACACTCAGAAACAGGCCATGCACACACTCCTGTTCCCACTGGCAGGGAATGTCTTTTGCATGTTACAGGTGCTGAACAAGGTTATGCTTTCTCTGGAGGGGAATTTGGTCAATGTGTCACAGCTGCTGTTGGCTTACATTCTTGACTACAAAGGTCTGGGCAGCATGTGGAATCTGACTTCAAGTCTGAGGTTTGCATTCTACTTCATGTCATCCCCATGGTTTCAGATCTGGGTGTGGAAGTACTGTTATGATTAGAAAACTGTGCTCAGAAATGGTTGCTGTGGTTGTCACCTCAGTCCTCTCCTCAAGCCTTTCTCAAGGTATTATGTTTTTGTTCCTGTTACTTTCAAGGCAGACAACCAATCCGATTCTGAAGGTTTATACAACCAGATAGCCAAGGCATAGTATAGTACTTGTTTTAAGACTGTCTGATATGATTCATTCAGTCTGCAGAGTATAAGTCCAGATGATAGATCTGGCATCCTTCTCTGTCCACCTGAATATTTCCTTTTGTCCTTGACTCTCTGTAGAGTATTCCTAAGTGAATGGCAGTGTTCCTCCCTTTTTTGAAACCCAAGTAGCAAACAACTGTACTTGTGAATTGTGCTTTCAATAGGAAAAGTTTTACCTCGCACTAGATAATAGAAAACTGCAGTATAGTTTCCAGCATATTATTATGTTGCTTTAAGCTTTCCCTGACCTTCATCAACCATGAAAGCTGGTTGCAGCTAGTAAACTGTGAGGATTATTATGAAGAGAAAAAAGCTGTAGTAGTTCTCTCCATCTTCTACGTCCTATCTTCTTTTGGTTCTGCAGACAAATTTGGAATGAAAAAAAGGCCCAGGCTGGCTGGCAATCATTAGACGTTTACAAAACAAATCCTTTGATACCTAGTGCTTGATTTACTTTGTCTGACTTTCCCTCAGATTTAACAGGAGGGTTCATGTCATGCGATTGCAAAAGCCCAGCCTCAAGTTTTTGGTTCTATTTCTGCATCACATCATTTCAATATTTCTCTATTGCAGGTAAATCAGCAAATCTCTAGAACCATCTGCAAGTAGGTAGTAGCATTTTTCTACAATAAATTACTATATTTCATTAGTATTCCTATGCGTGAGACAGAAATGTCATTGCCTGCACACTCTGCACTAATATGCAATCTCCAGGACTCTCCTAATCACTCACTGTTTGAACAGAATGCATGTGAAGCTTCTGGAACTCTCTCTCTCTCTATCACACCCACTTATTGCAGCACCTTCACTATCAGTGCAGAGAGTGCACATGCAACTTCAAAGTTCTGCTTTATCACTACATATTCTTGCACTGACAATCCCATAAAGGCACAAATGCTTATTGTGCACAGTGTACTATTATTCAGGTAGTGATAATGATTACATATAGTAAAGGACGTCGTGAAGCATCATTTCATCCATCTATCCCGTCATCCATCCATCCGTTCAGTCATCCATCCATCTCGTCATGGTCTGTTTACTCCAACGAGGCGGAGAAAGAGTGGAATACTGACGCGGCGCGGCGGAGAATAATATATATTAGTGTTGTAAATTTTTATTTTTATTTTTAATTTTTATTTTGGGGTTTTTGGACTTAGGTACACTCATCCTGTCTCTTTTTCAACAATTGAAAGAGT